>TARA_B110001454_G_scaffold34044_1_pt1 | contig 16344 bp, 16 predicted proteins | sample TARA_B110001454 | Tara Oceans TARA_B110001454 (sample SAMEA4397004) | marine metagenome | biome: Polar Biome; feature: [MES] marine water layer (ENVO:01000295) within the mesopelagic zone...; material: water (ENVO:00002006), including particulate matter (ENVO:01000060) such as...... | reverse complement strand
AATAGCCTGTTCACACTCCTTCGCTTTTTTAATGTAATAGTTATGCATTACTCCCTCCGACAAAATATCCATACATTTAACATCCAAGCACCAAATAAGTATGACAAGATTATTAATTCTCTGTATAGGATCAAATGAGCCATTAAAATTACTCACCTTAATATAAGTACAAGCCAAGACAAGTTGATGAGTATCGCGTAAAATCTGCCCCTAAAATTTACAGCGGGCTCTGGTGAGCCATAGAAAGGTAGCAGCATGAAATCGGTTGTCGAAGCATTATTATTACAAACCTTAGAAACCCTTAAGCAACAAGGTATTCTTGCTGAGGACATAAGCCCGCGCATCAATCTTCAAAATACCAAAGACAAAAGCCACGGCGACTTCGCGTGTAATATTGCGATGATGCTGGCTAAACCAGCAGGAATGAACCCAAGAGAACTTGCTGAAAAGATCACGGCGGCACTACCACAAGATCCACGTATTTCTGATACTCAAATTGCGGGCCCTGGTTTCATTAACTTTTTTGTTAATGATTCATGGTTAGAACAACAAGTGAGCAAAGCATTAAGCGCACCAGATTTGGGCATCAAAAAAGCCACTGATAACGACATTCAAACCATTGTTGTCGATTACAGCTCCCCCAACCTTGCTAAAGAAATGCACGTAGGTCACCTTCGTTCAAGCATCATCGGCGATGCGGTTGTGCGTGCTTTAGAATTCCAAGGCCACAAGGTTATTCGTCAGAATCACGTTGGCGACTGGGGTACTCAATTTGGTATGTTGCTGGCGTATATGGAAGAGCAGCAGAATAACGGCGAGTCGTTAGATTTAGCCGATCTAGAAGGTTTCTACCGTGCCTCAAAACAACGTTTTGATGAGTCTGAAGAGTTTGCTACCCGTGCTCGCGAGCTGGTTGTTGCACTTCAATCCGGTGACGAATACTGCAACAAGCTTTGGACTGAGTTCAATAGCATTTCTCTAGAGCATTGCTTAGCCCTCTATAAGCGTCTTGGCGTAAGCTTAACCGCCGCCGATGTGCGTGGCGAAAGCGCTTACAACAAAGACCTTCAATCCATCGTTGATAAATTGACCGAAGCAAAGCTATTGACCGAAAGTAATGGCGCTCAGTGTGTTTTCTTAGATGAGTTCAAAAACAAAGAAGGCGAGCCACTGCCCATTATTGTTCAAAAATCCGGCGGCGGTTTCTTATACGCTACCAGCGATTTAGCCGCTATACGTTATCGCGCACAAGAATTAAAAGCCGACCGTGTTTTGTATTTTGTTGACCAACGCCAAGCCCTGCACTTCAACCAAGTATTTGCTCTGGCACACAAAGCCGGTTTTGCTAGCGAGCAAACCCGCCTTGAGCACCTAGGCTTTGGCACCATGAACGGCGCAGATGGCAAACCGTTTAAGACGCGTAGTGGTGGCACCGTTAAATTGGTTGACCTGTTAGATGAAGCAGAAGAGCGTGCTATTGCATTAGTTCGCAGCAAAAATCCTGACATGGGCGAGGAAGAATTAGAGAAGATTGGTAAAGCGGTAGGAATCGCAGCGGTTAAATACGCCGATCTTTCTAAAGACCGTGCTCGTGATTACATTTTCAACTTTGAGCAAATGCTGAGCTTTGAAGGTAATACCGCACCGTATTTAATGTACGCTTATACCCGTGTTGCCAGCATTTTTGATAAAGCCGGTCTAGATATGAATACCATCTCAGGTGACATAAAATTAGACGCCGAGCCTGAAAAAGATCTGGCTAACAAGTTAATGCAATTCCCTGAAATCTTAGAACGCTTAGCTAAAAAAGGTCAGCCACACACACTTTGTAGTTATATCTATGAAGTAGCAGGCTTATTCTCGAGCTTCTATGAAAACTGCCCTATTCTTTCGGCAGAAACGGAAGAGCAAAAACAAAGTCGTTTATGCTTAGCTGCATTATCCGGTAAAACAATCAAGCAAGGTTTGAACTTACTAGGCATCACAACGCTAGAACGCATGTAGCTACTTTTACGAGAAGTTGTGCAAACAGCCTATTTTGTAATCACAGGATAGGCTATTTCACCCCAATCTTGATCTGCACCATCAAGCATAATGCCAATAATTATCGGCATAATACTGGCCAATAAATTCACCCCATCGCTTACCTGCTCACGATTTACTCGACTTTGATAGGTCGCCCCACCTTGTAAAACCTGATTACGTAAAACGTATAAACGATCCAAAACAATTGAAAATAAAGGCGCGACTTTTTTACGACTCAAATAGTTGAGCGCCTCAACAGACGACTGATCAAAACTGCGGCGCCACGCGGCCTCAGCCATACCAACCTGGCCATTCGCCTTCTGCTGTAATTGCGCACGTTGCGCTTGCCAGAATTCAGCAAATACGTAGGGGTTTTTTATTAATGCTTTTACCGAACCGGAATATTCATGCCACAGACAATCATAGATTTTTTGGTGTTCATCTAAAATGACAATTTTTTCAATAAAAGGGCCGATCGGCTCTTCACCCTCAATATAGAAGCAGGCGCTAAAACTTATCCATAAATTGATAAAGGCTTGATCAAGATTGTCATCCGCAATCTGTTCAGCGGCCGCTTTCAGCCAACTTAAAGAACGGTGCATGCGAGTACTGTGGACTTGGCTAAAATCGTCTTTATGGCTGCGTAATACTTGCTTTAAGGTTTGATAGCGCTCACTTAAAAGCCGAGCACTTAAAAGTTCAATGCCTACTGGCTGATCTAAGGAGGATTGCTCTGAGAAAGTATCTGGACTCATATTCAAGCTCTTAATTATTATTACCTCATCATTCAATGTTTGAGGAAAAAATGCCAGAGGTTGTTTTAAATAAAGGGGGTTGTTTTAAATAAAGAGATTTTTTAAATGAAAGGTTTTGCTTTAACGAGCTTTTTCTTTATAGCGAATGAAGCAGGCATTGAAATAGAACTGGCCATAGGAAGAGGGAGCCCCCCTTCTTTCTATGGCCACATTATCTAAGGACGCTATTAATCGTCGCTAGTAGCGCCAATAATGTGAAGTAACGCAGTAAACAAGTTGTATAGGTTTAAGTACAAGCCTACCGTTGCCATGATGTAGTTTGTTTCGCCACCGTTAATAATACGGCTAGTATCAAACAAAATCAGACCCGACATAAGCAATACAATGGCACCTGACAACGCCAGTGAGAATAAAGAAACATCAACACCAAAGAAGTAAGAAGCAACCATGGCACCAATAGCGCCTACAATAACTACCATCAAACCTGCAAATAAGAAACCGCCCATGAAAGAAAAATCTTTCTTAGTGGTTAGTACGTAAGCAGACAGCGAGAAGAAAATCACCGCGGTGCCACCCAACGCCTGCATGACCATTTCTGCGCCGTTAGGCATTGCAAGATAACGGTTAAGCATTGGCCCAAGCGCCGCACCTAAAAGACCAGTGAATAAAAATACAACGGGAAGTCCCATTGCGGTATTGGCAGTACGCGGAAGCACAACCCAAACAATAGCAAGTGCAGCCAAAGACATAATCATGGCAATACCATGACCCAAGTTCATAGACATTGAAATGCCAGCCGTGACTGCACTGAATGCCAATGTCATGCCTAATAGCATGTAAGTATTTCGTAATACTTTTTGTGTATCAGCACTGACCGCATGTTGCGCCGTGCCTATGTTTGCATGTTCCATTTGTCTCTCCATTGATTAATGTACAAATACTTAATTAATTGTTAGTTAGATACTATTCGTTAAATAATAAGGGTGCCACTACTAATTTCAAGTAGCGGGATGTTTCTTATGATTGAATGGCAACCAGTTCAACATCAAAAATTAATACTGAGCCACCCGGAATACTGCCTGCAGGTCGACTACCATAAGCTAATTTACTTGGAATAAATAAGCGCATCTTTTGCCCTTCAACCATTAGCTGCAGACCTTCTGTCCAACCGCGAATAACCTGATTAAGACCAAAGCTCAAAGGCTGGCCACGCTCAACCGAGCTATCAAATACCGTACCATCGATTAACGTACCATGATAATGTGCCAATACCTTTGTTTTTGGACCAGGATGAACCGTGCCAGTTCCCTCTTCAAGAAGCTGGTATTGCAAACCTGAATCGGTTTCATGAATACCGTCTTTTGATCTGTTTTCTGCCAGAAATGCATCGCCTTGCTCTATATTACCAGCCACACTTGAACCACTGGTTCCACTCACCGCACGATATAAAGCATACGCCAGCAACAAACCTATTACGGCATATAAAAAAGTCATCGTCATAAAAAAATCCCCTGCAATGTTAATTACAGAGGATTTTAACAGAAGCGCTAGGCACTTGCTGCAAACACTGGGTCAAGCGATGTAAAGATTGACTTAAGCTTCTTGAGTTTTTTCAAGAGGAATAATGCGGAAATGCGTTACGGCAAAAGCAATGCACAAGATCGGGCCTAGCAAGTTAAAGAAGGCATAAGGCAGGTAAGATAAGGTAGCAACACCCAAAGTACCCGCCATATAGGCACCACAAGTATTCCACGGAATTAAAGGAGAGGTCATCGTAGCAGCATCTTCGAGTGTTCTTGATAAGTTTTGCGACGCTAGTCCACGTTTTTCATATTCAAGCTTATACATACGACCTGGAAGTACGATGGCAATGTACTGATCTGCAGTCATGACATTTGCGCCAATACAGGTAAATACCGTTGTCACGATCAACCCCGTAGTCGATTCCACAGAACTCAAAATTGCCTTAATAATACGATCCAACAAACCTACTTGCTCCATCACAGATCCAAATGCCATCGCACATAGAATTAGCCAAACAGTATTGAGCATGCTGCTCATGCCACCACGCGATAACAAACTGTCCAGTGCATCTTGGCCTGTATTTGTGCTGTAGCCATCAAACAAAACCTTCCAAACTGCTAGTAAATTTTGTTCCGCAACTGAAATACCTTCTGCGAAACCCGAGTCAACGGCAAAACGACCAATCGCCTCTGGCTGAAACAATACCGCGAACAAACCGCCTATTAACGCACCAGCAAAGATTGTTGGTAATGCTGGAATTTGCATCCAAGCCATACCGAATACAAAGATAACGGGAATCAATAAGTACAAACCGATATTGAAGTTAGCATCCAGTCCTTGCATGGTTTCACGGATTGACTGCTCAGATTCAAGAGTCGACTCACTGCCTAAAAAGAAAAAGATCGTCAACGCAATCACAAAGCTAGGCACAGTCGTCCATAGCAAGTTCTGAATATGCACAAACAAAGGTGTGCCTGTAACAGCAGATGCTAGATTTGTTGTATCTGATAACGGCGACAATTTATCACCAAAATAAGCTCCAGAAATAACCGCCCCAGCAGTAATCGCTGGATCCAGTTGCATCGCCATGGCCATTCCCATGAAAGCAACACCCAAGGTACCAGCAACCGTCCATGAACTGCCAATACTCATAGCAGCAATACCGCACACCAAGCACGTCGCCGCATAAAACCACTCAGCACTGATTAACAAAAGTCCATAATAAATAAGACTCTGAACCGTACCCGCCAACATCCAGCTACCAATCAAGGAGCCTACCACCAGCAAAATGAGCACGGCAATCATGGCATTGGCAATACCTGAAATAATGCCCTGCTCAATATCAATCCATTTATGCCCCAGACGAACACCAATTGCCGCCGCGACTGCCGCGGCAATTAATAATGCAATTTGGTTTCCACCATAAGATGAATTATCTGAAAAATAATAAACAGATCCGCCGAGCATTATCACTAAAAGTGCAACTGGAAATAACGCTAGCCACAAGGGGATTTGTTTAGACGGCTGAATGATTTCAGCTTCGCTTGGTGAAGACATAGAATAAAGTGCTCAATTTAAAGTCATTGATAGAGTGTATTTCTTTCGTGCATTTTAACTAAAAGCAAAAAAAAGTCCTAATAATCATACACATAAGACAGCATTCAAAGCTATTACCTGCATTATTTTTGCTTAAAGTGGCACTTTAACACCTATTTGCACAGCATCCGACTGAAGTTCATCAAATTCTGTCTGTACGACTTCAATATAAAATGCCGCTCGCGTTCTATGAGTAGAAGGGAATATTATCCCGACGGCGTGTAAATCATTACAGCCTCGACCTGACCAAGGCTTTACTAGCCCAGACAATACCGCTGACCAACATTGCTTGGCGAAGCGATAATAAGGACCACTGTGAAAATCAGAATGCTCATTAGAAAAAGGAAGCTGAAGGGTCGCTTCTAAAGAAACACTCAGCCCTTCAAAAGTGAGATTTGAGGTATCATCATCGTCCGAGGAGTCCCTTGATTTATCATTATTACTACTCCAACCCCACAAACTTGTCTGCACACTCATAAAAGACGATAGCTGCAAACCGATGCCCGCTTTTGCGACATAACTCACGGTACCATCATCATTATCCTCTTCATCATCTTCATAAGAGCTGTCCAGCGTTTGCACACTCAAGCCTAAGGAAAAATCCGCAAAAGGAATAACCTCGCTATAACTGGTTAAAGGCAAGGCGCCAAAGACAAGTAATAACCATAAAAGGTGGCAACGCAGTTTAATCATTGTCGATCGTATTCATAATGGGGTTAATAATAGGATCTACTCCAGCATCAGCGTCGTTAAGTGACATAACAAGACTCACTAATATTTCAATTCGCGCATTTGATAGCTGGCGATAATCAAAATAAGGACAAACAATAATGCCCAATTCGGCATTGATGGCAAAATGCGTATCCAACCAGGTTAATTGGCTATTGTTAAGTACCCTTTCGGCAAAGGCTTTTCCCATGACAATTCGCACCGCGCCCCCATCTGTATTCGCCAATACCCTAGACAAACCCTGATGATCGAAATGAAGCTGAGTCTGGCTATCCGCCTGCAATAGTTTGTTATCCCGATATTGCTGCCAAGTTTTATACCGTAAGACATCGTGATTATCCGCCGCTAACCCGAGTGAATAGATGAATTTAGCATACACATTAAAAACTTTACGCCAATGATTGCCGGTTTCTGCTGTGACTCGTGCTATTTCACCAAAGCTCAGCGCACAGGTCTCTGCAACATTCTGATACTCTGCTAGTGGTGGCCGATTAGCCATAAATACTTTTATCATGAGATCTGCTTTAGGGTATTTGCCATTGCGATATATCAATTAGCATGCAATAAACTGGTATATAGTGATGCACAGCGCTTATCTATCATAGCAATTAATGACAGTAATTAATCTGGAAAAATAATGCCCGACTCTCACTCGCCTCTTTGGCAAATTGCCTTTCGCCCTTTCTTCCTAGGCGCAAGTATTTTTATCACGGTTGCGCTCATATTATGGGCGCTCGTTCTCTCCAATGCACTACCAACGATCATCGGTCACTACCAACCCTACAGCGGTTGGTTTAACTGGCACAGCCATGAAATGATTTTTGGTTTTGTACAGGCTATTGCGATTGGGTTTTTATTGACCGCGTCACGCAACTGGGCAGGTCAAAGTGGGGTTTCATCAAACTTTATTAAAATATTAATTGCCAGCTGGCTAATGACTCGAATCGCATGGTTTATGCCGACGGTACCGGTTGTACTCATAGCCCTACTGGATGGTCTTACACCCTTATTGGCCGCACTGGGTTTAGCTCAAACCTTACGTGGTGGAGAAAGAGACAACGGTAAAGGCAGCCAGAGACACAACTGGCCTTTTGTCGGTTTAATGATTGTCTTCGCATTGATGCAATTCTTTTTTCATGCACTTTTAGTATTAGCACCGCAATACATAACACTCTTGATGCAAGCTTCTGTGCTCGCGATGGCCGCTATGACACTGTGGGTATCAGGCAGAGTCTTACCCTTTTTCACTCGGGCACGTCTGCAAACACCTCCGCCTATTATTCCTAGCACACTATTAAAAACGTCGATGTTAGCAAGCTGGTTGCTGATACCCAGTTTTTTAACCACAACCCTATTGGGTCAGCATTTCTGGCTGCATGTAATCACCGCATTTATTGCACTCATTGCCGCTGGCACACAAAGCTACCGCTTGTACCTATTCTATCGTCGAGGGGTATCTACTGAGCCCATGCTTTGGTCTCTTTATTGTGCGTTTGCATGGATCATTATTGGCTATGTTTTATTATCATTAAGTTTCATTATTGAGCAGCCTTTGCCTTGGCTGCATGCAATCACCCTCGGTGGGCTATTAACCATGATTGTCAGTATGATGGCAAGGGTCGGCTTAGGTCATACTGGGCGTCCCATATTAGCGCTAAAAGGCATAGCACTGGCTTTTATTGCACTTCAAATCGCAACGCTGATCCGCATTATTCAGCCGTCAATAATCGGCTACTTGGCGACGTTAATTCTGGTTATTTTGGCAATGACCGTCTTCCTATTTCACTACTTTCCTATTTTAATTAAACCGCGTCCCGATGGCCGCCCAGGCTAATCATCTAGCCTAATAAATAGATTCGATAGCAGCGCACTCATCGACGGCCCTGCTATCGAATATTTCTACTACCAAGGCAAAGCTTCGCCATTGGAATGCCAAAAACCACCACTGGTAGCCAGCGTGAGTTCCTCAATACGCTCAGCTAAACCACTCGCCGCCTGCGCTGGCGTGATATCACCATTGAAACCAACCATGCGCGTCTGCACAAAGCCAGGATGCAATAACGCGATAGCGACACCCTTGGGTTTTAGATCAATTGCCAAAGACTTAGAAAATGCATTTAATGCCGCCTTTGACGCGCGGTAACCATAATAAGCACCAGAACCATTATCGCTAATAGAGCCCATACGGCTGGTAATCATCGCAACCTTACTGTCTTCCCACAGCATGCTTTGAAAAGCATGGGTTATACGCAAAGGCGCGATCGCATTGATTTCCATCTGAGTCTGAATATTATCAAAATCCATCTCTTCAAGCGTTTCATTGGTAAAAATACCGGCATTATTGATTAAGATATCAATCTTCTGACCAGAATCAGAGCTTATTAACGTTTGTGCTAAAACCTCAGCCACCATGGCAATGGAATCTTCTGAACGCACATCAATATCACTGATGACCATATCGGCAAGATCATCAAGCTCTTCTGAAGACTCTCGACAAATACCGATAACGGTATAATCTAAATTGCGGTAATGTTTCGCAAGCTCTAGACCAATCCCTCGATTAGCCCCTGTAATAACAACATTCTTCATGCTTTCTCCTTCACCTAATCAATTTTAATTTCGTTTAATTGCACTGAAAATTTATACTAAACTCTTTACATAGCGATGATAAATAATCATTACGACCACTTCACCGCTCCTTTTTAACTCTGTATATCAAGAGACTATGCTAACGTTATGCCAACATGTGTAAAAAACAAATTATCAATCTGGCTAACGTCTGCACAACAAGGCTTTATTTTAATCTTGCCTGTCATCATTCTAGGCTCAATAGCGCTCTCTATCTTACAACTTCCACCGTTATCATCCAGCATTGCGAAACAGCAAAACTTATTACAACTTGCTTCTTGGCTGTACCAATCTAGCTATACGGTTATGGCGCTTATTTTAACGCTTGGCGTCAGTTACAAACTTAATAGTTTTTATAAAATACACTACCAGCTACACTATTCATCAATTATTAATACCATTATATCAATGGTCTGTTTTATTGGCATTATCGCCATAGATTATGGCAACGATGCATTTGATTTCTTAGGTGTCGAAAGCATCGCGAAAGCCATTATAACCGCCATTATTAGTACTGAGCTGGTTGTCTTATTTTACAATAATAAATATCAACGCTTTAGCTTTTTACAATTTGAAGTCGATAATGAGATACACACAGCCATTCGCGCCTGCTTTCCAGCAATCCTAGTCCCTTTTTTACTACTAACACTTTATTCGGTGACACTGGCAAACAATAACGCTTTCAGTTATTTAATTCCCCACCTTATAGGAGAAGTAGATTCACAGCTTGGCCTTAGCGTTATTCAAGGCATTGGGTTCATTATTATTAATCAAATGGTCTGGCTTTTAGGAATACACCCGTCAGCCGTAATCGAAATTAATCCTGAACTTATTTATAGCACTTCAAACACGGCAGTATATTCACGACACTTCTTTGATACCTATGCACATATAGGCGGATCAGGTAGCACCCTTGGATTAATCATATGCTTATTATTTTCAAAGAATACGTTCCATAAAAAATTGGGCGGCTATGCAGCAATCCCAAGCTTGTTCAACATTAATGAATTATTAATATTTGGCCTCCCAATTGTATTAAATCGTTATTTAATTCTGCCTTTTATACTTACCCCCTTAATAACCAATAATATCGCCCGAGCACTTATGGAAATGGGCTATCTTTCTTTAGACCCGAGCTTAACTTCTTGGAATACTCCGGTATTGATTTCTGGTTATTTAAATGGTGGTATCGCAGGCACTGCCACTCAGTTTGTTTTAATACTCATTGCTGCATCCATCTACTGGCCGTTTGTTAAAAAATATGAAGCAAAGATTAATAGTCAACAGCAATGCACTATTGAAAAAATGATTCAAGATTTGTGCGACCCAGAGCTTAACTTTCACACACTCCTTAAACAGCAAAATCCCCTCGCAAAATTTTGCCACAAACTGCAGCTCGACCTGAAAAATCAACTTGGGGACGAATATTTTTCAATGCACTATCAAGCCAAAGTCAATACATTGAAAACCATAACTGGCAGCGAGGCACTGATTCGTTGGCAGCACCCTGAACTGGGAAATATCCCACCTTGCATTTTTATTAATATTGCAGAAACAGACGATTACATTCATACCATTGGAAGCTGGGTACAGGAACGCTGCATGAAAGACATGCAGTTGATGAACCGTGCTGGAATCAAACATCTTCAGATCGCAATTAATGTATCTCCACTTGAGCTAACCCAACCTGACTTTTTCAACAACTTTATCGCAAAAATAGAGCAGTACGGCATTCCGTTTAATGACATTGAATTAGAAATAACCGAAAGCCAGCGCCTTCAACTAACCGATAACATCATTGAAGGCATTTCGATGCTGTCTAACAAAGGTATTTCAATTGCTGTTGATGATTTTGGTATGGGATATACTTCTTTAAAATACCTAAGTTCATTTAAAGTAAATACAATAAAATTAGATGGCTGCATTGTTAAAGACGTTTTGAATAGCAACATCATTAAAGAAGTCATTCGCAGCCTAACATCGCTAACAGTTTCTATAGATGGAAAATTAGTCGCCGAATGGGTCGAGAATGAAGCACAATTCGAACAGCTTACGCAACTAGGCTGCGATCAATTTCAGGGAGCTTATTTTAGCATGCCCATTAAGCGCGATGACTTCATCGCTTATTACTTCAATAATAAGCCGAGCTGATACTGAAGTAATAATCACAGAAGTTAATCGCACATTCACGAAAACAAGAAATTAAACGACGCAATTAAAGCGGTTAATATCAAAGTCGTTTAATTTTTTCTCTGAAGCGAGGCAAGTTCACGCCTTTACGTAATGCATATAGGCGAATTAATAAGATGCTGGTACTGGCAATTAAATTTGCCGCCAGCTCACCGACATTATATTCAACCATTAAAATATATAACCAACACCCTAACCAAGATGCGGTGGCAAACAAAGGACTGCGAAATACCCAAGGGTCTTCATTGCACAGAACGTCTCGAAAAACGCCGCCCATCACACCCGTGATAACCCCCGTAAAGCTTGCCACCAACCACGATGTACCCAATACTAATGCCGCATGGGTTCCCATAATACTGAAAAGAGCCAAGCCAATAGCATCTAAAATCAAAAATGCTCGCACAGGCATGACTAGCCAACGCGCAAGAAAGAAAACACTCACGGCAGCCATAATAGCGATTAATAAATACAGTTCATCGGCGATCCAAAATACTGGACGATCAAGTAGCATATCTCGCAAAGAGCCACCCCCTAATGACGCCGCCAGCGCAATCACAATCACGCCAAATAAATCAAACTGCTTAGCCCCCGATTCAACGACTGAAGCCCCCGCCATTGCGGCAACTGCGGCCATGCCTAACCAATAAGTAACAAGCGCGTAATTTTCGATTGAGAATGCAAGAGTATTCATTAAATAACAGGATTCCCGCGTGGACGAATATCTAGTAGATAATGACCATAGACTTCTTTTTTGGCTAAATCCAATACCAATACCATAGCGATTTCGGCGTACTGAGATTGTATTAATACATGCTCGTATTTATCTTCCATACGATACACATGCCCGACGACGCCTGCCGTGCAGTCGTACGTACCAAAATCTTCAGCGGGGATAGCTTCCACATAGCCCCAAAAATCAAATAACGGCTCACCCGCTTCGATCTTTTCAGGCTTACCAATTTTAGTTGCTGCAAATTCTTCAGCGGTTAACTTACGCACTTCCATAATTAATCTCTACTTAGCACTTAGAACCTAGATTAACGATTCATGACTGGGTATTAGTGCCGCAAAACGTCGTAAATACATCCATGTAGACTTAAGCTCGGCTTCCATGCCTCCCATATTTGCTCTACCAACACCCATCAATAAATCTTATTCAATCTTTAATAAAACAACTATTCGTTTTATTAAATACCCAAAAACAAATAAAGCCAGCAAGCTGGCTTTATTTGTGACAGTGAAAACCGCTAAAACTTATTCAGCTTTTGGCTTTTCACGTAGTTTAATATTCAATTCACGTAGCTGAGCATTACCTACAACGCCTGGCGCATGAGTCATTGCACACGCAGCCGATTGAGTTTTAGGGAAAGCAATTACTTCACGAATCGAAGTAGAACCGGTTAGCAACATAACCAAACGATCCAAACCAAACGCTAAGCCGCCATGAGGTGGCGCGCCGAACTTCAAGGCATCTAACAAGAAGCCAAACTTCTCTTGCTGCTCTTCTTCGCTAATACCCAAAATTTCGAACACTGTTTCTTGCATAGACTGATCGTGAATACGGATTGAACCACCGCCTAACTCACAACCGTTTAATACCATGTCGTATGCACGAGACAACGCAGTTAATGGATTCGCTTTTAACTCTTCAGGGCTACAAGATGGCGCCGTGAATGGGTGGTGAATTGCAGTAATGCCACCATCCTTAGTTTCTTCAAACATTGGGAAATCAACAACCCACATAGGTGCCCATTCGCACGTATATAAATTCAAGTCTTCACCGATCTTACAACGTAACGCACCCAGCGCTTCGTTCACGATCATTTCTTTATCAGCACCAAAGAAGATGATGTCGCCGTTTTCAGCGCCCAACTTCTCCATGATGGCCATCGTATTATCATCGCCAATAAACTTAATGATTGGAGACTGTAAACCTTCTACACCCTTCTCAATCTCATTAACCTTAATCCAAGCCAAACCTTTAGCACCATAAATGCTCACGTACTTAGTATACGCATCGATCTGCTTACGGCTGATTTCAGCACCGCCAGGAACACGTAAAGCCGCAACGCGACCTTTAGGATCTTTAGCAGGCGCCGCGAATACTTTGAACTCAATATCTTGCAAGAATTCAGCAACGTCGACTAACTGAAGTGGAATACGCAAGTCTGGCTTATCGCTGCCGTACTTAGACATCGCTTCAGAATATGGCATGCGTGGGAATTCACCCAACTTCACATTCAATTCTTTTTCGAACAACTCAGTAATCATGCCCTGAGTTAGGTTCATAATTTCTTCTTCGTCGATGAAAGACGCTTCGATATCAATCTGAGTAAATTCAGGCTGACGGTCGGCGCGTAAATCTTCATCACGGAAACATTTAGCAATCTGGTAGTAACGATCAAAACCAGCAACCATCAACAACTGCTTAAACAACTGTGGCGACTGTGGCAATGCAAAGAAGCTATGCTCATGCGTACGGGAAGGAACTAAATAGTCACGCGCACCTTCTGGCGTCGCGCGCGTCAAAATGGGCGTTTCGATATCTAGAAAACCGTTTTCTTCTAAATAACGACGCAAGTTTGAACTTACCTTCGAACGGAAACGCATTTTTTCTTGCATCTCAGGACGACGCATATCCATATAACGATACTTAAGACGAATGTCTTCGCCTACATCGGTATAACCATCCAATGGGAATGGAGGCGTCTGCGCTTTGTTTAAAACCGTAATCTCTTTACCCAAGATTTCAATTTTACCCGTGCGCATATTATCGTTCGTAGCACCTTCAGGACGGCCACGTACACGACCAACGATCTGAACAACAAATTCAGAGCGAACACTGTCAGCTACGTTGAAAGCGTCAACCGTATCTGGATCAAAAACTACCTGTACTAGACCTTCACGATCACGTACGTCTAAGAAAATTACCCCACCGTGGTCACGGCGGCGGTGAACCCAGCCACAAAAAGTGACGGTATCGTCAATCAAAGTTTCGTTGATATCACCACAATAGTGAGTGCGCATTACTTAATCCTATTCATTAAAAAGAGATAGATGGATACAAAATATATGAAAGCCGAGCATTATACCGATTTTCACACGATTGCCGACACCTGATAACAAAGTTTGTATGACTTTAATAAAATAAAGTCGACTTTACGGCAGAATTGCACCTTGTTGCCTACTTGAACTCAGGTAATCTGACTTACCACCAATAGCAATTGAATGTTTTTCACACAATAAACTTCATTTTCTAAAAATAATAATCGTGAAAAGACCATTTTAAAGGGGCGCATATGAAATCATTTACCAACAAGGTGGCCGTTATCACGGGCGCAGGTTCTGGCATAGGCCGAGCCTTGGCGCAGCAACTTAGTCTAGAAGGCGCTCAACTTGCTCTATCAGATGTGAACATGGCAGGCCTAGAAGAAACAAAAACAAGCCTTCAAGGAAGTTCAAAAGTTGTATTAACCCTGCTAGACGTTTCGGATCGCCAAGCGTTTGAGCAATACGCCAGCGATATGATCAGTGAGTTTGGCGGCATTGATATACTCCTAAACAATGCCGGTGTCGCGCTTGCTCAAACCGTAGAAAATTGCAGCTACGAGGATTTCGAATGGATGATGAACATCAACTTCTGGGGCGTTGTTTATGGCACAAAAAGCTTTCTGCCCCACATGCTAACTCGACCTGAAGCAGCCATTATTAACATCTCCAGTATTTTTGGCATCATCGCTTTGCCAACCCAATCTCAATACAACGCCGCAAAATTTGCAGTGAGAGGGTTTACCGAATCACTGCGCCAAGAAGTCAAGGACAGCAATCTTTATGTTGGCTGCGTCCATCCTGGCGGCATTAAAACCAACATCGTCGTCAATGGCCGTATACACACATCAATGATTGGCGAGCAGTCTCATGCTCAGCAGATTGAAGAATTCAATAAACTGGCCAGAACAACCCCTACCCAAGCTGCCCAAACAATCTTAAAGGGACTGCAGAAAAATAAACGTCGGATTTTAATTGGTCAAGATGCCAAATTCATGGATCGTATTCAGCGCTTATTCCCCGAGAAATACACAAACATATTTGCCTATTTGCTTAAATTTGCTAAATAAAACGACCTTTTTAACAAAATTTGATAAAAACACTATAAAAATAGGGTTTTTTACTTGCAGACCCTATTTTTTTGCTTTAAAAATACACTCAGTAAGCAAGGTACAAGCGACATCCGTACCTTTATTTATCAATTGCTTATTAAATTTAAATTTACCATGAAAGGAAATAACATGGCTGCTAAGAAAAAACCCGTTGCAAAAAAAGCTCCCGCTAAAAAAGTAGTGGCTGCCGCTCCGGTTAAAAAATTGACTGCTGTTAAAGAAAAATTCACTAAAACTCAGCTAATCAATGAATTGGTTGAAAAAACAGAATTAAGTAAAAAAGATGTATCCAGTGTTCTTGACGAATTAGGCGATATCATTGAACGCCACGTTAAAAAGCGCGCGGTTGGCGAATTTACGCTACCGGGTTTATTGAAAATTAAAACCGTTAAGAAACCTGCTCAAAAAGCACGTAAAAATGTTCCTAACCCATTCAAGCCTGGTGAGTTGATGGACGTTGCGGCGAAGCCTGCCAGCACTAAGATCAAAGTATTACCACTGAAAAGACTAAAAGACATGGCTCTTTAATTTTTCAGTTAATTTAGCCAATACATTAAGCAGACTATGGTTTCATAGCCTGCTTAATGTGATCACCGCAATAGAATATCAAATCAGTTCCAATATGTGATTCTTCAGTTTGTCAGAATCGTGCAACGCACTGCCCTCAGGCCCCATATCGCAGACAATCACACCACATTCATTTTCTAAACCTGGCTCTTGTACTCGACAAGTCGGCC
>TARA_B110001454_G_scaffold159968_1_pt1 | contig 16597 bp, 14 predicted proteins | sample TARA_B110001454 | Tara Oceans TARA_B110001454 (sample SAMEA4397004) | marine metagenome | biome: Polar Biome; feature: [MES] marine water layer (ENVO:01000295) within the mesopelagic zone...; material: water (ENVO:00002006), including particulate matter (ENVO:01000060) such... | reverse complement strand
GTCGCTTGGTCTGCATTCATATGCTTAACAATATCAATTGCCTGTACGGTTAAATTATTGTTTTTAGCAAAGTCATGAATTTCAGGCTCTTCATCAATACCAGGGCCTTTAAAGCCTGCTAATACATGAGGCAAATTATGCATATAACGTTCAGTGGCTTGGGCTAATTCAGCAGCGCTGTTCCAACCGCCAATTGAGTTTTGCATTTTGTCGGCCTTAGAGTGCACCTCAAAGCCTGGAGTAGCGACTTCTGCCCAATCAAATAAGTCTTCGCCCATTTGAATGGCAAAACTTTCATCATCAGCGCTAGTTGCCCAAAACGGATGCTGGCCAACGTTCTCAAATTTAAACTGGGTGTTCAAATCATTTTCTGAAAAAGACACCTGAATAGGGCCACCAATAGCCGAGGTAAATTCAATACTTTCACCTGGCTTGACTTCTAGATATGCACTTTTCAAATGTCGTGGTCGGGTATAACCATTTTCTGCATACCAATGGGTTGCACCATCGCGTACGCTACTGATGAAGATTTCAGTCGTTAAATCTGCACTGTCTAATCGCGTAACCTTTACTGTTTGTCCAGGTATTGCATAAACACCCGCAGCGCGAAAACTTCTTTTACTCACTAAACTAACCGTTTTTTCAATACGAGGGGCCGTTGAAAAATCGCTGCGACTAAAATTACCTAAATCTTTTTGAACCGCATTTATTGGGCGTGTAATATAATTGGCATAGTCGGCATACATCGCTGACAGAAATTGAATGTCGGGAGTGGTGACTTTATCCATAGGATAGGTGACACTTTGACGCAATGCATCGGATAATAAAACAAGGTACTTTTCTAGACGATAATTTTCGTTATTCGCATTTTCTGATGCAAAAATATTTGTTTGATTATTTTCTAATGCTCTAAGATTATTTCTAACCTGAGAAGCGCCGGCTAAAAATTTTGTTTGATAATTCTCTACCGAGCTGCAGTTTTCTCCATCGCACTGAGTCCAGTCAAAACTGATATTAGCATTACCAAGAGACGTTAACAGTGTCTGGATACTCGCGATTGAAGATTCTGTTTCAAAAGCAAGCTCACTTGGATTAGCATTTTTTAAAATCGCTTTTTGCCAATAGTTATCTCGAACATAACTTATGTGTAACTTATTAAATATCGCTTTACCTAGGTCTGTTAAACCACCATCCCAATGCATATAAAGAATACCGACCTTTGCTTTCTGAGCCGCCTCAATCTGACTAATAACACTTTCGATTTTACTGCTATCACTTAATCCTTGTTGCGAAATAATCAGTATGTCGGTATCAGCTGAAATACAACTGGCAAGTAATTCAGCATCGCAAGCGTTCTCAAGATTATAATTAACTTGCTCAGGTAATTGAGCATCTAGCCATTCTTGTGTGGCTATCTCGTCAGGAAAGTAATGGCTCTGGTCTAGATGACTGATAACAACATTTAACGGTTTAACATCGAAGTCACTGCGCTGACTCAACCACTGCAAGCTGTTTCGCATAACCGACTGCATTTGGTCATTAACGTCAAAACCACGCTTAAGATTACGCATTGGATTACTGCCCAATACCAAATAGCGACTGATACCCTCTTCTACTTCTTCGCTACCAATAATAGCAAGCTGACGAACAACCTCACTATCATCATTGTGAGTGACATTAGAAAATAGTAAGGGGGCGTTATAACCGAACTGCGCATTCAATTGTGCAGCATCATGGGTCACATCCCAAGAAATGTCGGTCAGACTAGAACCATCCGCCTTAGTTGAGCCATCACTATTAAGGTTTAATATCTGTTGGATATCGGCATGAAAGAGGGTGTTTTTTTGTTCGATGTATTTTAGCGCTTCGGTGCGAAATATATCACCATCACTTACCAGACTGGCATCGCCTTTGGCGAGCGCTTGCTCTAAGGGGGTTAATGCTACAGGCGAGCCGTCTTTATCATTAGAACTGCTACCACTGCAAGCTGCTAGGAAACCAGAGAGGGTTAAAATCAGCGTGATACTGATAAGTTTATTAATCATAGCCATGCTTTTATCGTAGTTATATTATTGATAAAGCATCATAAAGCGAGCCCCTGCAAGGTCAATGCAGTAAATGGATTGACACTTGGGAACTCGCTTAATTGTGGACTACTTCTCAAACAATCCTTTAATCGGCAATAGATCATCATACTCAGGCTGAGTTTTCATTGCTTTGGCTTGGAAGGTTTTCATCATGTCGTTCGGGCGGAACATACCTGCTTGCCACGTCGCCATGTATTTTAAGCTATCTTCAACACTATGGTCACGGCTGTAATTCAGCATTTCTTTGCAGCCCGTTACGGCTAGCGGAGAATTCGCGGCAATTTGTGCAGCAATTTCCATAACACCTACCAACATGCTTTCTTGATCGGCGTAGACTTTATTCACAAGGCCAAATTGTTGCGCTTCGTCTGCGCTGAATTTGCGCCCTGTAAACGCTAGCTCTTTTACGATGCCCGCAGGAATCAATTTAGGTAGGCGCTGCAATGTGCCGACATCGGCGGTCATACCCAGTTCTGTTTCTTTAATAGTGAAGTACGCATCGGCGGTGCAATAACGGCTATCTGCGGCGCACACTAAATCTAATGCCCCACCAATACAGCCGCCTTGAATGGCGGTTAATACAGGCAAGCGAATTTCTTCTAACGAGCTTAATGTGGCTTGTAACTGTAAAACTAAGCGACGTAAGCCTTCTGCCATACGTGCAGGATCTTTTGATGGCGGCATGGTTGAACCATCACTGAATACACCAAGATCCATTCCTGCTGAAAAATGCTTACCTGTAGAAGAGATAACAATGACTCGTGCATCGCTATTATTTTCGATATCGCGCATGCACAAAGGTAATTCTACCCAAAAGGCTTTATCCATCGAGTTCATGGCTTCTGGGCGGGAAAATTGTACATGAGCAATCTTGTTATCTAGGCTCACGTTGAAGCTTTTATAGCGTTGCAGTGTTGTTTCAGTGGATGTTGTATCTGACAATGTCATAGCGGCACTCTCTATTTGAAAATACTGTTGAAAAACACCTCAAATATACACTGTAAATATAATATGAGCTAGAGCCCTGTTAAAGCACGTACTCGAATAGATTCAGTATCGCTAAAATTACGCATCAATAAGGCACTCACTGCGGTTGTCTGATCTTGTTCACTTAGGCCTGATTGAATAATGCTCTGATACTCCAATTTGAACATAGCCAGTCTTTTCTGCCATTGCTCACGGTCGTTATCGAGCTGAGCCAGCGCAGTAGCCGCGTCTTCACCCAACTTATCCGCTCGCATTTGGAAGATATCAAACTCTGTATGGCCTGCCGATTTCATTTGCTGTGCTTGCAGGTAAATTTTTGCAGGTGCCATGGCACGCTCTCGCCCTACTCTAATATGTTCTGGCAAAGAGGCTGCTAGCGCTTCAACTTGTTGCTGCTTTTCTAGCAAGGTTAAATCATTATTTTCTTGTATGGTTAAATGTTCGAGCATAAAAGCATCGTATTCCGTTTCTGCAGCAAAGAGTGCCTCTTTTTCGGCTGGGCTAAAATATTCGGCTTGGATTGCGGAAACAATGTGTTTTTGCTGACGAATATTTTCTAGATTGGATAAATTGTCATCTGGTCGCTGATTCTCTAAGTTAGCCAGTTCTACCTTGTAAACGATAAAACGTTTTAACGCATCATAACCTTGCTCTAACGCGGGTGATGTTAATTGTTGTGCTAAAGCATTTTGAATACGCAACAAAATATCATCAAGAGTTTCTTCACCCATCGCAGATAAATACAATTCGAAAAGGTCTTTTAGCTCCATCCCCACAATCAAATTCCCATCGGAATCTAACGGCAGCGCGATATTTAAATCAATGCCTTCTAAACTTTTTGGCAATGTTTTATCAAAGTCTTTTATTGCATGAGAATGTCCATTCGCTATTTTTTCAAAAGCAAATTGATTACGGGCTAGAATAGGCTGAAATTCATTGTCCATTTTTGGAATAGCAATACCATCGGTATTCGTCATTAAAAATAGAGCGAATGAAATTAGGGTGATAAAACATAAAGAGAGTGCTGTAATTTTATTATTCATGAGTACTCAAAATCAGTCATTAAAAAATTATCATTGATATAGAAATTGCGACTTATAACAATGCATAAGTCGCAATCACAAGTGCATAACTTGGCGTATTACAGCCCCATATTTTTTAAACGATTCGCATGATTTTTAAATACCGTTTTAGGATTCGTTTCAAAAATTGAAACCACACCTAATACATGATTATTAATATCAAGATGATTCATTGAATAATCATCACGCAGTACGCGACCGAAATGATTGGCACACTTCCCTGTCACACCGTCATTGGCAGTACCGGTAAAGGCGAGCGAAGTCGTTGCAAACAGTAAGTCTGATGGATCTAAAACATTGGTCACTGGTGAGACTCCGCCCCATGAAAATAGCTTTATATTATGGCCATTAACAGAAACTGAACTTGCACCCGCTCCACATGATTGAGTTGGCAAACCTAATGGATAACGTGAATTAAAATCATCAGAACCCGCCTCATTAAATTCACTTAGCATCGAATAAAGATCAGATTCACTGGCATTATTATTGGACAACAGGTTAACCAAGTTACCAATCGCATTCCCTACAGAGGCAAACAAGCTGGCCTGCCCTGTTCCTTCTGGTGCCAGAGTCGTCGCTATATCCGCCACAGGGGATCCCGTATGAGGTGTCGCCATGGTCGTTACTGATGCGATAAGATCTGGACGTACTGACATCACATATCGAGAGGTCATCCCTCCTTGACTATGTCCCATTAAATTAAACTTATTAATGCGACCTCCAGAACTAGCTTTGATTTCTTCTAACTGAGCAATTAATTCCTCCCCTCGTTCTGACGAACTCTCGAAGGCATTAATTTTGGGAACAAATACTTGCCCCCCCCGTGATTCAATGGCTGATGGAATTTGATACCAGTAATCAATTCCTGCTATCGAATCAAATGCAAAAATACCCGGCACTAAAACGATAGGATGTTTTGTCTTGGTATACTGAAAGTAATTACTGAACCAACCCGCTTGAGTAGGTACAGAAAAAGCCAAAGTAGTAACCGCTGCAATTAATAATTTTTTCATAGTCGACCTTTAATTTATTGTTATTAGTAAAAAGTACAACTGCAGCCTAGACCTAGATTTTTTATCTAACTTGTACGTTTTGATGAATATTGCTACCTTTTAAAACTAAGTATAAAAAAAGATTTTATTAATGAATTCCAGTCAAAAAAACATTGGTACTTCTTCACTACTTTATTTGTGGGACAAACGTACTCTATATATTGGTCCATTATTTGAACCGCTTAAATTGACCCAAGGAGCCGCGACATTATTGGTCTCGCTGGATAAAAACATATCGTTTAATATTGATAATGGATCGAAAAAAATTGAATGCACAAGCCTATTATTGCCCGCAGGACTGTCTGTTAATATCGATACGGGAGACGCAATTATCGCAAGCTGCAATCTCGACCCTTTAGGTGCTGATTTTTCAGCTTTAAGTACTTTAATGCAAAATAAAGAAGGAAAAATCTCATACAATCTCAAGCAGCACGGCGACTTCAAGCAGGTTTATAGTAAATTACACAAAGAACAATTAGATTCTGAAAGTGCTTATAGCTTATTGAAAGATTTACTCGAAAATCGCTTTAGTGAACATTACCCAATTCACGCCATCGATAACAGAGTGGCGAAGGTGGTAGAGAAAATCAAACAAACGGCTGATGATAATTTATCGGTTGATGATCTTGCCCGTTTAGTTAATTTGTCAGTGCCAAGATTGGTACAGATTTTTAAGAAACAAACGGGAGTACCGATGCGCCGTTATCGTTTGTGGCATAGATTATTCGTAACCGCTGTTAAAATGGCCTCGGGAGGCAATTTAACAGAAGCTGCGATCAATGCAGGTTTTACTGATTCTGCACATTTTTCGCATACGTTTAAAGCCATGTTTGGCATGGCTCCAACGACGATATTATTGCAACCGAACGGCTTAGAAATTATTATTCCGAAGCGCTAGCCTCATCTAATATACTCTCTTCAATTGCTAATTTCGGAGGCATTGGAGAGAAATAACCAACCACCAATAATAAAGCACCAACAACAATAAAAGAGATTATTCGCTCAATGGTGCCCTGCCCGGCAAGATCCAATAAAAATAGTTTAGCAACCACCACCGCCGTTAATGCAGCACCGGTAAACCAAAGCTGACGTATCGACTTCTTAGAGGCCAATATCATTATTAATAAACCCAGCACTGTCCAAGCAATCGATAATGTCGTTTGTACAATTGCAGAACCAAATAACGCCTCAAATTCGTAATGAATGCCAGTGACAACATGGATTGTCTTTAATAGCAGTACATTGAACCAAACAAAACTAAAACTGGCTAATAACCCCATAGCAACCGTGCTGCTTTTTTTTGCAAAAAAGTCTTCAAATAATGCATACCCTTGTAATCGATACCATTGCACGGCGGTCAATACCGCAGCCAGAAGTATCAAATCAATAGGGTTTAATAATGGCAAATAAGGAATAGGCCTTGCTTCAAGTACCGTTAAGAAATTGAAGCCTAATCCCCAAATCATCATACCCGCAATAATCACAACAGATGATATCTGGTAGTACGCTTTCGCATAATATTTAAAAGGCCAACGTTGATATTTATTAATGGCATACAGTCCGATAATAAGAACCGTCATAACTGCAATAGCCAACCAAGCATCTGCAAGTTTTAAATCATTAATATACCAAGAGGCTTCATAAGCACTGATACTAAGCACTAACAAGTAACTAATAGCGTGCAGTGCCGTTGGTTTAAATAAAGAGTATTTGGCCTTGTCAGAGTAATAAAATATGCCATATAGCAACGCGAGGCTTGAGGGCCAAACGATATAACCATAATCCGCAAAAAAGTGTGTATTAAAAATAGTCGGCCAAAAATAAAGACATAAAGGCAATAACAATAACCATGGGAAAAAGTTCGCTTGCTGCCATTGCCAGCGTAAGCTAGCCATTAACCATAAAGCGGCAGAAACGGTAACGAAAGCCACATAAGCGACAAGCTCATAATCTATGCTTAAGTGCTCTTCTACCTGTATAAGGCCACCAAAATACCACCAGACGATTCCCCAAATTATAAGACCAGAAGCCACTGGTTTATCGATTTTTTGTTTAGGTGATTCATCAATTCCCGCTTGCTGTAAAATACGCGCCGTGAACAATCCCGATAAACTTATTATTGCGATGCCCATGAACTCAGCATTCATAAATGCCCAGCTGCTGGTATTGTAGGGATAGTCGGCTAAAAATAATAAACCCCCCAAAAATTGCAGCGCCAAACCAACGTATTTTAAAATTTCACGCTGCTGGCGTAATGCAATCCAAACAAAACCCGCCCCTTCTATCGCCCAAGATGCAGCACTCCAGCGCCCATCGAGTGCAAAAGGTATTGTCAGTGTTGCAAAGATAATTCCCAAGGCAAACATGGCTTGAGACATTAACTGCAAATTCTCACCGCTTTCTTGCCCTATGCGCGCTTTCTTTTTCAGCAAATACGTCACCAGAAAATAGAAAATTGCCAACGAGGCAGCACTATAAGCAAGGCCATATTCCATCGTATTGACTAATGCGGATTGCAAACCAAAGCCAACCATCGGCACACCAAATACTAGCGTACCATCAACATAGCCTTTTAGTTCAGGCTTTTGCTTGATAGAAAATAGAATAGAGATCGCAACATAGATTAAAAAGAAGGCAATTAAGAAAGGCTCTGTCGTCGAAAATTGCGAAGCATGATATTGAGTAACCCCCCAAACGGATGCAATAATAAACGTAAACAGAAAGCCAATAACATTCAGTAAGCGCCAGGATTTAAACCAAGCAACAAAGAAAATGGCACAATTTAAAACTAAGTAATAGCTGAACAAACTCACATAACTTCCGTGGCCTGTTGACGCGAGTATTGGAGCCGCAAAACCACCGGCCATTGCAGTAACCGCTAATGCCTTAGCGTTTTGCAATACCGCCAGCGACATAGCCGCCAAACTGAATACGATTAATAAAGGGAAGGTGAATTCAGCAGGTATTAATTGATAAAGTTTAAAGCTGGCAAAGATTGAAATATAACTGATGGCAATGCCACCGCCTTGCATAATCAGACCGTAGGCTGGATTTTTTATTCGTAATTTCCAACCAATTGCCAACATAATAAGAGCCGCAATTAGAATGCCTGCCATACGAACTTCAATAGAAACTAAAGAGTTTTCAATGGAATACTTTGCTAAAAAAGACATCCCGAAGAATAAAACAACGATACCGATGCGTACAATTTGATTGCCCTGTGTAAAATAATTTTTTACTTGCAGGGTTACTTGCGATAAAGCGTGTTCAATCACTGTTGGCTCTGCTTTCGAGTTATCAGCAACGATAGGAGGTTCTGGAGTTGTCGTCTGGAGGGGGTCTTGATCTTTATCTATTTCTGCTTCAAGCGCAATGGGTATGGCTGCTTTAGCGACAGGCTCGGTATGCGCTTCAAGGAAAGTGCTATTTAGCTTATTGTGCATTTGCTGCTGCAACTGATTAAATTGCTGCTGCAGCTTATAGAGTTGGCTTTGAAGGGTTGATAATTTATTTCTTTGGCCACTTGTTTGATAAAACAAATAGCCAATTAGCCCTAAACAAAATAGAAGTAAGCCTTCCATGGTCGAGATTTCCTCAATAGCATTATTTCAATAATTATAAATGCTAGGCGAAAATAACAGACTCTCCTAGCTCGGCACGATCAGTTCGAGTCGTATTAACCTTAGCGTCTTCGTTAGCATAACCAAATGACATACCAAATAAGATACCGCGTTCTTCAGGAAGGTCGAACATATCACGAACAGGATCCGGGAACTGCCCCAGCGCGCCTTGCATACAGCTTGAAATACCTTGCTCTTGCAGTAATAAAGACAACGTTTGTGCATAAATGCCGATATCAACAGCCCCCATAATATCGAGATACTTATCAAGGGTAAAGAACGCAACATGAGGTGCGTCAAAGAAAGCCCAATTACGTAACATTGCCATTTGGCGCTTCTGCTTTTCCTCTCGACCAATATCCATCGCGGTATATAACGCATTGGCCGAGCCGAATTGGCGATCTCGGTGCTCACCGGTATAGGCTACGTTCCAATTAAAATCTGGGTTGGGCTTTTGCTGCTGCATCACCGTTTGAATCAGCTTGTTTTTTAGCTCGTCTTTCTTTTTACCAGATACAACCAATACCTGCCAAGGCTGAACATTGCAGTTTGATGGAGATTGCTGAGCGGTTGAGAAGATTTTCTGTAATAATTCACTATCAACCGCTTCTGGTTTAAAACTGCGGCATGAATAGCGTTGCTCTAAAATTTGATCGATGCTCATAGTAGGTTCCCATAGTATGCTGTGATTATTATATTTGACTATAAAAGCACTCTATCAAAAACAGAACAAGATACGTAATGAATAATCTTAATGTTTGTCTATTCTTGCTCACTATTTCAACCAGCCAACGCTAAGCCGATCATGAGCAAATTAAGCGCAAGATAATTACCTGATTTTACGTTTGAAGCCTTTACCAAAGCCTATGAAGATAATACGCTACGCGGCATATTGTAATAATAAACATCAACCAACCTCCCTCTAACTTAACTGGAGTTATCAATGGACAATATTGACCTTAGTGGTATCGATATTCAGGAACTTTTTCAGCAAACTCAATGGCTATTCATTGAGTACTCTCTTAAAGTGGTCGCCGCCCTCGCAATCTTCATAATTGGTCGCATGATTGCCAAAATCATTGCCAGAGGGGTTTTAAAAGCTTTAACACTTCGAAATATTGACAATACCGTAGCCAGTTTTATCCACAACCTATCTTATGGCGCACTCTTTGTCTTTGTGATTATTGCCGCGCTAAGCCAATTAGGCATTCAAACGGCCTCTTTCATTACTATTATTGGTGCCGCGGGCTTAGCTGTTGGTTTGGCTTTGCAAGGTTCATTATCGAACTTCGCTTCAGGCGTTTTGATGATTATATTCCGCCCATTTAAAATTGGTGATTATATTGAAGCAGGGGGTGAAGCAGGCACCGTTGAAGACATTCAAATTTTTGCTACTCGTCTTAAAACTCCAGACAATAAAGTAATCATCATTCCAAACTCTGCCATTATGGATGGCAGCATTATGAATTACTCTACCAAGCCTACACGCCGTGTTGATTTGAAAATTGGAGTAAGTTACGAAGCACACCTACCGGATGTTAAAGCATTGTTAATTAAGACAGTGAAAGCACATGATAAGGTTTTACAAGACGAAGACATTAAAGTAGCTGTCGTAGAACTTGCAGATTCTTCTGTTAATTTTGTAGTACGCTCGTGGGCAAAAACGCCTGATTATTGGGATGTTTATTTCGAGCTAACTGAGAATATTAAGCTCGCACTTGATGAGAATGGTATTTCTATTCCGTACCCTCAAATGGATATTCACATGCAAAAATAAGATGCTTCTTATTTCTGTATAACATGTGTTTAGACATAAAAAAGCCCTGATAAACAGGGCTTTTTTATGGGTGATATTTCATTACTTGCTGTTTCTTTCAACAATACCCATCATTTTATAGGTCAGCACAGCCGCCGAAAACTCATAACAATGGAAATTTTCAATCGGTGCAAACTCGGTAATATCAAAACCAATAATGTTACGCTGCTTCGCTACGCACTCGAATAACGACAGTGTTTGATACCACGCTAAACCGCCCGGAACCGGAGTGCCTGTAGAAGGAAAAACCGAAGGATCCATACCATCGATATCCAAAGTGAAAAATACATTCTTTGGGAAGTCTTCTGGCAAATCAAAACTGCACACATTGTTGGGTACTAATTCTTCTGCGTCTAAATGATAAACGCCGTGCTGTTTGCGAATTTCGACTTCTTCTTGGCAGAAGGCACGAATGCCTAATTGAAACAAAGGAATGCCTTCATCCACTACCCGTTTCATAACAGAGGCGTGACTATAAGGGTTGCCTTCATAGGCTTCACGTAAATCGGCATGTGCATCAATTTGCACCACACCAAAGTCTGTTACACCCGCCGCTAATAAGCCTTTAATAATCCCGTAAGTGACCGTATGTTCGCCACCTAAACCAATTGGGAAACCACCCGCTTCAACAATCGCTTGAGTATCACGAGCGATATTATTCACCACAGTTTCCGCATCACCTGTCATATCAACAGGTGGGTGGGTATAGATGCCTTGATCACTGGGCGTGCTTTTTCCATCCCAAGTTTCTAGCTGCCATGAAGCTTCTAAAATTTTGGCTGGACCTAAGCCTGTACCACCACCATATGAAACCGATTCTTCGTAGGGAATAGGCAGGATATGAAAACGTGCATCTTCTTTTTTAGGATGTTCAAATTCAGAACCTAAAAAAATGGGATAGCCTGGTGCGGCCAACTGATCAAATTCTTCCATTGTTTTTCTCTTTTAATCTCTAGAGTAAGAGGTTTAATAAAATTGTAAATATCCGGTGATATTAATACGTTATGATCAGCCAGAATTTTTCCAGCCAATTAATCAAGACCAAGCTGACAACTACTGTTGTGCTTTTCTATAAACCGACAGCTCAGTTAAAAGCCAATCCTGACTGTTTACCGATGGTTTACTACCACAGTGAATTTTATAATATTTACCTGACATCATACTCTTGGTCGCAGAGTACTTAATAAAGTCTTCCGTTGATTCGATGTCATCTAAATAATAAGCATATTTCTTATTGATATGCTCAACCGCTTCTTTGCCATTATGCAGAGTGCCATTTCGTTCATATTGGCAGTCTGTTGATGCGACAAAATTTAAAAGATGATTAATTTCATCTTCCGATGACGCAAAAACATTTAAAGATAATGCAGACAATAATATTAAAAACAGGTTATTTAGGTTCAATTTATATTTTCCCGTAGTGCTCAGAAGATATTCAACACTTTTTTCTGAAAAATCATCAGAAACTGATAGCAAAAATTACTTCAGGGTATGTCGAAGAGCATTCAATTAAAGGATTACAATCAGCATACTTTTCATGAACAATGCCACCACCGATATAAACATCATCATTTGAATTTAAATAGGCACCTGCTCGATAACCGTATGAGTTTTGATCATCGAGATTGAGATCATCATCGCTATAAAATGTTCGACGATAAAATATACCCAGGTAAGGTTTGATCGTTTCAGGCTGAGTAAACACATACGTCATCTTTGGCGTGACTTTTGTTATCGAAGGCTCACCAGACATCCAGTACTGCGCATCAATACCAATTTCTAATCCATTAATAATGTAATAACCTGCGCCCACCCCCAAAATCATATAGTCATCATCAAAAGCAGTTCCCGACCCTACAACCACACCAATACTGGCAGAGTCTTTTGAGAACGCAGCACTGAGTCCACCCGTACCAATACGCGCAGCCATCGCAGTATGATTCAGGCAGAAAAGTAATAATAAAACAGCTAACTTATTCATCACGCTCATATTACATCCTCAATGCTTAGCTTTTATTCAGTGTTATTCAGAGTCTGATTCTGAATAGCCCGACCAAATATCGGTATTAATTGATGACTTACTTTTAAGATTTTTTTTGGCTTTTTTCTTCCCGCTACCGGCTGGGGGGGCCATCGGTTTGTCTTCAGTATAAGAAGGATCGATAAGCGATTCATCAACTTCAAAGCCTGCAACTTCTTCACGCTCAAGCCAGATTTTGTTCTTCTTTTCGATGATTTTGAAATGATGATAATCTTCATAATCGATCAGCGATAGCGCCAAGCCCACTTCACCCGCACGCCCACTTCGACCAATACGGTGCATGTAATCTGATGGACTTCTGGGTAAATCAAAGTTAATTACCACAGGTAATTTTTCTATATCTAGACCACGAGCGGCAATGTCGGTTGCGATCAATACTTCGATATCGCCAGTTTTAAAGCCTTCAAGTACACGACTACGCGCACCTTGGCCTTTATCACCATGAAATACTTCGGCGGTAATATCATGCTTAGAAAGCTTATACGCTAAATGCTCACAACCGTTTTTAGAATTCACGAACACAAGGGCTTGTCGCCATTCATTCTTTTTAATTAAGTTGGCTAATACCGCTGTTTTCTCACCTTTATTAACAGTAAAAACACGCTGTACAAGAGTGCTGGCATCCGCACTTTGTACTTGTATTTCAACAGGCTCATTTAGCAATTCGGCCGTTAATGCTTTTACTTGCTCAGGGAAAGTTGCTGAAAATAATAAGGTTTGCTTTTGTTTAGGCATCAATGCCAATAGTGCTGATAACTCTTCAGTAAAGCCTAGGCTCAGCATACGATCGGCTTCATCGAGCACCAAGGTTCTAATCATATCGAGCTTAATCGCATTACTTGAAATCAAATCAAGTAATCGACCTGGGGTCGCCACTAAAATATCAGTGCCGCCACGTAATGCCTGCATTTGAGTATTAACCGATACACCCCCAAACACAGCCACCGTTTTAATCGCACCGTTTAAGTTAACCGCATACGATCGAATACTATCAGCGACTTGTTTAGCTAACTCACGGGTAGGTACGAGAATAAGCCCAGAAACATAGTTACCTTCAGCTTTTGGGCTATTAGGTGATGACTGCTCTGCAATTTGATGTGCAATTTTCTGCAATAACGGCAGTGCAAAAGTCGCTGTTTTACCTGAACCTGTATTTGCCCCTGCAATAAGATCACGCCCAGCCAATATACTCGGAATAGCTTGCGCTTGAATCGGAGTAGGTAGCTGATATTCCAAATCGGCTAATCGAGCCAATAAAGGCGAGATAAGGTTAAGTTCTTTGAAACTATTGATCTGGTTGGAAGGCATATTGTTTTGGGTATCAGGTGTCATTAAAATAAAAGCTCAGGGCAAAGATAATTAAACCGTATTTTAACGTATTTATGCCATTCTTAGTTAGGAATTCGTGTAAAAATTAGCCATGTATTACTGTCAATTAGGCTGAAAGCTAAGTACCTCATCAACTGACCACTGATCATCAGCATGAACACCGTATTTTAAAGCGACTATTTTGCCCGTTTCATCAATCAAAAAATCGGCGGGCAAACCGAGCTCAGCTTCTAAATTTTGCGGCATTTTCATACCAAAATGCCGCACACCTTTGATTGCCTGCTTTAAAACGCTCATATTAAATACCGCGGTCCAAGAGCTTTCTACACCAAAATCTCTATACAGCTTTCGACTAGGGTCTGCGATTAGATCAAAAGGAACTTCAATCACATTTTCTAACATTTTATCTTTACTAGCATGAAAAACGATCACTTCATGAACATTATTATCTTTCAATTCATCAGCACGTTTGAAAAATGATTGCAGGTGAATATTACACACAGGGCAACCAGCAAAACGGCGAAATTGTAAATGAACCCGCTTTCCTGGTTGAGGAATCATGACGGCTTGGTCTTTAATCGTCACAAGGTCTTGTAAAGAAACAGCATTACCAATGGCTTTTTTTGTCATTATTTTTTCCAAATTGTATTGCGGGATAAGTCGCTTCACTATAGATCATTTAACATCGACTTTACAAATAGAGACTTCAGTTTTCCATATGCCTCTTGCTCAGCACTTAGTTTTTATTTTTATATAATAATTTGTGATAATTAATATGATTAGAATTCTTTAATATTTTTTCTTTTACGGTAGATGAAAAAATAATAAGGAAGTGTCGAAAATGTTCCCAATACCATAGAAATCAAAAACCAGAAAACCTTTCCATTTTTTAAGGCGTCTGCCAGCATAGACAACCAATGTGCAATAATGGGAACGACTAGCCAGACTGCAAATATTACAAAAGCCAACTTCCCAAGGATCGTTTTAAAATCCTCTTGTGTTACCTCAAAAGTATCGATGCCAAGAAGCTCTAAAATGACAACCGTCAGCACTACCAATAACGTATGATGTGCAAAATATCGTTGATACATAGGCCTAATCACTCATTAAGAAAGACGTTGTTTAAAATCTTGGTAACCAAATTGCTTTACAACGTTTACTTCATCGGTTTCAGAATTCCATAATGCTAACGACGGTAAGCCAATGCCATTAAAGGTTGATGTTTTTACCATGGTGTAATGGCTCATATCATCAAACATTAAACGCTGGCCAACTTCTAGAGGCTGATCAAAGCTGTAATCTCCCATCACGTCGCCTGCTAAGCACGTTTGGCCGCCTAAACGATAACTGTATTTCTTTTCGTCTTTTTCACCCGCACTGCTATGCACTCGTGAGCTAAAATCTAAAACTTCGGCGCGGTAAGGCATCTCTAGCGTATCAGGCATATGGCAGGTTGCACTGGTATCTAAAATGGCAAGATCCATTTGGTTGTAACCTAAGTCCAATACTTCGCTGACCAATACTCCGGTATGAATGGCAATGGCTTCACCAGGTTCCATATACACTTGTACGTCGTATTTTTTCTGGAAGGCTTTAATGCGTTCGATCAGTTTATCCACATTATAATCAGGGTGCGTAATGTGATGGCCACCCCCAAAATTGACCCATTGCATTTTATGCAGGTAGTCGCCAAACTTTTCTTCAACGGCGTTTAGTGTGCGATCGAGAGGCTCGAATAGTTGTTCACACAGGGTATGGAAGTGAAGGCCATTAATGCCCGCAGCCACTAAAATTTCAGGTGTCGGTGCATTTTCCATAAAGGTATCGTAGGGAATTCCTAAGCGTGAACCAGCAGCACATGGATCGTATATTTCTACAGCGCCTTCAGAGTGCATTGGGTTAATGCGTAAACCAAAGTCGATGATTTCGCCATTTACTGCGCGTTCAGTTTTAGCCTTCTGAATTAAGGGCTGGAAACGATTCCACTGATTGAACGAATTAAAGACAATGTGATCGCTAAAGGTTAATAATTCTTTTAAATCCGATTCGGTAAACGCCGCAGAAAAGACGTGCATTTCTTTATGCGCTTCTGGTGTGTTTGGGGCACCTTTTTTATTGCCGCCAAATTCTTCATACCCTAGCAAGGCTTCGTGTAAACCGCTAGAACATGTACCCGATAAGTATTTGGTAATCAGTGGCGCAAGGCTGAACATGGAGAATGCTTTTAATGCCAATAAGATTTTAGCACCGGATTCTTCTTGCACACGATTTAGGATTTTTAGATTGTTTTCAACCGCAACCTCATCCACCACAAAGCATGGGCTAGGAACACGAGTTGGATCAAAGTTGAAAAATGTTTTGCTGTTAATATTCAAAGTAAACTCACTAATAAAATTTCCAACCGCTAAATCTCAAATCACTCTGTATTGAATATTCCATTTGAGGGGGTCGATATTGGGTATGGCGTTTAAGACCATCTAAAAGAGGGATCTTTTAGTTGAGCCTACATGGATGTATTCACGGCGTGTCGCCAAACGACATACCCAATAGCGATCTAAAGCGGAAGCGGTTCTGTAAACCAAA
>TARA_B110001454_G_scaffold218818_1_pt1 | contig 16605 bp, 17 predicted proteins | sample TARA_B110001454 | Tara Oceans TARA_B110001454 (sample SAMEA4397004) | marine metagenome | biome: Polar Biome; feature: [MES] marine water layer (ENVO:01000295) within the mesopelagic zone...; material: water (ENVO:00002006), including particulate matter (ENVO:01000060) such... | reverse complement strand
ATTATAAAAGTTATCCTAAATCTATTGATTCTGATATTAAAATATTAGAAAAGAATAAGGTGGATTGTTTATTTATGCCTTCAGAGGATGAAATACTAAAAGATATTAATGAATTAGAATCTTTTGATTTACCTGAGTATATGAATATATTATGTGGAAAATATAGGGACGGACATTTTCTTGGTGTTTTTAAAATTGTTAAGAAACTATTTGAAATTATAAAGCCATCAATAGCTTATTTTGGAAAAAAAGATTACCAGCAGCTGATGATGATTAAGTATATTTCCAAGAAATATTTTAATAATCAAATATCAATTATTTCTTGCGATACAATACGAGAGAATAGCGGGCTAGCCATGAGTTCTAGAAACAATAAATTGACATTATCACAAAGAGATATTGCATCATTTGTTTATAGAGAATTAATTTCTTTGAAAGAATCCATACGTATTAATAGTAATTATAATTACGCAGAACTTCAGAAAAAATCTATAGATTCCTTGTCTGTCATGGGTATTAAGGTAGAATACTTAGAATTATTATCCTCGGATGGTTTTTCTATAAAACAAAAAAATAGTACTGATAATCTAATGCTCTTTGTAGCATTTTATATATCAGGCGTTAGATTAATTGATAATATTGAGGTATAATTTGACCAACTATAGATTATACTTATGAAAAAATCATTCTTAAGCTCAAAAATACATAAAGCTACCGTCACTGATTCTCAGTTGGACTATGAAGGTTCTTGTGAGATAGATATTTCATTATTAAATGCAGCTGGCATAAGTGTTCATGAAAAAATTGATATTTATAATATTACCAACGGTGAGAGATTCACTACATATGCAATTAAGGGTAAAGCGGAAACAGGTAATATTTGCATAAATGGAGCATGTTGTCATAAGGTGTCAATTGGCGACAAAATCATTATATGTACTTATGTGGATATAGATAGTAAAGAAATAAAAAATCATAAACCAAAAGTCATACATGTTGATGGCGAGAATAAAATATTAGATTCAAACACTTATGGCAATGTTAGTTTGATGGAATGAAGGTACATTTATATGAGTACACTGATTAATATTAATGATATCGGCGGAAAAATAACCAAGGAAGATGATCGGTACGTTGTTAAGGATAATAACTTATTAAAAAACCTTGTTATTAGTAGCACAGATTTGAAGCCAATGAAAAGTACATCTGGTCATAAGCATAAAGGCCAGGAAGAAGTATATTTTTTTGTAAAAGGTCATGGGAAGATGGAGTTGGATGATAAAGAAATCCTTGTAAAGGTAGGCGATACTGTTCTAATTCAAGATGGTGTTTTCCATAAGGTTCACGCTGGATCTGAGGGCTGTTATTTTGTTTGTGTTTTTGACGGAAAGAGATCTTATTAAAAAACTGATTTACTAATTTTTTCTACATCCTTCATTAAGTCTTTCTTGTCATTATTATTCACTGTTATGTGTCCAAGCTTTCTATTTAATCTTTCTGATTTTCCATAGTCATATAATTTGTAATTATTATTTATTAATATATTTTCAGGCATTTTTGATATTATATTTAGCATTGCAGAATTACCATTAATTGAGATATTCTTAATATTGATATCTGCAATTGCCATAACATGAGCTTCAAATTGGCTAATATTAGCACCTTCATTAGTCCAGTGACCTGAGTTATGTACCCTGGGTGCCATTTCATTGGCAATCAGGCTTCCAGACTTATCTAGAAAAAATTCTATTACTAATACACCGGTATAATTCAGCTCCTTAGTTATTTTATTATGGTATGATTCTGCCAATTTTTGGAGCTTGGTATTATTATACGGAGCAATACTAAGGTTTAATATCCCATCTCTATGAAAATTCTCAACAAGAGGATAAAAAATTGTCTCAGATGATTTAGGGCAGACCCCTATTATTGATAATTCAGTTTTAAAATCTACTTTTTTTTCAAGAATGGCTTCTGCTTCTCCAGATAGTAACCATGCCTCTTCTGCACTATATTTATTAATTGTAATTTGGTTTTTACCATCGTAACCCAATCTTCTTGATTTTAGAATTGAGTCAGTTCCAAGGATACTAATGGCTAGAGAAAGATCGCTTATGGAATTAACAGTATGAAATTCAGTTGTTGGAATATTATGTTTATTAAATATTTTTTTTTCTTTAAGTCTATCTTGGCAAATTTCTACCGCATACGAGCTTGGGTATACAGAAATTTTATTTTCTAAATATTTTAATGCTTCCGATGGTACATTTTCAAAATCTATGGTCACAATATCACATTCATTAATCAAACGATCTAGAGAGTCTTTATCATTATAGTCAGATTTAATACATTGAGCATATTTTGATGCTGGTGGATTATCACTTGGGTCCACAACTATGAAGTCAATATTATGTTTTGCAGACATTTGAATCATCATCATTGCTAACTGTCCGCCACCAAGAATTCCAATGCGCATTTTATTTTCTAGGGTCTCCATTCTTTAAAACATCAACCGTTTGCTTCTTTCTAAATTTAATCAGAGCATCCTTTATTTTTGGATACTTAGAACTTAAGATACTTGCGGCTAGTAACGCAGAGTTAATTGCACCACTTTTCCCAATAGCTACTGTGGCAACGGGAATACCTTTTGGCATCTGTACAATTGATAATAAAGAGTCTAATCCATCTAGGCTTTTGGACTTAATTGGTACACCAATAACAGGTAGGTGTGTTTTTGAAGCAGCCATTCCTGGTAAATGTGCAGATCCACCTGCACCTGCAATAATTATTTCAATTCCTTTTGAGTCTGCAGATGACACAAAGTCATAAAGAAGGTCTGGCGTTCTATGCGCTGAAACCACCTTAACCTCATATTTAATTTTTAATTTATCAAACATGAGAGCTGTATTTTTCATGGTAGGCCAATCTGATTTAGATCCCATGATTATAGCTACTAATATCTCAGATTTCTTCATAAACAGATTGTATCAGTATCAATTGTACCTTAACAATACTTATTATCTTTTATTAGTCAAATTATGATTTGTTTTATATAATCTTACTTAGTCTAATTAAATGGAATAAATCAATATGTTAGTAATTACTGGTGGAGCTGGCTTTATTGGCAGCAATCTAGTCAATTTTTTAAACAATAATCAAGATGAAGAAATCTTAATTGTAGAAGAAATGGACACTTATCTTAAAAAATTTAAAAATCTTGATGATTTAAAGTACATTGACTGTATAGATAAAAATACGTTTATTAATGATATAAACAATAATTCATCAAAGTATAAAGGCAAGATCAGCAATATATTTCACTTAGGAGCATGTTCGAAAACTACAGAGCCTGATAGAGACTACATAATGTCAACAAATCTTAAGTATTCAAAAGATATCTTAAAATATTCTGCTAATAATAAAATTTCATTAATTTATGCGTCCTCTGCGTCAGTCTATGGAGAAACTAAACTATTTATAGAAGAACCTGAGCATGAATCATTTCTTAATCATTATGCTGAATCTAAATTATTATTTGATCAGTACTACCGTGCTCATAGAGAAAAAATTACTTCGCAAGTTGTAGGATTAAGGTACTTTAATGTATTTGGACCAAGAGAATTTCACAAAGAAGGGATGTTTAGCGTTATATATCACTTTTTCACTCAGATGAATAAATCAGGCAGTATTAATCTTTTTAAAGGTAGCCATGGATATAAGGATGGAGAGCAAAGAAGAGATTTTATACATGTAGATGATACAGTAAAGGTAAATAATTGGTTTAAAATAAATCCAGGAGTATCTGGAATATATAATGTTGGAACAGGGAAAAGTAGAACATTTAATGATATAGCAAATTGTGTTTTAGATTACTATAAAAAAGGATCTATAAATTACATAAGTTTTCCAGATAATTTAGAAAACCAGTACCAAGCATTTACTGAGGCTGATATGTCAAAAATAAAGACCAAGGGGTATTCTGATAATTTTATTAATCTAGAAGAAGGTGTTAAGTCTTATTTAGACTGGTTATCAAAATAATTATGAGTTCAAAAGAAATTTTTTTAATTATCGCTCCTTCTTGGATTGGTGACTTAATTATCTCTCAGTCATTACTCAAGCATTTAAAAAAAGAATATCTAAACTGTCAAATTGATATGATTGTTAAGCCAGAATTAATTAAACTGGCAAAGATGATGCCAGAGGTTCAAAATGTTTATCCTCTAGATATTAGGCATAAGGAATTAGGCTTAATGAAAAGGTATCTGTTGGCAAAAAAGATAAAAAAACACTTATATACAACTTCGATAATACTTCCCAATAGCTTCAAGTCAGCGATTATTCCTTGGTTGGCAAATATACCACTCAGGATTGGTTACAACAGAGAGCTAAGATTATTTTTGTTAAATAAAAAATATTCTCTAATTAAATATAAAGACAGTATGGTTAACCGGTATTTGAAACTAGCAGACGGCTCTTATTCAGATAGTATTAGACCCTCACTTTCAATTAATAGAGATTTATCTGAATTGATTGGTAAAAAATATTTAATTAATAATTCTAAAAAAAATATAGTCTTATGTCCAGAGGCTGAATATGGGCCAGCTAAAAGATGGCCAGCTGATAAATGGATACAGCTAACTAATTTTTATAAGGAAAAAAATTACAATGTTTATTTGCTTGGAAAAAATAAAAGTCTTGAGACAGAATATCAAAGCGTCTTAAAAAAAGATTCGGTCATTTCATTATTAGGAAAAACTAGTCTTGAAGAAGCTACTTATCTTCTATCATTAGTGGACTTAGTGATTACAAATGATTCTGGATTAATGCATATTACAGCCTCAGTTAACACTAATTTAATTTCAATATTCGGTTCTTCGTCACCATTTTATACGCCACCATTAATGAAAGATCAGTTTGGCGAAGTAATATACAAGGCTTTAACATGTAGCCCATGTTTTAAGAAAGAATGCCCTTTACAGCACCTGAACTGTCTTAATAATATTAGTGCTGAAGAAATATTTAATAAGTCTACTAAATACTTAGATTGATGAGATAAATCTCTGCATTTTTAGAAGTGACTTTTTAATATCTATACTTATAAAATTTCTATTATTTCCAACATCAGTAAAAGATAATTTATTTTCAAAATTATTTATTGTTTCCCATCTTAGACTCGTTGATGATTTCTTTTTTGGATAAAATCCTATAGTTCTCTTATTTAGAGCGCCAGCAACATGTAACGGTCCGGTAGAACCAGCAATAAATATATCGCAAACACTTATATTGCTAATCATATGTAAGATGCTTTTTTTAGGTTCAATTACTCTAATTGTCACCTCGCTATCAACGCTAATTTTTAAATTTTTAGCAATTTGCTCTTCCTCTTGCGAGCAATGAATCAAGAAATTATAATTATCAAACTTTCTTAAACCTCTACATATATTTCCAAAATCGTCTAAACTTAACCCTTTTGATGAGCCACCTGTTCCTGGATGTAAAAATATTATTTTTTTATCTGGACTTAGATTATATTCATTTATAAAATTAATTCTATTTTTAGCAACTATTTCATAGTCATATGTTAAATATGGGCCAAGACTCATTTCTTCAATATCAGAGATATTCATTATTCTAAATGCCTCATATACAAGATCTATATTATACTCATATTCTGGTTTTTTAGATTTAGACCTTTTTTGATAAAATTTATGATTATAAAATATTTGAGCTAGTTTTGTTTTGGGCGCTAGCCTCAAAGGTATATTTAATTTTTTTAGTAAATACCCAATTCTAAATGTTGAAAAAAATGATATCGCCATATCAAATTTATATTCTTTTAATGGGAGATAAAGATCTTTGATTTTTTTATCCACTATTACTTCATCAATAAATTCGCACTGCTGAGCAAGCTCTTCTACATTTTTTGATACAAGACATACTATTTTAGAATTTGGGATATTTTTTTTTAATGAAGCAATTGCGGGTAATATTAAAGTAAAATCTCCAATCTTATCATTTCTGATTATCAAGATTTTTTGAATTTTTTTTGCCATTCCTTTTAAATCTTTTTTTTAAAATAAGCTATTGTCTCTTTAAGGCCATCTACCACGTCTACATGAGGTTCCCAATCAAGATATTTTTTAGCTTTACTAATATCAGGCTTACGTCTAACTGGATCGTCTACCGGTAACCCTTTATTTATAATTTTAGACTTTGAATTAGTAAGTTTAATTATCATTTGAGCTAACTCAATAATTTTAAATTCTACAGGATTACCTAAGTTAATAGGCCCAGTAGTTGTTTTTTTTGATGACATCATTTTTATCATCCCGTTAATCAAATCATCAATATAGCAAAATGATCTTGTCTGCTCTCCATTTCCATATACTGTAATATCTTTATTAGTTAAGGCTTGCATTATAAAGTTGCTGACAACTCTCCCATCATTGGGATGCATATTGGGACCATATGTATTAAATATCCTTACTACTTTAATATCTAATTTATGCTGTCTATTATAATCAAAAAATAAAGTTTCTGCACATCTTTTCCCTTCGTCATAGCAACTTCTCGGACCAATGGGATTAACATTACCCCAATAGCTTTCAACTTGTGGATGCACATCAGGATCGCCATAGACTTCTGACGTAGATGCTTGCAATATTTTGGCATTAATTCTTTTTGCTAACCCAAGCATATTGATAGCACCATGCACTGTTGTTTTTGTTGTTTGGACAGGGTCATACTGATAGTGAATAGGAGAGGCTGGGCAAGCTAAATTATAAATTTCATCAACTTCTACATATAAAGGAAAGCAGATATCATGCCTTATAGCTTCAAAGTACGTGCTCTTAAAGAGATCTCTTATATTTTCTTTAGTGCCAGTAAAATAATTATCAATACATAAAACATCATTACCTTCATCAAGAAGCTTTTTGCATAAATGCGAACCAATGAAACCTGCGCCACCTGTAACTAAGATTTTTTTCATATATTTTATTTCACTTTAAAAAATTATACCATACCTTAATCTATTCAATTTTGCTATAATATTCTAATATTTATGAACAAGATACTAGCAATATGTACATCACCTGACAAAGGCGGCTTAGAGCTATATTTTGTCAACATGGTCAACCATTTTCATTTTAGTGAAAAGAATATAGTTGCTATTTGTAAAGAAGATAGTCAGATTTTAAAATTAATTAAGTCACCTACGATTGGAGTAACTAAAACTTCAATATTTAATATTTTTTATAAATCTTATAAATTAGCTAGCTACGTCAATAAAGAAAACATCAAGGTAGTTCATGTAAGCTGGACCAAAGATTTATTTCTTGCTGCTCTCGTAAAATTATTTTCAAAAAAACAGATAAAAATTATTTATCATAGACAGATGAAAATAACTAGATATAAAAAAGATTTTTACCATAATTTTATCTATAAAAGCATTAGTGTTGTTTTAGTTATAACCAAAGGTTTACTTATTGATTGTCAAAAATATTTGCCAATAGATAATAATAAAATAATTGAGTTGCCATATGGAATTTCATTGCCTGATAATAATAAAATCTATGATAAAAAAATATTCTTGAATAATCTGAAACTAAAAGAAGATATTTTTACTATCGGAGTTTTCTCGCGTATAGAAGAACAAAAGGGCCAGCATTTAGTAATTGAGGCTTTAAATTTATTATCAGAAAAAAATATACAATTAGTTGTAGTAGGGCATTGCATGGACCCTAATTATCAGAATGGTTTAATTGAAATGATTGATAAATACAAGATGAGTCATCGAGTTGCTTTTGCTCCTTTTATTGAATCTCCAATGAAATTGATGCCAATGCTGGATTTAATTATTTTACCTACTTATGAAGAAACATTCGGTCTAGTTGTTGCTGAATCTATGTTAATGGGAACCCCGGTCATTGGTAGTAATGCAGGTGGTGTCCCTGAGATCATCAGTGATAATCATAATGGTTTGTTATTTGAGTCAAAAAGCTATAAATCTTTAAGTGAAAAAATAATTTCTATTTATAAGTCAGAAGAGCTTAGGATAAAACTATCAAATAATGCTAAAATATTTGCTAGTGAACATTATGATTATCAGAGACATTTCTCTAAGCTAAAAAGTATTATACAGAAATTATGAACAAGGTAAGTGGAATAATAATAACTCTTAATAATGAAAATCTTATTACAGACTGCATCATATCTTTGAAAAAAGTATGTAATGAAATAATAGTACTTGATTCCCTGAGTATTGATAAGACTACTGAAATTGCAAAAGAGCTTGGCGCGAAAGTTTACCTCCAAGAATTTCTAGGTGACGGACCTCAAAAAAAACTAGCATCATCTTATGCGTCTAATGACTGGGTGTTTAGTTTGGATGCAGATGAGAGGCTTGAAGATGATTCGATTGAATTTGTTAACTCTCTAAAGTTGGGATCAAGTAATCATAGTGCTTATTCGTTTAGAAGAAGAAACTTTTGTGGAAAAAAATGGATTAAAGCTGCTAGTTTCTATCCAGATAGAGTCACCCGTCTTTATAATAAGTCACTCACAAATTATACCATGAGTACATCTCATGCTTATGTGGACTCACCAGCTAAAAATATAGATTGTCATTTACTACATTATACTTATAGTTCATATGCAGACTGGATTAATAAGATTAATTTTTATAGCACGACAAGCGCGAAAACTATGCATATTGCAGGAATCAAAAGGTCAAGCATTAGACCGGTAACACATTCATTATTTTCATTCTTTAAAAAAATGTTCCTTAAAGGTGGTGTCTTACAGGGTATTGATGGTTTTACTGTTGCCTTAACTACTATGTTTAATACTTATATGAAATATATAAAACTAAATGAGTTATATGATAACAATGAAGATCCAAGCAAACATTTTCCAGTAAAAAAATCAGATAAAAAGTAAGTCTTTCGGTGTATCAATATCTTTTAATTCTTTTAATAACTCTAAGTCTAATGAACGAGAATTGATGTTATATTTTAAATTTTCAATATTCATAGGTTTCGTGCAATCTATGAGATTTTCATAAGGTCTTTTAACCCCAATTAAGTAAAACCCACCATCTGTTGATGGACCAATAACAATATCTTTTTTCAAAAGAGAATACTCGGCATCCGTAATAATATCTTTAGTTAAAGATGGAATATCAGAGCCAATTAATATAGTTTTTTCATATTTGGAACTTTCTAGAAATAAACAGTTATTCATTCTTTCGCATAGAGATGATCCTTGTTGTTGTTCTATATTAATTTTATATTTTTTTTTAATATCATGGAATAAATTATCTTTTAAGTGAGGGTATATCCATAATGTAACTTTAAAATCATTACTAATATTTGAAACTTCATCTAGTATATTTATCAACATATGCAAGGTTATAAAGGATCTCTCTTCTTTATTTAATAAATCTTTTAATCTTGTTTTGGGATTACCATTGTATGGACATTTTGAAAAAATATTTAAAGAAATCATTCGTAATACCTTTTTAGAATATGAGTTTTAATTCCAAAATGATATAAAAATCTTAGAATTCTCATTTTCAATATAGTTCTTATAAATCCATGCTTATCCCATCTTCTAGATGATGTAATAACATGACTATTAATTATTAAGGGAGCGGATATTCTCTTCAATATAGAACATATCTCTATATCTTCCATTATCATTAGATTGGGAAATCCTCTTATTTTGTTAAAAATATTTCTCTCAATATAAATCGTTTGATCACCAGTCCCATAATTATATATCTTTGATCTTAAGTTTATAAAAAAACTTAAAATTTTATATTTAATTTTATTTTTATTAAATTTAATTTTAAAAAAACCCCATATTTTATCTTTTTTTATATTTTTTATAAATAATAATTGTTTTGTGGTTATATATGTATCGGCATGCAGGAAGAGAAAAATATTTCCTCTGGCAATTGACGCACCAATATTTTGCTGTATTGCTCTTCCTGGTCTTGTTTTTAGTACATGATCCACTAAATTATTTGCTACCTTAATGGTATTATCAGTACTACCTCCATCGACTAAAATTATTTCACAAATATTATGTTTTCTTAATTCTTGCAAATGGCTGAGATTTTTATATATATTTTTAGCTTCATTCTTTGCAGGTACAATAATTGAAATCATTCTACAGTAATAGTGATTTTTTTAGATATTAATGGCTTATCATGTGGTATATGCACATAATCTCCAAAAATTAATTGGAGTGTATGAGTGCCACTCTTTAAATCTATCAAAGTTCTTGTTTGGCCTTTACCAAAATGTAAATATTTCTCATTAGAGGGGATGGGTCTGGAGAGATTTGGCAGTACATCAGTATCAATAACTAAATGATGATGTCCAGATAATTCTTTTTTAATCCCAGCGGGAGCAACAGTCATATTAGTAATACCAAAGATTATTTCAACTGGACTTGAAACTATCTCTTTATTTAATGGACTTATAATAAAAACTTCTGCATCCGGATTGGATAAAGATTTGGATAACCCTCCAGCAGAATTTACTAATTGATATGGCAATAAAAGAAGGCATAGCAAAAACTTTACTCTATTAGTCATAATAATGTTCCACCGCAGCTACTTCCAGACCCAGCTGTGCAGCCATAACAATGATCTGCTACATTTATTTTATCTAAAATATTAATTTTAGATAACATTGATATATGCTTTTCTATGTTATCACTTAAATTTATTCCAAGCATTTGATTAAAATCACAGTCATACATATACCCTTGATAATCTATACTTATTAAAGATTTGCACATTAGGTGATCAAGAGCTTCTTCATTAAAATTATTTTTTAGTAATTGCATATATGGATTAAATTTATTTTTACTTATTAGTGTACTGCCAAATCTAGCTATAGGCATATTAGTTATTAAGTATAAATTATTAAAGATAATATCATGCTCTTCTTTCAAAATTTTTTTATATTTTTTTTCTAAATCCAATTGGTTAGGAGGTAATACAGGGCCTTGAGGATTATAAACAAGATTAATTGCTAAATCTTTTTTATAACCATAACCGAATTTATTAAGTTCCCTTAAAGCTTTAATACTTTTTTTAAATACATTTTTTCCTCTCTGAGCATCTACATTAGATTCTTCGTAGCAAGGCAAGGAAGCAATTATCTCAACTTTATTATTTTTAAAAAAATCAAACAGATGAGCCTTTCCTGGTTCCAGTAATATAGTTAAGTTGCATCTATCAATTACATGGCAGCCTAGATTTTTTGCTTCTATAATTAAATACTCAAAATGATCATTAAGCTCTGGCGCACCACCAGTTAAATCAATAGTTTTTATTTTAAATTTATTTATAGCAAATAGTATCTGATCAATTACTTCTAATGACATCATTTCTTTTCTTTTTGGGCTAGCATTAACATGACAATGAAGGCATGCCTGGTTACATTTATAACCAAGATTAATCTGAAATGATTTTAATTGGCCCCTAGAAATGAAGGGGAATTTTGTTTTTTTTAATAATGGGTAAACATCATGCATTGCTTACGACTGAGTGTTATAATATTTCAATAATAGCATGAAAGATAATTTTATAAACCTAGTGAAACCATTATTGCCTAAAACGGACTATTGTTCGTTCCGCTTCGTTAGCAAGTATACCAATATTATTTCTGCAACCAGAGGAGTCGTTGAGCCAGTTATTATGTCTGAGGATGACGGTTTAATGGTTACTGTATTCCATAATGGTGGCTTTGGTTATGGGGCAACCAGTAACCTTACTCAACAAGGTATCTTAGAAGCCGTAGAGTCTGCTAAGGAATGGGCTGATTTCTCAAAAAATAAATTAACTTATCGTCCAGACTTGTCAAAGTTAAAAAACCAGACTGGTAGTTATTACACAGAAGAAGAAGATGGTTGGTCTAAGACATCTATGAAAGATAAAGCTGATTATCTTTTGAGCGTCAATAAGGCTTTAAAGTCACAACCTACAATTTCTAATTGGGGTGCAAGCATGAGGTTCAATAAAATAGAAACTTTGTTTATAGATACAAATGACTCGTATGTCAGACAGAAGATTTCATATCTATTACCTCAAATTATTGCTTCTGCCGAACATAAAAAAGAAATACAAACAAGAACATTTGGAGGTCATGCACATGCTAGACAAATTGGGTATGATTTTATTGATCAAATAAATATGGTTCAACAAGCTAAAACATTAGCAGAAGAAGCGGTGGAACTATCTAAATCCCCTAACTGTAGTGATCAAATCACTAATGCTGTTATAGCGCCAGACCAAATGATATTACAGATACATGAATCTATCGGACACCCTTTAGAGTTAGATAGAATTTTAGGTGACGAGAGAAACTATGCTGGGTCTAGTTTTGTTACTCCAGAAATGTTTGGAAAATATCAGTATGGATCTAAACTCTTAAACGTAACATTTAATCCAACGCTTGAATCTGAACTAGCGTCATATAGCTATGATGATGACGGTACAAATGCAGAAAGAAAGTATTTGATTAAAGATGGATTGTTAGTAAGGCCTATAGGGGGGTTACTTTCTAGTCAAAGACTAGATTTAGATCATGTCGCCTGTTCTAGGGCATCAAACTGGAATAGACCTCCAATTGACAGGATGGGAAATATTAATTTAGAGCCAGGCGAGGATAGTTTTGAGGATATAATATCTTCCGTGGAAGATGGCATCTATCTACAAACAAATAACTCGTGGTCTATAGATGATAAAAGAAATAAATTCCAATTCGGATGTGAGAAAGGGACTTTAATAAAGAATGGAAAATTTGCTGGTGTTGTAAAGAATCCTAGTTATCGTGGAATAACAGAATCTTTTTGGAAAAACTTATCAAAAGTTGGAAACAGTGAAAGTAATAATATCCTAGGTACATCTAATTGTGGTAAAGGAGAGCCTAACCAAACAATATTTGTTGGCCATTCTACACCTGTTTGTCTATTTGAGAATGTTGACGTATTTGGTGGAATTTAATGAAAGACTACTTCCAAAAAATTTCTGATAAACTTTTTAATAGTTTAGAAAATCATGAAGTATTAGTATTAAATTTTGATGCTGAGAAAACAGATTTTGTTAGATTCAATCATTCGAAAATTAGACAGGCTGGTAATGTAAATCAAGCAACGCTAACTCTAAATTTAATATTTAAGAAAAAAACACTAACTTCAGTTATACGTTTGAGTACGGATTTTTCAAAAGATTCAGTATTATTGCTTAGGACGTTATATTATCTCAGGAGAGAAATACCAGAATTACCTAAAGACCCATATCTTATGTATGAGAGAAACATAAATTCTTTTGAAAAAAACATAATAGGATCTAAGTTAGATAATTACTCTATAACTGGAAATATTCTTGATAATTGTCATGCGCTTGATATGGTTGGAATATTGTCTAGTGGGACAATCATGAAAGGTTTTGCAAATTCTTTAGGACAGTTTAATTGGCATGAAAGCGAATCTTTTAATTTTGACTGGTCTATGTATACTGAGTCTGGAAAAGCTATCAAACAGAATTACTCTGATCAAGAGTGGAACCAAGAAACATTCTCTAGTCTGGTTTCAGAGAGCAAGGAAAAATTAAGGGTAATAGATAATAAGGAAATTATACTTAAGCCTGGAAAATATAGAGTTTATTTATCGCCATCAGCATTGAATGAAATTGTAGATATGTTGTCATGGGGTGGATTTAGTTATAAAGCAAATAAGATTGGTTCAAGCCCACTTCATTTAATGGAGAAAGGTGAAAAAAGTTTTAACAAAATAGTCTCTTTTAGTGAAAATCTTTCTAATGGTATTTCACCAAAATTTCATTCCGATGGGTTTATCAAACCAGAAAAAACAGAATTAATCGTTAATGGTAAATATGTTAATTCATTAGTATCACCAAGATCAGCCTTAGAATATTCTGTAAACCATAATGCTGCAGAATACTATGAGGCACCCGTATCTATTCATCTTAATGAAGGTGTAATAAATTCAAACAAGATTTTAGAAACATTAAAAGATGGAATCTACATAAGCAACCTGTGGTATCTGAATTTTTCAGATCGTAATAATGGGAGAATAACTGGCTTAACAAGATTTGGATGTTTTATGGTAGAGAATGGAGAATACAAAGGACCAATTAATACTATGAGATTTGATGAGACAGTATATAATGTTTTTGGTGATAAATTAGTTGGCTTAACAGACAAATCACAACTACTAATGGATTCAAGTACATACGAAGAAAGGTCAACCTATAGCTCTACAATTCCAGGAGCAATTGTTGAAGATTTTAAAATGACACTATAATATTATGATAAAAACAAGATTTGCACCAAGTCCTACGGGATGGCTACATATAGGCGGAGTCAGAACAGCTTTATTTTCATGGCTATTTGCCAAAAGCCAATCAGGTCAATTTTATATTAGAATTGATGATACGGACACATCAAGAAGTACAAAAGAATATTGTGATTCTATTATTTCAGCATTACATTCCCTAGGATTAGACTCAGATAGAGAATTAATGTACCAATCAAAAAGATTTGATGTTTATATAGATAAAATTGAATATCTATTAAATAATAATTTAGCTTATTACGATCAAGTGGAAGTGAATGAGAAAACTAAAGATACAAATCTTGATGTCCAATATGAAAATAGATTAAATAGGTTGGGTCATGTTATTAGATTTAAAAATCCTAGAGAAAAATCTGTTTATTTAAAAGATTTAGTTCATGGTGAAATTACGTTTGATCCGAAAACTTTTCATGATGTAGTTATCTTAAGGTCTAATGGAGTACCAACTTATAATTTGACATCAGTAGTTGATGATATAGAGCTGGGTATTACGCACATTGTTAGAGGTGATGATCATTTAAGTAACACTGCTATACAAATTAATCTATTCAAAGCATTTAATGAAACAGTTCCAGTTTTCGCGCATCTTGCAATGATTCATGGTGTAGATGGCAAAAGACTCTCTAAGAGACATGGAGCTGTAGATATCAATTCTTTCCTTGAGGAGGGTTATCTAGTAGAAGCTCTAATTAATTATTTAGTAAAAACTGGATGGTCGCATGGAGACCAAGAATTTTTCTCTACTGATGATTTATTGAAATTATTTACAATAGACAAAGTTACAAAATCATCTGCTATATTTGATTATGATAAACTTAATTGGTTAAACCAGCATTATATTAAAAATAAAAATTTATCAGATATAGCGGATATGGTATTACCATATCTTTCAGATTTAAATATTAAAGTAAGTGACAGGAAGTATCTTGAAAATATTTTAAGTTTAGGGATTGATAGAGATTATAATTTAAAGAATATCGCTTCGGGATTAACTTATTATTTTGAGGATGACTTAAATTATAAATCAGATGACTTTATGAAACTAGATCCCGTGAAATCTAAAACTGTTATCGAAAATGTTATAAAAAAAATATCAAATATTGAGTTTGATAATAAAGAAAATATCAGCAACTGTATCAAAGAGGTCTGCTCTGATATGTCGCTTAAATTTAAGGACGTTGGTCCTGCCGTAAGATTTTCTTTAACAGCGCGGTTAAAGGCCCCATCAATAGATGAATTATGCTTTACTCTGGGAAAAGATAAGGCATTGAAGCGTCTTAATGACTTTTATACTTTTCTATCATTGGCCTAATATGTGCCGAAGCTAGACAATATCTAATTTTTAGATTGAGCTTTTATATATTACTTTTCTTATGTATAATATTCGATATAAAAACCAATAATTTATGATATATGTCCCCATCGTCTAGTGGCCTAGGACACTGGGTTTTCATCTCAGCAACAGGGGTTCGACTCCCCTTGGGGATGCATATCATGGTAATCGTCTTGTGAAAGAAAATTCTATAAATAATTCTAAGCTGCCTAGTCAAAAATATTGCTCAAATTGCTCCTGCCCGATTAATATCGAAATTCCTGAGGGTGATACCAGGAATAGAGCGGTATGTAGTAAATGCAGAACAGTATTTTATGAAAACCCCAAGATTGTAGCTGGCTGCTTATTAATATGGGAAAACAAAATCTTGCTTTGTAAAAGAGCAAATGAGCCAAGGTCAGGATTTTGGACTTTGCCAGCAGGGTTTATGGAAAACCATGAAACAGTCGAAGAGGGTGCTTTAAGAGAAACTATGGAAGAAGCCGGCGCGCGATCTAGTAACCCAAGATTATTTTTGATGTGTAACTTGCCCCATATAAGCCAAGTTTATATGATGTATTATGGCGATTTAAATGATGGTATATATGAAGCTGGGCTTGAAAGCTTGGAGGTCAAACTATTCGCTAAAGAGGAAATTCCTTGGAAAGATTTAGCATTCACTGTGATTGAAAAAACTATTAAATTATATTATCAAGACCTAGAAAAGGGTAACATCGGTATTCATTTTGATACTATAATAAAAAAATGAATAAAAACCCTTATTACTTAAAATATTTTTTAATCTTATTATTGTTGCCTGTTACTTCAATAGCGCATGATGATCAAGATGATAGGATAAAATTTTGGAAAGAATATTATAATCCAAAGCTGGAAGT
>TARA_B110001454_G_scaffold7077_2_pt1 | contig 16665 bp, 14 predicted proteins | sample TARA_B110001454 | Tara Oceans TARA_B110001454 (sample SAMEA4397004) | marine metagenome | biome: Polar Biome; feature: [MES] marine water layer (ENVO:01000295) within the mesopelagic zone...; material: water (ENVO:00002006), including particulate matter (ENVO:01000060) such as...... | reverse complement strand
GATAAGACAAGTTCAGTCTTAGTGCCTTTTTGTGGAAAAGCAAAAGATCTTCTATGGCTTGCAAGTCTCGGGCATCGAGTTATTGGGATTGAGATATCAGAAATTGCTGCGATGGCATTTTTTAATGAAAATGATTTAATTTTTAAAGAAAAATTATATAAAAATATAAAACTATTTGAAGCAGAGGACATTGCGATTTCAATTTATTGTGAAGATTATTTTAATTGTAATTTACCTAAAGCAGATGCACTTTATGATAGAGGTTCATTGGTAGTGGTACATCCTGAAAAAAGATTTAATTATGTTCAACATACGAAATCTTTGTTACACAAAGACGCGTATCGTTTTATAATAACATTGGAATATGAAGAGGGATTTGTGCAAGGGCCACCATACTCAATAACGCCTGGTGAGATGTTAGCTTATTGGTCAGACCTTATACAGATAGAATCATACAATGACATTGAGAATAGTTCACCGAAGTTTAAAAAAAGTGGGCTCAATGAAGTGTTGGAGACAATTTGGGTATCACATTCAAAAATATAAATACGATATATATAATTTATTAAATACAAACTAAACAAAGGTAATAATTATGGCAAAGGCAACAGCAAGACATATATTGGTCGACTCAGAAGAGCAATGCTTGACACTCAAAAACCAAATTATTGATGGCGCTGATTTTTCTGAAATAGCAAAACAACATTCTTCGTGCCCTTCAGGAAATCAGGGAGGAGATCTAGGGGAATTTGGACCAGGAATGATGGTGCCAGAATTTGATCAAGTGGTATTTAGTGCTGAGATAAATGCGGTGCAAGGACCTGTAAAAACTCAATTTGGCTATCATTTACTTGAAGTTACGAGTAGAACTGATTAAAGAATCATTTATTTTTGTAGCTGTTTTTTAGTTTTTTAGTTTTCACTTATAATTTTAATTTTTATTTATCGAATATGAAAAATCTTAAAGGTATGTTTGTTCTTTTTATTTTAATTGTTAATACAATTATATGGTTTGTGCCGTTAGTTCTATTTGCGTTGATTCGAGTTATTGTTCCGGGTGTTTTCCTTAGGCAGTTATTCACAAAATTATCATCAGAAATGGCAACATTATGGGTTTCTTGTAATTCTTTTATTTTTTCAAGAATTAATCACACAAAATGGGATGTTCATGGGCTTGAGCAATTAAGTAAGAAAGATTGGTATTTATTATTAGTGAACCACCTATCTTGGGTGGATGTTATTGTATTGCAGACTATATTTAATAGAGAGATCCCTTTTTTAAAGTTCTTTATTAAACGAGAGTTGATATGGTTGCCATTCTTAGGGGTAGCCTGGTGGTCGTTGGATATGCCATTTATGCAGCGATATTCAAAAGAATATTTAGAAAAACACCCAAGCAAAAGGGGTCAAGATGTTATTGCAACCAAGAAGGCTTGTAGAAAATTTCGAGACGTACCCACAAGCGTGATTAATTTTGTGGAGGGTACTCGCTTTACGAAAGAAAAAAGAGTCAATAGTAAATCTCCCTATACTTGTTTATTAAAACCTCATGCGGGAGGTCTTGCCTTGGCATTAGATGCAATGGGTGACATGTTTGATAAGATTTTGGATGTCACCATTGTTTACCCAAAAGGCATAGTTAGTTTTTGGGATTTACTGTGCGGAAGGTTTAGTTCGGTCAGTGTTGATGTTGAAAAAAAACCGATTGAAGACTGGATGATTAACAGCGATTATCAAAATAATAGTATCGACCGAAAACGCTTTCAATCGTGGTTATATGAGTTATGGGAAAGTAAAAATAAAAAAATAATTAAAATACAGCAGAATCATATATCAATTAAAAATCATAGCTTTTCATAATGCAGGCATGGAGTATATATATTGTACGTTGCAATGATAATAGTCTCTATACCGGTATCACACTTGATATCAATCGGAGACTAAGCGAGCACACATCCAGTAACAAAGGAGCAAAATATCTTCAGGGTAAAGGGCCACTAGATTTAGTTTTTTCTTTCGTTGTGGGTGAAAAAAGTGATGCTTATAAACTCGAGCGACTCATAAAGAAATTACCCAAGAAGGACAAGGAGCATTTAATTAAAAATCCTGACCAAATAAAGTTACTATTAGCAACTCTCTGATAGTTTAAGTTTTGGCATAAGGTAGGTATTTTCCTTGAATTATTGATAATCCAACATCGATATCATACGTTCTGGAAAGATTCTCTTCTGTTATTATTTCATCTTTAGGGCCATCAGCAATAATTTTTCCTTTGTTCAATAAGATAACACGATCAATATCATCACTAATTTCATGTAGGTTATGCGTCACCAGAATTATATTGTGTCCTTTTTTCTTAAGATTACTTAGCAGTTTTAAATATTTAAATGTACTTGCTAGATCCAGCCCTGTAGTTGGCTCATCCAATAGAAGTGTCTGAGGATTATTAACCAACGCACGACCAAGTAAACACCTTCTTTGTTGGCCCATTGACATTTTTGATAGCGGTTTTCTCATTAGATCCATGAGACTTAGTAAACGCATTATATCCTGTGTTTTTTTTAGTTGATGGTCGGTTATTTTGTATTGCATTAATCCATGAACTCCGATGCTCGAATAGAACCCTGAAAGGATAACCTCCATACCAATAGTTTGAGGGTTATAAGCGAGATGAAGATCATCTGAGACGTTGCCAATCATCGATCTTAGTTGCCATACATCCCAGTTAACTTTTCCATAAATTTTTAACCAAGAATTAGGTTTACTGGCTGGGTATATTTCTCGATTAATGGCTTTTAAAAGTGTTGTTTTGCCTGAGCCATTAGCACCTAAAATAGCCACAGATTCTTTTTTTTTGATCGTGAGGTTTAAGTCTTTAAATACTTGATATTGATCACGATAGAGATCAACTTGATGCGCTTCAAAAAGATTTTCTAATGACATTTTATTATAAACCCTTAAATACTTATTTTCTGCCAATGCCCTTTTTTGAAAACTGCATATGCCATTATGGTCAATGTAACCTCGGCGATCAGTAATGCGATGAATACGCCGTTCACTTCTAGTATAGGATTAGTTGAAAGCCAATAAGCCAATGGAATTTGTAAAACCCAGTAACATAAGAAGTTTATGATTGCGGGCGATTTTATATCACCCGCGCCGTTGAGTGACTGTACGATAATCATACCGATCGCCAAAGCAGGATAGCCAATGGCAATGATTCTAAGGCAATTGACTCCATAATAAATCACCACAGCATCATCACTTAACAAACTGATAATCTGATTGGCAAAGACAAATTGTAAAACACCAATAACAATCATAAAGATTAATCCATATTTCATGGTAAGTTGAACTGATCTTATAGCTCTTTGGGGCTGTTTTGCTCCCATGTTCTGACCAACTAATGTTGCAGCTGCATTACCTAAACCCCATACAGGCAACCATACAAATTCCATTAGTCTCATGGCGATGGTGTAAGCTGCAACAGGCGCAGTGCCAAATAAAGCAATTATTTTGATCAGAATGAGCCAACTTGATGTCGAGATGAGAAATTGGCTAATGCCATAGATTGATGTGCGGAGTATTTTTTTGATATTTTTCATTCTAATTATTAAGTCATCAGCATTCAGTTTTAAGCGATTATTAGCATTAAATATTGTGTAAGCTAAATAGAGTACACCCACAGACCTTCCTATAGTGGTTGCAATTGCCGCGCCAGTAACGCCCATTTCTGGGAACGCACCTAGTCCAAAAATAAGGCAAGGATCAAGAATAATATTAATTGCATTCGAAAGTGCTAAGGCTTTAAAAGCGATAGAGGCATCACCAGCACCACGAAAAGCCGCATTTAATAAAAATAGATACATGATACTTGCTGATCCACCAAATAATATGGCGGTATAATCGGTACCGATAGTAATAACATTACTGCTGGCCCCAAGTAATTTTAGTAAATCTGCAGCAAAAGAATAACCAATTAATCCAACAATAATTGATATAACGCCAGCAATCCAAATTATCTGTCCAGTAATCTCTGCAGCTTCTTTGGGTTTATTGGCACCAATTCTTCTCGCTACCATAGCGGTAACGGTGACTCCAAGTCCCATACAAACAGCATAAACAACGGTGATTAAAGCTTCAGTGATCCCAACCGCTGCAACAGCATCAGTTCCTAAAAAAGAGACAAAGGTAATATCAACCACTGCAAAGATAGCTTCCATGGAGAGTTCTATCATCATGGGAATCGCTAAAAGGGGCAGTGCAATCTTTAGAGGGGCTTTGGTGAAGTCTTCGTCGTTATCCTTTAAAGAGTGAATTAAAATTGATAGCCACTTTGGATACCGATTATTAAAATTTTTTTCTATATTACTCATTATTAAGGTTAATATTTTATTATTTGAGGGTTATTTTATTCTAAAATTTAAAAATTTATCATGTAATGAAGTAGACTTTATTGCAAGATAATGGCCAAATTATGGAACGTTTTTATTAGAATAATTTATAACATTATATTTAGAGAAAATTGAAAGTTTTTATAATTGTGGATAGTGATAGATGGTGATAAAAAAACAAGGAATTTTATTTTTAACTATTGTTGTATATTTTTCATCAACTTTCATAAGTCTCTTGGGTGCGAATGAGGTTATTACAACACTACCAAAAGAGACTCGAGCTATCCTCAATCTTAGAGATTTGCCTCCTGAATCACTGAGTGCCTATGTGGTTAATATAGATAATAATGAAGTTATATTATCTTGGAACTCATCAACTCCAAAAAATCCCGCTTCAGTCATGAAAATATTAACCACTGCCGTAGCGCTTGATAAGCTTGGTCCAGCTTATCAATGGCATACCGATTTTTATTTTAGTGGCACTCTTGAGAATGAGGTATTGGATGGAGATCTTATTATTAAAGGATTTGGTGATCCATATTTAACCTCTGAAAAAATTTGGGGAATGTTAAGAAATCTTCGTAAAAGAGGAATTAGGAATATTACTGGAGATTTGCTGCTCGATGATAGTTATTTCTCTCACCCAAATTATGTTCCCGGTGCGTTCGATAACGAGCCTCTTAGAACATATAATGTAGGCCCTAATGCCCTTATGTTTAATTTTAAAGCCATACAGTTCGATGTAGAAGCAGATATAAGAAATAACACGGTTAATATTATTCAAGATCCAAAGCTTGAAAATTTAAGTGTTATAAATAAATTGATTCCTATCGAAGGGGATTGTGAAGGGTTTCAGCGTGGTTTAAGGATGGTGCCAAATAAAGCATTTAATCAACTAACTTTTATGGGCACTTTTCCTGATACTTGTGAAGATTTCAGTTTGTACCGATCTATGTTGTCTCACAATGAATACACTTATGCCTTGTTTAAAAATATCTGGCATCAAGTTGGAGGGGAGTTATCAGGTAATTGGCGAAACATTGAATTTGAGCCATTAGATGCACCTTTTTTCTCTCATGATTCCGAGTCCTTGTCTCATGTCATTGGGAATATTAATAAACATAGCAATAACGTCATGACAAGGAATTTACTCTTAACCTTAGCCGCAGAGAGATATCCTCTTCCTGCTACACAAAAAAAAGGTCGCATGGTTATTAATGAATGGTTAAAGGATAAATCTCTGAGTAGAGTTGGTTTTGATTATGATAACGGGGCTGGCTTGTCACGTCACTCAAGATTAACAACAGAGCAAGTGGTTGAGGTTCTCCTAGATACATATAAAAGCCCCTTTATGCCAGAATTTATGGCTTCGCTTTCATTATCAGGATTAGATGGAACCATGTTAGAGAGGTTTGTTGATGACAAGCTCACAGGTAAGCTGCATGTCAAGACAGGTATGATTGATCATGTAAGTTCAATGGCTGGTTATTTGTATTCAAAAAATGGAAAACGATATGCTTTCGCAATTATTCAAAACTTTGATGATATTCATAGGGGTTATGGTGAAGAGGTGCAAGAAACACTAATCCGATGGCTTTATGAGAATTAAAATATAGATTCTGTAAGACCCATTGCCATTAATTGGCCTAATTCTTCGCATTCTTTAATGACGGATTCGGTTAATGATCCAATCGCAATTACTGGATCTTGGATTTTTTTTAACGATAAACCTGACAATATTTTTTCGATACTATTTTTTGCTCCAGTGCCATCATTACCTGCTTTAATGTATATCGCGTACGGCAGACCATTTACTCTTTCAAGGCAATCATAAAATACTTCATCCAAGAAATGTTTCATGGCGCCACTCATGTAGCCAAAATTTTCTGGTGTTCCAAGTAAGAGCCCGTCAGCCCATAAAAGGTCTTCTGAATTGGCTTTCAGTGCCGAACGAGAACGAATGATAATGTTTTCTTGTTTTGCACCATTAATGATTGCATCGGTCATTTTTTTTGTAGAACCCGATTGCGTGTGATGCACTATAAGTAAATGTTTATGTGTATTCATTTTTAAATTGTATCATTTATGTTTTCGTACATATTGCATTGATTATGTTTTTGACTAAAGATACAGATGTCTATGGAAGATCAAAATAAAATTGATGAAACACTTCAGGATCTTCCGATGGAGCTCCATGATCAGGTATTAATCTGGTTAAGTCGCCTGCAGGAGAAAAATTCATCCGATCAAGTTCAGTTCATAAAAGATGAAAAAGATTTTGCTGCATTAGTTAAATTAATAGCATGCAGTGAGTTTGCTGCAAATACTTTTTTGCAGAACTGGGATTGGTTTGCAACACAGATTAATTTACAAAACTTTAATAGTCCTCTTGATCAAGAAAGATTAAATATTTTATTTTCTCAATTAGACAATAAAAATATTACTGAAGACTTGTATCTCAAAAAAATTCGTCAGATTCGCAATCAATGTCTTATCCATATTTTATGGCGGGATGTAGTTTGTGGTTGTGATCTAAATGAAACTCTTTCTGCTTTATCTAAATTGGCTGAATATGCGATTATTTCGGCCGCTCAGTATGCCTCAAGATTAATTGAATCACGTTATGGATTCATACCCTTTGAAGATCATAAAATGCCAATTAATATTCTTGCTATGGGAAAATTAGGTGGTTCAGAATTGAATTTTTCATCTGACGTAGATTTAATATTTCTATACCCTGAAAATGGAATCAGTAATGGCAAAGACAATCTTCCCGCTGATGAGTATTTTTCTAAAGTTGCAAGGAAGGTCGTATCTCTTTTAAATGAAAACTTAGATGATGGGTTTGTTTATCGAGTTGACACTCGTTTAAGACCATTCGGTGATAGTGGTAGTTTAGTTTATTCTTACGCCGCCTTAGAAAATTATTTGTTGAAGCATGGAAGAGCATGGGAAAGATACGCTTATGTGAAAGCTCGATTGGTTTTTCCAGATAAACAAACAAATGAAAGAAATACCATTATTAATTCTATTATCAAGCCTTTTGTTTTTCGTAAATATTTAGATTATGGAATCTTGGAGTCTTTACGTGAATTAAAGTCGATGATCGCAAAAGAAGTATTAAGAAAAAATTTATTTGATGATATAAAATTAGGACCTGGTGGAATTCGTGAAATTGAATTTATTGTTCAATCTATTCAACTTATAAGAGGGGGTAATTCTCCTTTGCTGCGGCAACCAGAACTAAAAAACGCTTTAGATCAGGCTGTCAAAGAACATGATTTAGATTATAAGATTGGTCAACAACTTTATTTAGCTTATTGTTTTTTGCGACGTTTTGAGAATTATATTCAATGCATCAGAGATCAGCAGACTCATAAAATTCCTCATTCTACTCTGGATAAGACTCGAGTTGCTTTAATGCTGGGACATGAAACATGGGATAAAGTGTTAGGAGAATATGCAGAGCACAAAGCATTTGTTAGTCAGCAATTCTCTGAAATAGTATTTCGTGGGCAAAGCAATAATAGTGACGATAGTTTATCGAATGATTTAAAACTCATGATAAAAAATAATGCATCTCAGGATGAATGGAATGAAATTTTTTCGAATCATAATATGCATCAACCAAGCTCTTTTACTCATACGCTTTCTGAGTTTTTTGTATTTTTAAAGCAACAAAAAATAGATAAGATCACCTACCAGAGGCTAGAGCAATTTCTTCCTAATACATTATCTATCTTGGTGTTGAATAAGAAATCGCATGTAACTTTAGAGCGAGTAATTATTATTCTTTATGAAATTCTAAGAAGGAGTGCTTATATTGCATTTCTAAACGAGAACAGAGCGGCTCTTGAGCGACTAATCTTCTTTTGTGAAAAAAGTATTTATTTGACGGAAATGATAGCCAGAACACCATTACTTTTGGATGAGATACTTAATCCATCTGAAGATGATCTTGAAGAATTAAGTGGTAAATTATCAAAAAAAATAACTAGTAATACTTATGAGGGAATAGAAAAGCAAACAGAACGAATCAGTCGATTTCAACGTAATGCTATATTTCATCTAGCTATTGCAGATTTAGATGGGAATATACCTATTATGAAGGTTAGCGATAAGTTGACGCGGATAGCAGAAATAACCATCAGTAATGCACTAAAACTGGCCTATCAAGAGCTCACTATTAAATTTGGAGAGCCAGAATTCTTAATTAATAAAGTTAGAAGAAAAGCAAGTTTTGGTGTTATTGCTTATGGGAAGCTCGGTGGGTTTGAGCTCTCATATGGCTCTGATCTAGATTTAGTTTTTTTGCATAATTCGGAAGGTGAGCAACAAGTAACTAATGCTAAGAATTCGATTGGCAATGATATTTTCTTTTCTAGACTCGCTCAAAAACTTATTTTTTTATTAACCACTCAGACATCAACAGGTGTTCTTTATGATATTGATACAAGATTACGTCCAAGTGGGAAGTCGGGATTGTTAATAACTAGCATTAATGCCTTTAAGAGTTATCAGGAAAAGACAGCATGGACATGGGAGCATCAGGCTTTATTGAGATCACGGCTAGTGGCAGGAGACAGTGAAATCAAAATCGCTTTTGATCAAATCAGGCAAGAGGTACTGATGTATTCAGTTAAACAAGAATCCCTGAGAAATGATGTATTGTCCATGAGAAAGAAAATGCGATTGCAGCTCGATAAAACTGACAAGAGGTATTTTGATTTAAAGAATGGTTCGGGCGGTATCGGTGATATCGAATTCTTGGTTCAGTTTCTCGTTCTTTCTTATGCTCAAGATCACCCACAATTGATAATCTACACCGATAATATTCGTCAATTAGATGCCTTATTCTTGAGTAACTTTATTTCTGAAAAACATAAAATTGCGTTGCAAGAAATATATAAGACCTATCGCAAGGAAATACATTTATTATCTTTAGATGGTGGCTCAAAGATGGTTAGTGTCAAAAGTTTCAACACTAAAATTAATACAGTTACTAATATTTGGGAGCATTATTTTCTAGAAAAATAGAAGAAAATATATACACTTACTTGATATAATTCTATCTTAGGACATAAATTGGGCACATTATGAAAATTAGGAAAGGCGCAGAAAATGAAAACTTGGCACAAGCCAATGCGCAGGTCCGTTATCAAGTAAGTATCGATGACACTCCTTTATCTTGCCCAATGCCAGAAATGTATTTATGGAACTCGCACCCTAAAGTGTATTTGCCGATTGAAGAAACAGGTGAAGCCAAATGTCCATATTGCGGCGCTGAGTATTATTTGAAGAATAAGAGCTGAATCAATGTATATTGTTACAGGTGGCGCGGGTTTTATTGGCAGTAATTTAGTTCGTGCGCTCCTCAAATCAAAACAAGAAGAAGTAATAGTCGTAGACAATCTGGTTGAGGGTAGAAAATTCCTAAATATTGCGGATTCTGCTATTTCGGATTATATGGATCAAGATGAATTTCTATCTCGAATAGAAAAAGACCGAGCCTTTCTCTCTAATATCAAGTGTGTGTTTCACCAAGGTGCTTGTTCTGATACCACCGAGTGGGATGGACATTACATGATGAAGAATAATTTTACTTATTCAAAAATCCTATTACATGCCTGTTTGGATCAAAATGTACGGTTTATTTATGCTTCTTCGGCCGCAGTTTATGGTTCGTCTATGAATTTTAAAGAGCAGGTGGAAAATGAGAAACCATTAAACATTTATGGGTACTCAAAATTACTTTTTGACCAATATGTTAGAAAGCTTAAATTAACTAATAAGCAGCAGGTTGTTGGTCTTCGATATTTTAATGTTTATGGTCCCAGGGAGTCACATAAAGGCTCCATGGCAAGTGTGGCTTATCATTTTAATAAACAGATTGAAGCTAAAGGTAGCGCTAATCTATTTAAAGGCTCACATGGGTACAAAGATGGTGAGCAACAACGAGATTTTATTTATGTTGATGATGTATGCGCAGTTAACCTATGGTTCTTGTTAAATTCACATATTTCAGGAATTTATAATCTTGGAACTGGCAATCCCAGTTCGTTTAATGCCGTTGCTAATGCAATAATCAACTGGCATAAAAAAGGGAATATCAATTATATTGATTTTCCAGATGATCTAGAAAATGCATACCAAAGTTTTACTTCAGCCGATCTTGATAATTTTCGACGAACCGGTTGTGACATAGAATTTTCAGATATCAATCAGGGAATCAATCAATATTTAAATTATCTATCTGGATGATTATATGAATCAGCCAAAGTTACTTATTATTGGACCTTCATGGGTGGGTGATATGGTAATGGCCCAGTCTCTTTTTAAAACTATTCTGAACCAATCCCCAAACACTTTGATAGATGTTATTGCTCCTGAGTGGTCACTGGCTGTAACTAAAAGAATGCCTGAGGTGAATAAAGGGATTGTATCTCCAATGAAACATGGAGAGCTTGGGATCATGAAGCGTTTTCATTTGTCAGAATGGATTAGACCTAATAAATATGACCGAGCCATTGTCATGACAAGGAGCTGGAAAGCGGCTTTAATTCCATGGTTTGCCGGCATTCCTGTTCGTACCGGATATAGAGGCGAGATGCGATATTTTTTAATTAATGATATGCGAACAATGGACACTAAAGTCCTGAATCAAACGGTGAAAAGATTTGTCGCGCTGGATTCTTTGAGTAATCAACTTCCAGTTATAGAGCCACCAAGTTTGTCTGTTTCAGATGAGAATATAGCTATCATGATCGAAACACTGAATTTGAATCTAAAGAAACCGATTATGGCAATTATGCCAGGCGCTGAATATGGCCCCGCTAAACAATGGCCATCCGATTATTTTGCAGAAGTAGCACAAACTTATTTATCAAAGGGTTGGAACGTTTGTATTTTAGGCTCAGCAAAAGACAGTCAAGTTGCGTTAGAGATTAAAGCATTACTCCATAAAAAAAATTCCAATGGTTTGTATGATTTAACTGGAAAAACGACCTTGCTTGATGCAATTGATTTTCTTTCTTTATCAAATATTGCTTTGACTAATGATTCGGGCTTAATGCATATTGCAGCGGCTGTAGATACACCTTTACTCGCGCTTTATGGACCAACCAACCCTGAATTCACTCCACCTTTAAGTAAAAAAGCGAAGGTGTTGAGGAAAACAAATGGTTATATTAGAGACCGGAAAGGGCCAGGAAGGAAAGGTTATCATGAAAGCTTGCTCAAACTGAGGCCTCAGGAAGTTCTAAATGAGCTCGAAGTTTTTATTAAAGAGAACCAATAAAAAAGAAAATAGATCACTCTACAAAAGTCAAGTTATCATAATCGATAACTAATTGTCTCTATTTGCAACGATCTCCTTCTAAAAACGGTTATTAACTTAAAATATTTTTATTCTTCTATATATAAATTCATCAAAAAGTTGTTAAATGCTATTATATTCACTTAAAATTACCTATTTTCTTCTAATGTGATAAAAAAATCATCAAGTCTTTCTTTTACCATCTTAATTGTAATCAAGGTCATCACGTCTGGACTTCTAATACGTTGCCCCCAACGCACTCTTGCTACCTGCTTACCCAAGTATTTTATGCATGCCTCTGGGTAAGCATTGACGGTATATTTTTCACTCTCATATGGACCAGTTCGATTGGGGTTCGAAGAAGCATACAATCCAAGAACCATAGTATTGAATGCTGTAGCGATATGAGCTGGCCCAGAATCTGGACAAATAACCAAATCAGACGCATTGATGATAGCGGCCAATTCCTTTAAGGAGGTTTTACCAATTAGATTTACTATCGACTGTTTATTAGTCTTTGATAATTGATAGCCATATTCTTTCTCACAAATTGTTTTTCCTCCAGTTAATATAATACGGCATTGGTATTTTTCGATGAGATAGCTGATAATTTTTTGAAAGTTCTGTATTTCCCAATTTCGATAATTACGATATCGATCACTACTACAAGGACTGATTACAACGTTTACTTTGTCACTTTTACAGGAGCTTTTAGCAAAAGATAGCTCATCGTTGTTCAATGGAATGCCCCAATAAAGATTTCTTTTCTGCATGCCCAGAATTTTTATAAAATCAAACATTGTGCTTAATACATGCTTACCAGAAGAATGTATTTTATGGTTTGAAAAAAGCCATTGGAAATCTCTGGCACGCTTTAAATCAAAGCCGATTTTTTTCGGGCTCTTAATCATTTTAGAAATGATATTAGCCCTCAAAGAGGCATGCAGTAGGAGGGCAACATCAAATGAGCGATTTTTTAGTTGATGATATATAGATTTATAGGCGGTGAAACCTTTACTTTTATCGAAGATAATAAATTCAATTCCTTTAATATCTGCAATTAAAGTTGATTCAACTTTGCCAATAATCCATGTAATCTTAGTAATTGGAGATTGAGTTTGGATCGCCCTAACAATTGCTAATGTATGACAGACGTCACCAATAGCAGATAAACGGACTATGCAGATATTTTTTATTACTTTTTTATTTTTCATAAATACAGCAAGTTGGAGATATAATTTTGACTGTTATCGTACATAAGATTTTTAATGGGGCGATTCTTTATGATAATACAGTCATATCAGATGTTAGGGACGATTTATTTGTACCTGATTCGTGGACAGAAGTAAATTTAATACCTAAGACGATTGGTGGTCGAGGTCAGGTATTCTTTGTAGGGGACAGCCAGGGGAAATTTGTGATGCGACATTTTGTTCGCGGGGGCATGGCTGCAAAATTTTCTTATGATGCTTATATTTGGACGGGAAAATGGCGAACACGTTCTTTTGAAGAGTGGCGACTTATTAGGAAGCTTTTAACATTTAATTTGCCTGTCCCCGTCCCTGTGGCTGCTCACTTTATAAAAAAAGGTATGTTTTATACGGCAGATATAATTACCCAGGAGATACCTACTGTTAAATCACTGGCTTCTTATGTCATTACAGGAAATATTTTCGAGAATTTTTGGAAAAAAGTTGGCGCGCATATTTCTAAATTTCATAATGTTGGTCTCTGTCATGCTGACTTGAATGCTTATAATATATTAATTGATGAGGATACCAATATGTGGCTAATTGATTTTGATAAAAGTAAAATATTAAGCCCTGGGGAATGGCGTCATGATAATTTGAAACGCCTAAAACGATCGCTTAAAAAAATATGTAATGAAAAAAGCAGTACAAATTTCAAACCATCTGATTGGCTTGAGTTACTTGATGGCTATTCCCATGCATCAAGGTCTTTGTAATAATCCTCGTAATTTTCTGGTAGATTTTTATATTTCCGATGAATCCAATAATACTGTTCTGGACATAATCGAATTTGTTCTTCAAGAATTCTGATGTATTTTTTTGTGTCTTCTTTAGAGTCATTACTTGGAAAATTATTCATTAATGGCAAAAATTTTAGGATGTAACCACCCTCAGGTAAGCGTCTTGGAAAGAACGGTAATACCACTGCATTTCCAATTTTAGCTATAGTGCTGGTTGCCGTATTAGTCATTGCAGGTATATTAAAAAATGACAAGACTTCGGATTGTTTTTGATTATAGCTTTGATCAGGGGCATACCACACAGTACCGCCATTTTTTAGGCTGCGGATCATGCTCTTGATATCCCTTTTTTCGATAGCAGTCCGAGCATAAATTTCTCGGGTGGAACGTAATATTTCAGTTATAAATGCATTGCGATTGCGTCGATAAACCACATCAAACTCAGGAAAGTTATATCTTAAGATACGCCCACTTATTTCTAATGAGGTAAAATGAGCACTAAGAAGAATGATGCCGCGTCCGGTATTTAGGGCCTCTTGTACGTATTTTTTGCCTTCCCAAGCGGAGTTCTCGAGCAGCATTTCTTTCGAACCCCATCTACTCAAACCCAGCTCAGCCAATGACACTCCCATAGCCTCAAAATGTTCAAGAGCAAGTTTATTTCGTTCTTTGATTGATAGTTCTGGAAAAGCTAATGATAGATTTCGACGGGTTATTGCTCTTCTTTTCGAGAGTATCTTATGTCCTAATCGACCTAAAAATTTACCGTGCTTAATTTGTCTTAGATAAGAAAGGGAGCTATTAACCCTTAGTAAACATAAAATAAACCATATGGGCCAATCTGATGGCATAAGGAAATGATAGAGTGGTTTTCGTTTATTTTGGTTCATTAGTAATTTATTAATAAAAATTCATTAACTTAAGCATACAGTAGTTTAATGTATTTAAGATGCACTGCAATCTTCATAAAAATATTAATTACCCCTTGAAAAGGCGACTATCGCCTCCATCGTAGTTTTATATTTTTTCGTTCTGTCAATTGAGAGAACATCATCTTTTTGAGTGAAGGGGTAAAACGTAGTGAGTGATAAGAAAAATAAAGAAACATTGGGCTTTCAGACTGAAGTAAAACAATTATTGCACTTAATGATTCACTCTCTATACAGTAATAAGGAGATATTTTTAAGAGAGTTAATATCGAATGCTTCAGATGCGGCAGATAAACTGAGATTTGAATCATTAGCAAAAGCCGATTTATTAGAGGGTCAACCTGATCTTAAAATTAATATAACCTGCAACTCTAAAAATAAAACAGTATCAATCACTGATAATGGTATTGGCATGTCCCGTAAAGAATTAGTTGCAAATCTAGGAACGATTGCCAAATCAGGAACAGCTGAATTTTTAAGTAAACGGACTGGTGATGAAAAAAAAGATGCTCAACTTATTGGGCAATTTGGTGTGGGTTTTTATTCGGCTTTTATTGTAGCGGATAAAGTCACGGTTGACACACGTCGAGCTGGAAGCAAGAGTTCGTCGGCACATCGTTGGCAATCTAAAGGTGAAGGTAAATTTACGATTGAAAATATTGATCGTCTCGAAAGAGGAACAACCATTACGCTGCATCTAAAATCAAGCGAAACTGAATTTTCAGAAAAATTAAGATTAGAGAATTTAATCCGTAAATACTCAGATCATATTGCATTCCCAGTTGAATTAAATGATGAAATCAATAAAGAAGATGAAGTGAAGGTTATTAATTCAGCCACAGCGCTTTGGAATCGACCGAGAAATGAAGTGACCAATGATGAATATAAGGAGTTCTATAAGCATATCGCCCATGATTTTTCTGACCCAATTCAATGGAGTCACAATAAAGTTGAGGGTAAGCGCGAATATACAAGTCTTCTCTATATCCCATCTCGGGCACCCTTTGACTTATGGAATCGTGAGGCTCCAAAAGGTTTAAAATTATATGTTAAGCGTGTATTCATAATGGATGATGCTGAACAATTTTTACCCTTGTATCTTCGTTTTGTCAAAGGAGTGATTGACGCCTCTGATCTTCCATTAAACATTTCTCGAGAGTTGTTGCAAAAAAATCCAGAAATTGATGCAATTAAAGCAGCATTGACGAAACGTGTGCTCGATATATTAAGCAAGTTGGCTGGTAAAGACAAAGAGGAAGATCAAAAAATTTATGGCAATTTATGGCAAGAGTTTGGGGCTGTCATCAAAGAGGGCTTTGTAGAAGAAACCAAAAATAGCGAAAAATTGATCAAACTTTTACGTTTTTCATCTACACAAACAAAATCTGCAGACCAGACCAGATCTATTAATGAATATTTGGAGCATGCCAAAAAAGATCAAGATAAAATATATTATCTATTAGCCGACAATTATGCTGCCGCAAAATCAAACCCTCATTTAGAGCAGCTTGAAAAAAGAGGAATTGAGGTATTGTTTTTTACAGATAGAATAGATCCTTGGATGGCTGACCACTTGCCGGAATGTGAGGGTAAGAAATTTCAAGATGTTGGCCGAGGTAAAATTGATTTACCGGAAGATAAAAATACCTTGGATCAGGAAACTATAAATAGTCAACATGAAGATTTGATCAATAATATGAAAAATGCTTTACAAAGCCGTGTTGAAACTATCAATATTAGTCAAAGATTGGTGGAATCAGCCGCTTGTGTTGTTACTTCTGAGCAAGATATGCCACCGCAAATGCGACGAATGATGGAAGCTTCTGGCCAACAAATGCCAGACTCTAAACCAATATTAGAAGTTAATGTGCAGCATGATTTGATCGATAGACTATCTAATACTCCTAATAGTGACGCCTTTGACTCTTTGGCTAACACGATCTTAGATCATGCTTTGATAGCCGATGGTGAGCAACTGGAAAATCCTGCAGAGTATGTTAAAAGGATAAATAATTTGTTGCTACATTCACTTCCATC
>TARA_B110001454_G_scaffold207113_2_pt1 | contig 16666 bp, 15 predicted proteins | sample TARA_B110001454 | Tara Oceans TARA_B110001454 (sample SAMEA4397004) | marine metagenome | biome: Polar Biome; feature: [MES] marine water layer (ENVO:01000295) within the mesopelagic zone...; material: water (ENVO:00002006), including particulate matter (ENVO:01000060) such... | reverse complement strand
AATTAAAGGTATCGACCGGGAATTCGATGCCAACCGGCCCATAAGGGGGGGTCATCGCATCCTTGAACGCCTCGCGAATGAAATAAGACGCCATTTCAGGTTCGGTAACCCGGACGGTCCACTTTGTAATGCTTTTGCAAACTTCGGCAGCATAGGCCTCCTGAACAGCGCCGCGATGACTTTCCTTTTCTTTATGGCCACCAAACAAGAAAACCATTGGCGTGCGCGAAACATACGCCATGTGGATGCCAGTGATCATGTTGAGCATACCGGGACCGCCGGTGGCAAAGCACACGCCAGGCTTTTTTTGCAGGCGCGCATAGCCATCCGCCGCGTGCACAGCCGCCTGTTCATGGCGGGTCATGATGACCTTTATGCCCGCTCGATAGGAATAATCGATGATCGACTGAATATGGCCGCCCAGAATGCCGAACATCACTTCGACGCCTTCTTCTTGCAGGGCCTTCACGGCTAACTCTGCGGGCCAATATTTCGTCATTATATTCTCCGGGATAAGCGACTAGCGGACTTATGCCGCATACTTGGTGGTTGCATCAGACAAGCAAATTTAGAGCAAGCTTCTGTTTCCGCCGCCATCAACCGCGAGCGTTGTTCCCGTGATATAGGACGCAAGCGGCGAAGCGAGGAATGTCGCAATGGAAGCGATTTCTTCCGGATTTCCCTTGCGACCCAGAGGAATCGTTTTGAGAACTTCCTGCACAAAGTTAGATGGCTGCTCAGGCGGCGCACCGCTTTCTGCCTTATCGAGGCGCGGGGTATCAAATAAGCCGGGACACAGAGTGTTGACGCGGATGTTCTTGGGCGCCAGCTCAATGGAAAGCGTCTTGGCCAAGCCTATCACCCCTGCCCAGGTGGAAACGGACAGTCCGAAATTAGCCAGCGGCTGAATGGCGGTGCCAGCCGTTATGTTGACAATGCTCCCGCCACCACGGGTTGCCATCGTCGCAACGACCCCTCTTATCATCCGCACAACGCTCATCAGATTTTGCTCGACGGCTCGGGTCCAGCGCAGATCATCAAACTCAAGTGCAGGCCCGAGAGGAGGAGCCCCATCATTGTTGATTAATATATCGACGCCGCCCATTTCTTCGACAGCCGCGAGGATGTTGTTGCATCCATCCAGCATTCGAATGTCGCCGACCACCGTTCGAACCTTGCGACCGGTTTCGGCAGTAAGCCGCTCGGCAGCCTTGATAAGGGATTCTTCCTTGCGAGCGCTGATGAGAACATCCGCGCCTTCGGCAGCAAGACAACGAGCAATCGCGTAGCCCAGCCCTTGGCTAGCGCCATTAATCAGCGCGGTTTTTCCCTCTAGCTTTAAATCCATCTTCTCTCTCCAGACGCCGTTCCGGACATTTTGCTCTGGCGGTGAGGCTTATGGCCAAAACCCGCAAACGTCAATCTATTCTATCTCGAATACAAAACAGTTACCTGAAAGTCAGGTATCGGCATTTTGGCCGGTGGCACGGTCGAAATTACCTTTGGTGGATGCGCTTGCCAAACAGGGGTTTGCCGGGCGCCTTTAGTCCTGTGGCGCAGAACGCCCGGCATTTCCGGCCAATTAATCCTTCGCGCACCAAGTGTAGAAGGTTTCCGGCTCGTTTTCGTTTGCGAGCGACTGCAGGTAACGTGGCTTCCAGTCCCTTTCGAGAAATGCTTCCATTGTGGTGGGAAGCGGGATTGGCGTGCCATGAAAGCGCACGACGCCGTTGTTCAGCGCATCCAGAGTCTGGTTGTCATCAATCCAGTTCTCGATCGCACCAAAGCGACTCAGATACTCGGCTTTGATCTCTTCCCGGGTGCGGTCCACGAAGCGATACTCAACAGGCCGGTCGATTACCTTGCTCATCAGCGCGACAATCTCCGGCATGGTGAGAATTTCAGGACCAACTTCCCGTATAGCGCGATGTTCACCGGTCGGATTGTTCAGCTCCTGCGCCGCGAGAACAGCGATGTCCTCAATCGCGACCCAAGGCGATTTCGTATCGGGATTGAGCGACCAGGCGATGCGTCCATGCCGAGCGACCGCACCCAGCCATGCGAACAGATTTTCCATGAACCAGCCCGCGCGGAGGTGAACGATATCGATATTGCTCAGTTCATTGAGAGCTTCGTCAAGGTGGTAGAAACACTCAAAGTGGCCGGTGTCGCCTTTGACTTCCGAACCCATGGCCGTCAGGCTCACCACATGCTTGACCGGCGATTCACGAAGAGCATCTACAAAGCGTCGGGCCACTACGGGGTAATGTCCGTGGATGTTGTTCCAGTCTGTCTTGACCATCAGGAACGCGGCCTCGGCGTCCTGAAAAAAAGAACTAAAATCACCAGTGCCGGCGTCAAAGCTTCCGATAACGGGCTCTGCCCCGAGGGCGACAAGCGCGTCTAACGCGGCACCGCCGCGTGAAAGCGCCTTTACCTGATGCCCGTCGGCCAACAATTTTCGGGTAAGTTGGGCGCCGATTCTACCGGTTGCGCCTACGACAGCAATTTTCATGAATTCTCTCCCAAGGTTAGTAGATCGAACTGTGCTTTCCGCCGAACGATGGTGTGCTGAGCCAGATGGCTTTCAGCGCCCCTCGTCCGGTTGGATTTCACTTGTTTAAAACATAAAACTCTGCAATTGAAGTATCTCCATATAAAGATACCAGATCGGAAGATATTGCAAGGACTTTTTCTGGACCTGCCGTAATATGCCATTGTCGGAAGGGAAGAATGGTCACGGAAGCGCTTCGCGGGCGGAAATGCGCACTGTTGCGCCTCCAAACGCCATCGCTTATGGGGTATGGGCGGAAAGGAGCAGACGTTGAACCAAGTAAGGGCGAACACAAAATGAAAGAAATTTCGCTGACCTGCAACGTCCGACGCATCCACAAGCAACTGGTCAAAAACGTGCAGGCAAGATTCTCTGAATCGGACCGAAGCTTTGAGGAATGGATGGCGTTGCGCCTGTTGTTCGAAGGTCGTGTAAAAACTGCAGGCGATCTCGCTCGTGAATTCGGTATCGCCACCGGCGCCACGACGCGTCTTATCGATAACCTGGAGGAGCAGGGTTTTATCGAGCGAGACAAAAAGAGTGGCGACCGTCGCGTCGTTCTTGTTCGCCTCACCGATAAAGGTGCACAGCATTTTGAGGAAAGACTTCCTGATCTGCTGGAATGCTGGAACGAGGTGCTGGGAGACTGGAGCCCGGACGAAGTTGAGCAACTGACATTACTCATGGCAAAGCTCGAAAGCTCGTTTGCCCGCACCGCATCGAAATGATTCTTGTTACCGCCCTATTCGGGCCTGGCCATCAGCGCGCCGGGGCAAGGTGATCGATTCACCCGGCGCGCGTCGCTTGGGTCCATGCTATCGTGGCCAGCTCCGGGAACATCTCACCGCGGGCTGCAGCATGAGCGGACGCTGCGGTGCCGCGCAGAACTCTGCCTTTGATGCCATGGAAGATCGCAGCCAACCGAAAGAAATTGAACGCCAAGTAAAAACCATAATTTGGAATGTCGGCGCGCCCGGTGCGCGCACAATAAGCCGCAACATAGTCTTTCTCAGACGGAATATTAAGCGCCTCCAGATCGGCACCAAATAGCCCCGCAACGATGTAGGGCGGCATGTGATACATCATCGCGTGATAGGCAAAGTCGGCAAGCGGATGCCCGAGCGTTGATAGCTCCCAGTCGAGGACCGCCAGCACGCGCGGCTCAACAGGGTGGAAGATCATGTTATCGATGCGGAAATCACCGTGCACCAGCGTGGTTTCATCGCCGTCGGGGATGTTGGCGGGCAACCATTCGATCAGCCGGTCCATATCGGCGTTGCGGCCTGCGTCGGCATCCTCCAGATACTGTTTCGACCACCGAGCGATCTGGCGGGCGAAATAATTGCCGGGTCGTCCGTATTCGCCAAGGCCCACCGCGTTATAATCGACGCTGTGAAGTGCCGCGATGGTATCGTTCATCGCGTCAAAATAGGCCGGGCGTTCAAGCGCTGGGATCTCGGGAAGAGCAGCGTCCCAGAAGATGCGCCCCTCGACCATATCCATAATATAAAACCAGGTTCCTATCACGCTGTCATCCGTGCAGAGCGCATGAACATGCGCCACCGGGAATCCCGCCTTTGCCAGCCCAGTCAGAACCTGCGCCTCGCGTTCGATAGCGTGCGCACCTTTCAGGATTTCGCCCGGCGGTTTTCGGCGTAGCACATAAGACTTTGATGGGGTCACGAGCTTATAGGTGGGATTGGATTGCCCCCCATTAAATTGCTCAATCGCGAGTGGTCCCGCAAACCCTGCGACATGGGCGGTCATCCATTCCGCCAGCGCGGCTTCATCAAAGGCATAACCCTTGCGCACAGCCGTGGTGCCGGTGTTGGCATCTGCTGTGGCAGCGTTCATGATGGTTGTGCCTTCAGAAAGTCCCGTTTGATCTTCTTGGCGAGGGACCATTTGTGGACTTCGGTCGGACCATCATAGATCCGGAAAGCACGCACCTCACGGAACACCTGCTCGACGATCGTATCACCGGTGACGCCAGTGCCGCCCATGACCTGAACACAGCGGTCGGCAACGCGCATCAACGCCTCGCTGACCGCTACCTTCGCCATCGAGCTTTCGGCGGTCCCGAGCGATCCGGTGTCCAGCACAGATGCGCACCAGTCGATAATCAGTTCGCACTGCTTCAGGTCGATCATATTTTCCGCGAGCATGAAGCCGACGCCTTCATGATCGACCAAAAGCTTGCCAAATGCCTCCCGTTTGCAGGCGTATGCAGTGGCGATCTCATGCGCACGGAGGCACGATCCCAACCAGCGCATGCAGTGAGACAGGCGGGCAGGAGATAGCCGGACCTGCGCATATTTAAAGCCCTCACCGCTCTTCCCGAGCATCTGGTCCGCAGGTACGCGCAGATTGTCGATCGTCACGACCGCGTGTCCCCCGGGCATCGAGCTGTCGATCGTGTCCAATATGCGTTCCACGCGAATGGCGGGGTCGGGCAGATTGACGAGGAACATGCAGGCGCCATCTTGCGATTTCGCCATCACAATGCCAACCTTCGCCCCTTCAACACCGGTGATAAACGCCTTGCGGCCATTGATGACCCAGTGATTGCCATCCAGCCGGCATTCGGTTTTCATCATCGACGGGTCGGAACCCGCTCCGCCGTCCTGGGCCGGCTCTGTCATGAAAAAGGCCGAACGCGCTTCGCCCGCGACCATCGGTGCGAGGAAACGTTCCTTCTGTTCAGCATTAGCCACATGGCCGAGAAGATACATATTGCCTTCATCCGGTGCCATTGTGTTGCAAGCCAGCGGACCAAGTGGCGACAGGCCCGACTTAGTCAGAACGATAGCCGTTTCGCGCTGAGTCAAATGCGTACCATCGGACAGGATATGCGGCGTCAAGACGCCCACTTCCCGCGCGCGTTCCCGCATCTCCATCACCAGTGCGTCGAGCGGACCATGGTGGTCACGCCGTGCATCTTTCTCGTATGGAATTACAACATTCCGGACGAACGCCTCCACACGCTCCGCAATAGCTTGGGCCCGTTCGCTCATCTTCTCTCTCCGCTTACAAACTAGTTACAAGGTGGCCGCCGTCCACCGCGATTACCGATCCCGTCATATAGGATGACGCTTCGGAAGCGAGCAGCAACAACGGACCGTCCAGTTCCGAAAGCTGCCCCAGGCGACGTTGGGGTATCCGTTTTATCATTGCTTTACCAGCGTCGGTCTCCCAGAAGCTCTCGTTCAATTCCGTCGAGACATAGCCAGGGGCAATTGCATTTACGCGGATGCCAAAGCGCGCCAGCTCGAGGGCCGCTACTTTGGTAAGCTGGACTACAGCAGCCTTGGAAACTGCATAAGCGGCAATTCCTCCCGCCTGTCGCAACCCTACAATCGAGGCGATATTGATGATCGACCCGCCCCGACCATGCGCGCGCATGGCATTTCCCACCGCCTGGGTAAGGCGGAACATCCCCGTCACATTGGTATCCATGACGCTGTCCCAATCCTCAGCGGAATGGGAGAGAAACGGGGCTTCTCTGGTCATACCGGCGTTGTTAACGAGGATATCCACCGCCTTAAGCGCGGGCGCTATGGCGCCGATGCCCGCGGGGTCCGTGATGTCGAGTTCCAGAACAGTGCAGCGTCCACCTACTGCTTCGATGATCGATGCGGTCTCCCTCAGCGCGTCTTTCCGCCGCGCCGCGATCAGGACGTTGGCTCCCGCTTCCGCCAAGGTTACCGCGAAGTGGCGGCCAAGCCCACTGGAGGCACCGGTCACGAGGGCGCACTTTCCGGTAAGATCAAACAAGGAAGCCATATGAATTTTCTACCCCAAATTTCGCGTATGTGGACGACGCGCATAGTATCTTGTCCCATGCGCTTGACAGCCCTTTTTTAACGCGGGGCTGAAGCCAAAGGCCCTGTGCCCCTCTTATCGGCTCATGAATGCTATGGTCAAGCAAATGACGGCATAGTCAGCAAAATATATGCGTAAGCAATCTCTTGAGGCGAACGAGCCCCTCCCGGGCGAGGGGAACGACCAAATCGATCGCTGCGCCCTCCCCCCCTACACCCCCTGCGTCAGGACTCAGACCCACCTGTTTTGACGCGCAGGACATTCCGCCGTCCAGCTCATTGTGGCGCTTTATGCGGCATAATGAGGAATTTGCTCCCCGTTGCCAGCTGCGATCCCCTCTGCAGATTCGAGGGGACAAGTATCTCTTCTAGCGAAAGAATGGCAGCGTAAGTTGTCGCGAAGGTCGTTGTCAGATGCGTCGATATGCGCTGCCATATTTCTGCTTTACGTTCTTGGCTCATCGCCTGAAGATAGGGTGTGACCAGCCACCCGGAAATATTCCACGCAAATTCAAATCCCCTATGAAAATCAATGGGCTCATCGCCGAGCGCGCCATAGACATAGATCGTCTTGCGTCTCATCGATCCATATCGGCTATATTCCGTCAGCTTCTTCATCGCGACCGTCTCCATGCTATCAAGCAACTGACCGATCAAATGCCCACCCCCTATGGCATCGAAGGCGATAGTGGCCTGGGTTGCGTCTAAAGCCTGGTCAAGATTTTTGCGGAAATCCGGGTCAGCGGTAACGCACACATGCTGCGCTCCCTGAGCACGCAACAGATCAGCTTGCTCCTTTTTGCGGACGATGTTGACCAGAGGAATTCCATCCTCGACACAGATCCGGTTCAGCATCTGTCCCAGGCTGGAGGCGGCGGCGGTATGAACGAGGCCGACATGCCCTTCAGCGCGCATGGTTTCGACCATGGTCAGCGCGGTCAAAGGATTGACTAGGCTTGCGGCTCCCTGGGCAGGTGTGATGCCATCGGGAAGAACATAACATGCGCTCGCGGGGAGACGAATATACTCCGCATACATTCCGCGCCCAAGACACGCTACGGTCTTGCCCATGAGGTGCGTGACATTTTCACCGGCAGCGACGACTATACCTGCCCCTTCATTGCCCACTGCCTGCGCTATGCCAATGCGCCCGGCGACATGAGCCAATCTTTCATCGGGAATAACGGCGGTGACCTGCGGCTCATCTGCGGACCCGGTGGACCGGATCGTGGAGGGATCTGCAGTGGCGAGTAGGAGGAGCTGATCGGAAGGATGCACAGGGGCCGCCTCTATCCTGATGATAACTTCATTTGGCCCAGGCTGCCCTATCTCGACCTCTGCCGTGTGCAAAACGAGACTTCCGTCGCTCTGCACCAAACTGAATAATTGTTTGCCTCTCATCGTTGCTACCTTTCCCTTATGGAATTTGCCGTAAATTGATCTGAGTGAGTGCCGCTGGGCATAACGCTCGGCCCAGAGGCGTCCAACGCAAGCGCAGGAACCTCTGTCACCGCTCTATATCTTGGTAAAACGGTGGCTCCCATTTTGCTGAGCGATGCTCCAAGGATATCGATCAAGGCATAATAATTACTGACTTTCGAGTCATATTTATGCTTGTGGATACGGTATATAGCGTTATCTTGAAACGCCATAAAGTTCGAAAAATAATATAAAATTCAGAGGAGCAGGATGTGACTGAGTGTTCAATGACGATCCGATGGCGCGAACTGATGGCCGGCCGTCGCACGCTCTTGGCTGCGGTGCTCGGCGTGGCCTTCAACACGCTGCCGCTTTATACGGCGAGCGTATTCATCAATGCCCTCCATCTGGATCGCGGATGGACCCTGTCGGGCCTGTCTTTCGGACTGACCCTGTTCATGGTGGTAATGGCGATTTGCACCCCTGCAATGGCTTCCATTTTTGATCGATTTGATGTGCGCCGCGTGGTTCTGCCGGGGTTGCTGTTGCAGGTTGCAGGATTCCTTATTCTCACCCGCATCGACAGTTTGACCGGATATTGGCTCGCGATGGCTGTTGCGGCGGTGCTGAGTTCAGTCTCTTCCGCTCCGGTATACATGCGCATCGTCAACCGCACATTTGACGTGAGCAAAGGGACCGCGCTGGCGCTAGCTGTTACCGGCGCCGGCGTGTTTAGCGCCCTGGTGCCACCCGCCCTGCAAGCGGTCGTGGCGGATAGCGGCTGGCGCTGGGGCTATGCCAGCGTCGCTACCGTGGTGCTATGCGGCACACCGGTTATATTCGTTTTGCTGAAAAACTATCGTGAGCGGCCGGAACCGAACCGGGATGCCCAGGCCGCCCCCCTCACGGATTTCCGCTATAGGACGCTGTTCACATCGTCGACATTTCTGCAAATTTCGCTGGGAATATTTATTGTTGCTGTCGCGTGCACCGGACTCCTTGTCCATTTTGCGCCGATGCTGACGAGGGGCGGTTTCACCGCTCAGGAGGCCGCCTGGATGATCAGCGTCATAGGCGTAACACAAGTTGTTTCTCGCCTCGCGACAGGCGCGTTAATCGACAATTTTTTCGCGCCGCGCGTTGCGGCTTCGATCATGGCGATCAGCAGTCTGGGAATAGCTTTGCTCTTCTGGGGTGGTACGGATTGGGCGGTTGTCGGCGCGATAGCGGTGGGGATGGCATATGGCGCTGAGGTCGATCTGGGCGGCTATTTTGCCGGGCGCTATTTCCCGGCCCATCATTTTGGCAAGATTTTTGGCGCAACCTACGGAATATTCCTCACCGGGATTGCAATTTCGCCCAGTCTTTATGGACTGGTTGTCGATCAGTTCGGCACTTATAAACCTGCGATCGCCGGTGCCTCAATTTTGTTGCTGATTGCTGCAGGCCTGTTTTTGAAGCTGCCGACCTTTCCAACAGCAACGCCCCGATAGTTCCGTGTCATCCTAAGGCCCCTGAGTAACGATCCGGACCGCGCCTCTGCCAAACAGATGGCCGGTCAGCCGGCGGCACGCTCGTTCATCGGAAAGTGACGATGCAGGAATTCTACAATCGCATCGCTAAAGGCATCGTTGCGGTCTCCGGCAACCATATGTCCAGCGCCCTCGACCTCGAATACCTCCGTTTGTGGCACGAGGTCTTTTAGTTCACTGACACCAGCATCGTCGATCATGTCTGACTTCATACCGCGCACGAGAAGTGTCGGTGCGGTGATGGCCGCACTCACCGCGCGCGCTTCGCTCGCGAAAGAGGGCGGCTCGGCCCGTGTCGAAGGGCTAAGCAGTCGCGGGTCCCAGTGCCAATAGAGCCGACCATCGTTACGAGGGCGCAGATAGCGCATAAGGCCCGACGGATTTTCGGGGCGGGGGCGTCCGGGATTATAGGCCGCGACCGCATCAGCAGCCTCTTCGAGGCTGTCAAATCCATTGCCATGCGCGGTCATGAAGCGGCGGACGCGGGTCGCTCCATCGGGATTGACCGATGGCACGATGTCCACCAGAATCAGGGCGGCAACCTTCTGCGGCTCGCGCCCGGCGACGAGAAAAGACGTCATCCCGCCCATCGATGCTCCGACCAGCGCAACGGGTCGACGCTGAGACGCAATAAGACACAGCAGATCGTTCGCCAGTGCGTCGAATGAATAGTCACCATCGGGCGACCAGTCGCTTCCCCCATGCCCGCGTGCGTCATAGAGCAAGACCCTATACCCTGCCTCTGCCACCTGGGCACCTGCAGCCTTCCAGGCATAACGGGTCTGCCCGCCGCCGTGGAGGAAGATGATCGCGGGCGCATCTTCTGGCCCGCCGATCTCTACCTCCAGCGACACCTGTGGCGTGACATTCACCCTTTGGATATGGAAGCCCGCAGACTCCGAATGTCCGGATTGCATCATGGGGGTATTGCTTGCTTCGCTCATGCCGACTTTGCCACAATACCTATTCCCATGCATTCATAGCCAACAAGCTATTACAGTTCACGGAGTGATTGCATAGCCCCCGTTCACCGGATAGACTTGTCCTGTAATCCAGCTTGCCGCATCGGACCCCAGAAAGAGAATGAGGTTTGCGGCATCGTCAGGCTCACCCAGTCGCCGGATCACATAGGACTTCAGCATTCTCGCCAGAACCTCCTGGTCCTCGAGATTGTAACCCGCTATGCCGGGCGTGCGGACAGTCGACAACGACACGCAGTTTGCGGTGACGGTGGCGCGGCCGACAGCCTTGGCCAGGGCGCGCATAAATCCTCCGGCTGCAGCTTTGGCGCCCGAATAGACCGCCAAATGAGGCTCTCCGATACGACCGGCATCCGAAATCACGGTGACGATGCGCCCGTATCTGCGTTCCATCATGCCCGGGACGACTGCCTTACAGGCGTTTAATACCCCGAAAAAGTTGGTGCTCACCCACTTGTTCCAGTCTTCAGGCCCAGTTTCCCAAAATGTCCTGACATCCGCATTGTCCCCGGCGGGACCAGCGTTACCGGCGTTATTGACAAGGATGTCGATCCGACCAAATTCTGCCGTCGCCTTTGCGACCATGTCGGTTACAGCGCCTAAATCCGTGATATCGGCCTGCACAGCAAGCGCCTTGCCGCCCATTGCCCGGATTTCTTCGGCGACAGCTTCGGCGCGATCAAGGTGAAAGTCATTGACGATCACGCCGCCTGCATTCGCCGCGGCATAATGGAGACATGTCTGTCGCCCAACGCCCTGTCCTCCGCCTGTAATCAGGGCGATGCGTCCCTTTAGATCAAGGATATCCGTCATTTAGTCGTTCTCCGTATTAATTGCGTCAATCGGTCGCATGAGGGCGAGCAGGGCTAGAAACTCATCATATTGACTTTAGAGTACGTATGATTGAATAAAACGTCAATACGAGATAGACGGCAGCGACGACGCCGAGGCCGATTCGATAAAATCGTTGGGACGGTGCCTTGTGGCCGGTCAGGAAAGGTAGCTAACAGTGTCAGATGATGTGTATGTAATCGGCGTGAGCATGACCCGCTTCGGGAAGTTCCTTGACCGGTCGGTAAAAAGCCTGGTGGAGGAAGCCGTGAACGGCGCACTCACCGATGCAGGGGCCAGTGTTTCTGATATTGGTGCGGCATATTACGCCAACACGACACAAGGCATCATGGACGGCCAGACGTTGATCCGGGGGCAGGTCGCCCTGCGCCCTCTGGGCTTTGCCACTATTCCAATCATCAATGTCGAGAATGCATGCGCAAGCGGGACCACCGCGCTACACCAGGCGATGATAAACCTGAAAGCCGGGATGAGCGACGTCGCCATCGCGGTTGGCGTTGAAAAAATGTATGATGCGGACAGGGTTAAATCGAACAAGATTTTTGACGGTGGCTGGGATGTGGCCGAAGTCGATGCGCTGATGGCACAGCTGATGGCCATCGGGGACGGCGTCCCGGTTCCCGTAGACGCGATCTCTGTTCCAAGTCCGTTTATGGAGCTATACGCTTCGCTCACGAAGGGCCACATGAAAGCGTTTGGGACCACCCAACGCCAGATCGCCACGGTTTCCGCCAAGAATCATCATCATTCGACGATGAACCCCCTCTCGCAGTATCAAAACGACATGACCGTTGATGAAGTGCTGGCCGCCCGTGGCATTCAGTGGCCGTTGACCCTGCCCATGTGCGCGCCCATCAGCGATGGAGCGTCTGCTGTCATCTTGTGTCGCAAGGAAGCACTGTCGCGTTTCCCCAACGCAATGCCGATCCGTTTGCTCTCCTGTGTGCTCACGAGCGGGAGCAGCCGGGAATGGGCCGACTTCGAACATCATATGTGTCGGCTTGCTGCCAATCAGGCATATGCAGAAGCGGGTGTAGGCCCGGAAGACATGTCGGTCGCCGAGGTCCACGACGCGTCCGCGTTTGCCGAGATTATCCAAACGGAAAATCTGGGCTTCTGCGAAGTCGGTCAGGGCGGTTGGATCGCCGAGCGCGGTGAAACCAAGCTGGGCGGGCGCATCCCTGTTAATCCTTCAGGGGGACTTGAATCCAAGGGTCATCCGATCGCGGCTACCGGTCTTGCGCAGATTTATGAACTCACCCAGCAATTGCGCGGAACGGCTGGCAAGCGTCAGGTTGAGGGCGCGCGTTTTGCCATTGCCGAAAATGGCGGCGGCTTCCACGGTGTGGAAGAAGCTGTGGCCGGTGTGACTATTTTGGCGGCATAAACGATAAAGATAGGGCGCTTGACCGCACGCCTTTCGCAGGAGTGGAAGATGGAAGCATTGAAATCCGAGCGGATAGACGGCGGTATCCAACGCATCGTGATGGCCCGGCCGCACGTTATGAACGCCATAGACGAGACAATGCGGCGGGAGTTTCTGGATGCAATGGAGGACGCCTCCGGCGATCCCGATGTGCGGGCGATCATCATCACCGGTGAGGATGCGCACTTTTCATCCGGCGGCGATATTCCGTTTTTGCAAGGAATGAGCACTGCCGAAATCCACGCATATCATCGCAGCGCGTTGAAGCTGGTACGTGCCATCGCCTTGTGCCCCAAGCCCACGGTTGCCTCGGTCCGTGGAGCATGCGCCGGGGGCGGGTTCGGCTTTGCATTGTGCTGTGACTATCTGTTGGCGTCTCAGACCGCGTATTTCAGCGCGCAATTCCTGCGTATCGGCCTGGTCGCCGATATGGGGGTGGGCTATATGCTGGCCCGTCGCTTGGGCACACACAAGGCACGCAAGCTCTTGTTGGACAATCGCCTCATCCGGGCGGAAGAGGCGGAAACGCTGGGATTGTGCGACGCGCTCCACGCGGATGATTCGCTCGATGCCGAGACGCTGCTATTGGCGGAACATCTAGCCAAGCTCCCGCCGCTCGCCGTCCGCCAGACCAAAGCCTTGATGCGGGAAGCAGAAGGCAGCTTCACGCGCTTTCTCGATGCCGAGATGGCAGCGGCAGCCGAATGTCTTGGAGGCCCAGAATTCATTGAAGGCAGCCGCGCATTTTTTGAAAAGCGGCAACCCCGGTTTTGAGGGCGCGTGCACTCGTTAAAATTGAAATATATCAATCTAACTATAAAGTCATTTTATGGTACATATACATCATTATGGTTGACGCTTGCGTTCTCTCGGTCATATAAATTTTCCTGGCGCGAGGCGTCGAACAGTCGACTGACAACTAAGCAAAGGTGGCATGCGAGCGCGCTGCTATAGGGAGAAATCAGATGCCCGCCAAAAAAATTGACATGCATTCACACTGGGGAACCAAGCGCGGCTATCCGATGCAGGATAAGGAAGGCTTGGCGCTTCAGAAATCCACCTGGAATACCACCACGAGCTACGCGACAGAGCAGGAGATGTGCGATTATTTTCGCGCACAAAATGTGACGGCAATCCTGGATTTGACCTTTCCGGTATTCCTCCCGGTAGAAGAGATGCGGCCCCACCACGATTATGCGTTTGAGGTGCAGAGGGCGCATCCCGATGTCATCATCGGGCACTGGATGCACTTTGATCCGCGTAGAGGCGAAGAGGGGCTTCGCGAGTTTCAACGCTGCGCCGAAATGGCGCCGGGCTTTTTCGGCTTGTGTGTCGCGGGTGCCGCCAATGTGCCAGCCAGCGACCCCAGCTACGATATCTTTTACAAATTCTGTATTGAGGCAAAGCTGCCCGTACTGATCCTGCTGGGGACGACGGCTTATGGCTCAGGGGCGCGCGGCGGCGGCGGCGTTCTTTTGGAATCGTCGCATCCCCGCCATCTGGATTATGTGGCGGCGACCTATCCCGACCTTACGATCATCGCCGGTCGCCCGGCCTGGCCTTGGCAGAAGGAGGCGCTCGCGGTGCTGCTGCACAAGCGGAACGTCTGGTACGAACTGCATGGCTGGTCCCCCAAATATCACGATCCCGAACTCAAATATGAAATCACGCGCCGCCTGAAAGACCGGGTGATGTTCGGCGCGGATTACCCGCTGATTTCCTATGAGCGGCTTGAGGCAGACTGGCGCGCCGAAGGCTATTCGGAAGAGATGCTGGAAAAGATATTTCACGGCAATGCGGAAGCGTTCTTCCACTCGATTGGACGAACTCCGCCGGACTGTTGACGGTTACGGTGCGGGATGGCGGCAAGAGGCTGAAGCTGATTTCACCTCATGGCGGTTATCGCCGGATCGCTGCGAGAGCTGAGACTGGGCGCAGGCTGATTTGGTTTGCTGGTCGGGCGCCCGGTTTCTCAGCGCGGCGAGACAGCATGAATGATCTAGGAGAGTAGAATGGAGCTAATTCATCATTTCGATCATGGCGTATATCTTGCGCCCGATCGTGACTGTCTGGTGATGGGCGAGGACCGCTGGACATATCGCGAGGCGCAGCGGATTACGATGAGGGTTGCCTCTGCGCTCCACCGCGATGGCGTCAGGGAAGGAACCAGAGTGGCTGTCCTCAGCCCCAACGATCCCCGCGCCTTTATGTGCGTGCTTGGCGCGATACGTGCGCACATGGTGTGGGTGCCGCTTAACCCGCGCAGCTCCAACGAAACACTTATCGCTATTTTGGAAAAGTTTGATTGTCAGGTTCTCATTTTCAACAGCATGTATGAGGACTTCGCTGCAGAAGCCAAGCAGAAGCTGGCTGGGCTCACTCGTCTTTACTGCGTTGATAAGGAGACGCCTCTTGCAACGTCGGTGGAGCAATGGACATGCTCTGCTTCCGAAGATTTTTCGTTACCACCTGCAGACCCTCAGGACGTTATAGCCATCGCTTCCACCAGCGGGACGACCGGGGCGCCCAAGGGGGTGCTGCAGACACACCAATTTTTTGAACATGTGGTAGCGTCCAATCTGGCGGTGATGCCTGCCGACCAACCGCCGCATTATCTGGCGGCTGGTCCGCTGACGCATGCGGCGGGTATCGGTACCTTCCCTAACTTCGTGCGGGGCGGAACGGTTTTTGTTCTGGCCGCTGCCAAGCCCCTTCTTATAGCCGAGGCCATTCAGGAATACCGGATCACCGCTACGGTGCTGCCGCCTACGGTGATTTACGGTATGCTGGCGGAGCCAACCATACGGAATTATGATTTCAGCTCTCTGCGTTATTTCTGGTACGGCACGGCGCCGACCTCACCGGACAAGGTTCGCGAAGCGATTGAGGTATTCGGGCCGTGCATGGTTTCCGGCTGGGGCCAGTCCGAGGTGGTGTGCGGAACCTTCCTAAGCGCGCAGGACCTGGTGAAGGACGGCAAGATCGTCAGCGAGAAACGCCTTGCGAGTTGCGGGCGGAAGTTTCCCTTCACCGACGTGGCCGTCATGAACCCGGAAGGAGAGCTTCTTGGTGTTGGCGAACCTGGGGAATTGGTGATCCGGTGCTCCGGTTTGATGAAGGGATATTATGACGATCCCGAAGCGACGGCAGAAGTTTCCCGCTTCGGATGGCACCACACCGGCGACGTGGGATACTTTGACGAAGAGGGTTATTTTTACATCGTCGATCGCATCAAGGACATGATTATATCGGGCGGTTTCAATATCTTTCCTGGCGAGATCGAGCATGTCCTGTTTACCCATGCCGCAGTGGAGGATTGCGCTGTCATCGGCATCCCCGACGAGAAATGGGGCGAACGCATTCATGCCGTAGTTCAGCTTAAGGCGGGCGCAACGGTCTCTGCAGAAGAGCTGCTATCGCTATGTCGGGCTCGCCTTGCCGGTATGAAAACTCCCAAGTCGCTGGAGTTCAGAGATGAATTGCCGCGAAGCCCGGTGGGCAAAACGTTGAAGCGGGCGCTTCGGGACGAATATTGGGCAGGTCATTCCCGCAAAGTGTGAGCAACGGGACATCCCGAACGACGGGGGCATATATACGAATATGCGACAATAAAAGATTGACGCAAAAGTCAATAAAGTTTGTTTACATTCGACGTCAGCCGAAGTTTCTCCTGATGAAATGGAGTTTTCTCGTGTTACCTAAATCCTTTGAAGGTCGTTTGCGCCTACCGATGATGGTTTCCCCGATGTTTCTGGTTTCCGGGCCGGATTTGGTCGTGGAAAGCTGTCGCGCCGGTGTCATTGGTTCGCTTCCCTCATTCAATCAGCGCACCTCTGATGGCTATGAAGAATGGCTCAAGGATGTTCGCACGCGGGTGGCCGACACAAATGTGCCGTGGGCCACACAATATCCAGTTCATCCGAGCAATGATCGGCTCAAGGCTGATCTTGCGCTGACCATTAAATATGAGGTTCCTATCCTCATATCTACCATAGGTATCACCCGCGAAGTTACAGACGCCATCCATGCCTATGGGGGTCTGGTATTTCATGATGCGATCAACGTCCGTCACGCGAAAAAGG
>TARA_B110001454_G_scaffold68911_1_pt1 | contig 16675 bp, 16 predicted proteins | sample TARA_B110001454 | Tara Oceans TARA_B110001454 (sample SAMEA4397004) | marine metagenome | biome: Polar Biome; feature: [MES] marine water layer (ENVO:01000295) within the mesopelagic zone...; material: water (ENVO:00002006), including particulate matter (ENVO:01000060) such as...... | reverse complement strand
AAATTATTGGGATATATTAGAGAAGCACCTCTTCAAGGTTAGTTGGGAGCAATTTATGAAGAGGGACTTCACTAATACCGGAGCTATTACCAATCTAATTCATAAAGGTTAAATGAAGGTTAAGTGGTAGTTAATTTTTAATAATTAAAATTTCTTAACTTATGGGAGTAGCAAATGGAGTTATTAAATTCTTTTTTAGGGTAGGGGGTGATAGAACAAATTGATAAAATTGTTCTTTCTGCAAACACAGTAATAATGGCAATACCAACTCGGTGGAAAGGAAACATTGTGCTTGATTACGTCTCAGAAACTCTCCACTACTTGGTTATGAATATTGGCAAAAATATAAATATGGATGATAGATGATCTCATTAATTAAATTGGGTGGAATCATCTTTTGAATTAACGAACAGTCTACCATTTTATTTTATGCCAATTGTCATAGAGGTAATCTATCTTGTAGGCTACAAACAAAGCTATGCAATTAAAAATAATGATCATCCACCCCCACCATTTTATTTTTGCCTGTCTAATTTGTTTTGGTTTCCAGTCGTTATATGATTTCATTACATATAATAATATTTTTCTTGAATAAATAAGAAAAGACTTATTTTTAAAGTATTTACTAACTCAATAGTTAGATCCTCAGGGTTTACCCTGCTTCATATATGAATCTTCTTATAATACTTAAATTCAATGGAAGTCCAGCTCTTATTGGTTGGTTTGGTTCGTTACCTTTTTAACTTGCTGCGATACATGAAAAATGGAACTACAGGAGTTACTATTGGATACCATTAGCCTTTTCCCACTAATTATGAGGGAATTTTACTACTTATGGCAATGGTGAATGTGTAAAGTTTATTAGCATTTTGGGGTTATGAGTGCTTGGAGAGTTATCAATGGTTTTGCGTTGGGGTTTACTGTTCTATATTGTAAAGTTAAAATTCTGACTTGTGTAATTAATTCTAATGGAACTAGTTGCGTGAAGAACTGAATATTTAAATAAAATAAGACAGACAAACCCAACAGCGTTGGAAGAAAGTCAAAAAAAATGAAAAAAAATTCAGATGAACCCAAGGATTTCAAAACATTAAGTCAATTAGGGCAAGCTTATCAAGCTAAGCACCAATTTCAAAAAGCACTAGCTTGCTATAAACAGGCTTATGCAACTATAAAGAATCAAGCTAGCCCTGATGATTTAATTGTTGCATTGGTTAATATGGGTGCTATTTATTGGGAGATGTCGCAGTTGAGAAAAGCCACGGATCTTTTTCATGACTCTTTACTCATTGTTGAGAGAATTGGAGATGACGTTGGTCGGAGAATGTTGTATTCCATTATTGGAATATCTAGCTGGAGGAAGGGGGAATTTGTTAAGGCTATTGAATGGTTTGAGGCGGCTTTGAAGGTCTCAACTGAAGCTAAAGTCGAATATGAACGATCTCAAATAATTTCGCCCTGGAAATATGAAATTTTGCTGGTTGTGATGGAAAGAGGGATTGTAACATTAAAAAACAGAATTCAAATCGCTCAAAATCAACACGACGCAGTACGAATTCTCCTTCCCAGTTTTTCTATGGTTCCATTAATGCTTTTCACTGGGCGAAAAGGAGCAATCCCCATTCTCTTGAAAGAACTAGTTCCTCTTGCGAAAGAACTAAAAAATAATAAAATTTTAAATACAATTACAGCCTTAGAAAAAATTATTAGGATTTAATTCAAAGAGATAGACAACCTTGCAATCAAGTCTTCCTTTGTGAATAACCTTTTAGCTACAATTCCGAAGACCTTGTTATCCAATAGGGGAATAGTCGTCGTGCCTAGTGAAACCGGGTAATGTCGTACTGTCTCGCACAAAATCCGCACAAGCATTAAAATTAATTAGAGATTAAGATTTCCAGTTGAAGTTTTCCATTATATTTCTGGCAATAGGGTTTTGAAATTTTCTAGGGCTCGAGACAAGCCAAAAATCTTCCGTAACCTTTTGAAGTGTCCCAAGTTTAAATAGCTTTTTTTCCTTTACAAGATCCGCTCCGGCAAATTCTGGCAAAGGAACCAAACCCATTCCCTGGATTCCAAGCAACTTCTGAATACTGGTATCTTGAGTTTCAATAATGGTATCCACATTTATACTATTAGTTTTAAAAAAGTGGTTCAGGTCGTGGCGAAATTTACTATGCAGGGATGGCATTATTAAGGGTTCGCCTTGCAGTGAAAATGGAAAGTTACGTTTCAACGGTTGAAATTTTTTGGCTCCATAAATCGCGACAGAATGTTTTGCTAAAAACCTGGAGAAAAATTGTTTTTTGTCTCCTATAGATGGAGGAAAATTTGAAACTACCAAATCTACACGGTGAGCCTGGAGCTCCCGAAAGAGATATTCTTCTTCGCCCTCCAAAATGGAAATTATACAGGGGCCCGCTTTTTGAGCAGAAATAATCAATGACTGCACAAGGTGTTTTGGAACGCTGTCGAGGACTCCGAATTGGACATGAACTCTTTTAGAAAATGTACCATCTTTCACCACCTCCAAAAGTTCGTTTCCCAAGGCGAATATTTGGCTAGCATAATCAAAAACGACTTTCCCTACCTCTGTAAGAACCAGCGATCTATTTTTTCGGTCAAACAGACTTTGCTCCAAGGATTCTTCCAGAGTTTTTATCAAAGTACTGATGGTGGGTTGTCCAACCCCAAGTTTCTTTGAAGCTTTATTGATGCTTCCTTCTTTTGCCGTAACCCAAAAATAAAACAAATGATGGTAGTTCAGCCAGTCCATAATTTGATCTCTTTATAGTTTTATTAAATCAATGTATTTGTAATAAATTATCGATTATTAATAGTTCTATTTTTAGAATACTGTTTATTTGTGAGTTTTAAAATATAAAACTTAAAGGCGAGATTTTTTAATGTAAGATCTTGAACGGTAGGGCTGGTCTCTCTATACGATCTCTGCTAAGCCTCTTTTCGGCCTATGGAGAATTTAAGGAACAAATTAAGTTTTGCAGAGATAGCCCTAAATTTATTGATCCGAGGAGATGGAGGGCACCTTTTACAATTTTGAAACAAGAAAGTTTAGTGTTGTCGATCGTGTTAGCTAATTAGAAATTTCAAACATTGAAATGAATTTTAAAATTGCTTAATTAATATAAAAACAACCTCTATCACAGATATAAATCTAAGCTTTTACAGATAGTGGCAGAATCACCGGTAATTTTATTCTGGATTGTGGCCGTATTGGCGAGTGCTCTTATTTGACTTTTGCTACTTTTATTTGGAAGGTTTCATCTGTTACTATAGGTCTGAGTTTTTGAGGAATGAGTACTTTAAACCAGATATTGAAAAAAATATAGATCATGACCATCCCGATTCTTATTCTCTTCTTTCCTCTTTTGGCTGGTATTCTCATTGCAGTCTTTGGAAAGTGCATGCCATCTCACGTTGTCCGGGTTGGTGTCATTGCAACGGTAACCTCGTTTTTCCTTTCTGCCTGGACTCTATATTATATAAGCACAGAAGGCCCAATTCATGTAATGCTTTGGCCGTTAAACCCTGAAGACACCTCCCTTTTAAAAGTAGGAATGTTGATCGATCGGCTCACGGCCATCATGATGGTGTTGATCACAAGTGTCAGCACGGTCATTCATGTATATTCGATTCGATACTTAGAGGGCGATTCTGGTTATGCTCGATTTTTTGCGCTGTTGAGCTTTATGACTTTCGTGATTCTTTCTCTCGTTTCCAGCCCGAACTTGTTCATGCTGTTTGTGTTTTGGCAATTATTAAGTTGGGCACTTTATCTAATTCTCGCATTTAACTTTTCTAACCGTCCAGCCTGCCAGAATGCATTTAAAACTTTTTTCGTCCATCGGGTTGGGGATGTAAGTTTTCTTTGCGGAATCTTTCTGGCCTATAAATATTTCGGGACTCTGGAATTTGCTGAACTTTTTAAAGCAGCGGCAGAACAGCCTCAAGTGATTTCGTTGTTTTCTGGAATGTTTGATATCAGTGCTGTCACCGCGATCGCGTTATTAATTTTTGTTGGTGCGATGGCCAAGTCTTCTCAATTTCCTTTACACGTGTGGTTACCTGACACGATGGATTCGCCCACCCCCGTGTCGGCCCTTATGCACGCAGGAATAGTTAATGCGGGTGGATTTTTATTGAATCGATTGGCTCCCTTTTATACGCTTTCGCCAAATACTCTTCATGTCATTTTTGTGATCGGTGTTTTGACGGTTCTAATGGGAGCCTCCATGATGCTCGCGCAAAATGACATAAAGAAAACTTTGGGATTTTCCACAATGGGGCAAATGGGTTACATGATTATGGAGTGTGGGCTCGGAGCTTTTGCGCTCGCTATCTTTCATTTGATCGCGCACGGTTTTTTTAAAGCCTCATTATTCTTGGGGGCAGGACAAGGAATTCATGCATCAAGGGAAGAACCAAAGTTTCCGGGATCGTCGGAACATGAATCCCAAAAGTCTTCCAACACATTAACCTTTGTAACAGGCCTGATTCTCACATTAGTTATGCCGCTAGTTATTCTTATGGTTGCGCATGGCATGTTGGATATTCCCCTACAAGATGCACATGGAGCTGTTATTTTGCTCTTTTTTGCCTGGGTAACGGCTTCTCAGGTCATGTTTAGTTTGTACCGACTTCATGCGGTAGCCTCTTGGAAGGTCGCCGGTGCGATGATTTTCTCCTTGTTTTTAATCGGCTTTGTCTATCTATGGGCCGCTGAGATTTTTACACATTTTCTTTATCCTGAGCCAGGTGTATCTGATGGCTTCTTCGTGGCTGCAGCACTCAACCCACGCGTTTTTGATATGCTTATTTTGTTGTCTACCATGCTTATTATCATCAGTTGGATCAGCGTTTATAAACAGTCTAAAGGAAAAAAAATATTTATCACCAATTGGGTAAGTTTATTTAGAAAACAACTCTATATTCTTTTGATCAACCGATTCTATGTGGATCTCGTTTACGTGAGATGGAGTAACAATCTATTACGTCTGGCTCAAAAAGTAGCGCATCGTTTTTGAAATATGACTGATAATAATTATGAATTTTGATAATACTTTTTCAGTAATTCTTGCTATTACCCCACTCGCTTTGGGAATAGTGTGGAAGTTCTCCAATGGTTCGTCTAATACCCTTAAGTCTATAGGGCTAACTGTTATTGGGGCTCTTGCTGGAGGGTTGGTTTATATGCGGTCTGCATTTGAGATAGAACCGTCCATCCTATTTTTAGCAAGCGCTGTTCTTCTTTCAGGTTTTTGTGTCATTCTCTGTCAAGAGGATAAGCAACAAACCTCCGCTATCTATGCCTCAATCATGATTATTCTTGGGCTAGGATTGGGGATATTGCTGAATCAGGCAATTGTAAGCAGAATATTTCTCGGTGGTCTATTAGGTTACATAGCAATCTCTCAAAATCGCGAACAACAAAACTCCTTTCGCACAAAAATAATTTTTCTCCATATTACCCTTGCGATAATCTTCTCTTTGGGCTCCGTCTTCATGAGTAATACTTTGCAAATATTTGCTAGCCTGTTCTTGGCTGTGACTTTCTTGCCTCTGGCTCCTTTTCATCTCCCATTCCTGGGGACGATTAAAGGCGCAAAAGTGACTCTTGCAAGTTTTTGGATTGTGGTTTGGCTGATCATCGGGCTTTCTGAATTAAACAAGCTTTACTCTTCGCTTTCAACAGAGATGCTTTTCACGTTAAACCTGTTGGCCTTGGTAAGTGCGCTCTATGCCTCATTAGCGGCACTGGGACAAAAATTTAATAGATTGTTCATTGCTTCTGCCACTGTGGCTCATGTCGCACTTATTTGGGGCCTTCTTCAGGTGTTCCCGAGTTTTCCAAAATGGGGAATTCCCTTTGGTATAACCTTGGGATTTGTGATGGGCGGAATCTCCCTTGCCTTTTCGTTTATTCGACAGCGTTATGGATGGAAAACCCTTGGAAAGCTTCCGGGTCTAGCGTCACCCATGCCTAGATTTGGAGTTGTGTTGGTTCTACTTGTAAGTTTCGCGCTGTTTCTTCCATTGTTTCCAGTATTTTCAGGGCTATTGGTCATGCCAACCATTGCCATTCATGATGTTGAAATCGTCTTGATTTCATTCCTGTTTCTTGTGGTTTGGTTGGGAGGAAGCTGGTATTTTTTACAAATGCTCCATCAAACTGCCTTTGGAGAGGCGCGTTCTGATGTTCCTTATTTTGATTTACGATTAACAGAATTTGTTGCAGTATCGGCATTACTATTAGGCGCTGGTTATAGTGGATTTATTTATTAATGCGCTAATTTTTTTCAATCTTTAATGAGGAGAACGAGCCCAAACGATGAATACGCTCGACGATAAAAAAAGGGTTACACCAAGTGAGTCACAGCGGATAGAACTACGTTCGCTTGTGAACCTGTCGTGTGAGTCGATATCGCATTTCTGGCCGATGAAAACGTTTATCCACCACAATCCGCTTCATGGGTTGGAACATTTAACGTTTGAAAAAGCTATAAAAGAGGGACAACGGTTTTTGAAAGGTCGTGGTTATCTCTCCAGTAGCGAAAACCGTAAATACTTTCAGCAAGGTCGAATATCTGAAGACGCCATTAAAGAAGCCCTAAAGAATGTATCGCAGAATGCGACTATCTCCATAAGTGATCGAGAAATTTCCCACCTGGAGGTCTTGAGATCGATCCTCATTCACGGTGCTGGAAAAGTTGCAACGGATGTATGTTCCGCAATTCTACAACCCTCCCTCAATCAACCCGAAATAAGAAACCTATTTAAAAACATTCAAGATCTATCAAAAAAGAAAGCACCAGAGGATTTTTTGAAGGGACATGCGATTAGGGAGAAGAAAGATCTGGCAACTCAATACACGCTTGCAGAATGGTGCGACCAAACTCTTGGAACAAATGTGCAGGACCAAGTTAACGGAGAAATCATTAAATGGGTAAGCGGTTTTCTCGATGAAGGACATGCGCCTTGGGGCATGCCCGAGAGAAAGAAAACTTTTTATAAGGCGTGGAAGGAATTAGCTTTAGACGATGCATCCGGTTCCATATTGGGTATTCAAGATTGGAAAAGCAAAATACTTGATTTGCCGGATCGACCTGAAGATGCAGTACTTGAAAGTTTATCCCTGTTAGCCATTCCCAAGAATTTATGGGATAGTTATTTTTCTTTGCAGTTGGCCCAATTATCTGGATGGACGGGGTTCATTAAATGGCGTTCGGAACAAACGGATTATGCGTGGCAAAATGCTTTCCCTATCGACCTTATCAAGTATATGGCCATCCGTCTTTTTTATGAACGTGAATTAGTGATGCTGGCATGCCAGGAAAAATTGGCGATTCCTGGCACTTATGTTTCGATCAACGAATACTTAAATAATCATCCGACTGGATATGGTCTCTTTAGAGAATTCCGATCACGAGTGTTGCCAGATGAGGTGGTTGATTATTTGGACATGTCCCTGTTCACTCAGGATCCTCTGAATATAAAAGACCTTGATCAATGCGATTCAAGATTGATTTCAACATGGGAACAAACCATAGAAAAACAAGAGGCCGAAAGCCAAACTTTAATGGTAATGGAACTTGCCCAATCCTTAAATGTTTCTATACAAGATGTAGTGAAGTGTACTCCCGATACATTAAACTCCTTGCTGGATTGGATTGAACAGTTTCCGGAATCACACCACGGACCTATTTGGTTGGAGGCTCTTGAATCCAGCTACATCAAAGATTTTGCCAAAAAGATATCACCCAATCTTGAGAAATTGCGCAAGAGTGATGAGATGGAAGAGGAACCTCTTGAATCTCGCCCACTGTCTCAGTCAATTTTTTGCATCGATGTTCGTTCAGAATGCTTTAGAAGGCAACTTGAAGAAATTGGAGGAAATGAAACGTTTGGGTTCGCTGGTTTTTTTGGTGTCCCCATATGTTATCAAGGATTTTCGAGTGAACAACAAACAGACCAATTCCCCGTCCTTTTAAAACCCAAACATGTCGTAAAGGAAATTCCTCGGGCCTCTCAAGGTAAGGCGGCGGAAAAATTTTTAGAGGGACAGCAAATTGCTAAGACGGGCCATACCCTGTTACATGATTTGAAAGAAAACGTAGTCACCCCTTATGTCATGGTCGAAGCTATTGGTTGGTTCTTTGGGTTTAAGCTGTTCGGCCAAACCTTGAAGCCAAAATGGTTCAAAAAAGTAATGTCTTGGATTAAAGATAGTTTAGCGATTCCTATAAGGACAACACTCACTGTGGGTAAAATCCAGCGAGAAGAAGCTTATGAGATGGTTGCAGCCAAACACCGAGCTGCTATTTATCGTTTATTTACTGAAAAATACGATCGACAGGGTGGTACTGTTCCTCATGATCAGGTAGAGCACTTACGAAAGCTTGCGCTGAACCAAATTCCATCTGATAGCAATGAGAATGAGGAACTTTTTCGTTTGCTGAAATGGAACGCATCTGACTTGGAGCAATTTATTTTAGCGCTCAGAAAAGACTTTAACCTTCATGAAAGAGATTTAGATTATAAGATACAAAAGATCACACAGACAGGGTTTACTGTATCCGAACAGGTTAACTATGTAGAAACAGCTCTAAAGCTTTTAGGGTTCACGAAAACGTTTGCCCGGCTCGTTTTATTATGTGGGCATGGCAGTACTTCGGATAACAATCCTTACGAATCGGCTTTGGATTGTGGCGCCTGTGGCGGGAATCATGGAATTTCGAACGCACGCGTTCTTGCGGTCATGGCCAACAACTCACAAGTTCGGCAAAGGCTAGTCGAGAGAGGCATAACGATTCCGTCAGACACCCATTTTTTACCAGGCCAACATGATACGGTAACGGATGAAGTGGAACTCTATGATTTGGAAGAAGTCCCTGCTACACATCGAAAAGATTTACTCAGACTACAACATGACCTCCAGGAAGCCTGTGAAAAAAATAGTCGAGAACGACTCGCTCGCTTTCCTGATGTGCCTGCTATAAAGGAGACTGATAAAGCATCCCCGTTGACAAAGGTACGAAGTATGGATTGGTCCCAGGTCCGACCCGAATGGGGACTGTCGGGGCATACGGCCTTCATTATGGGGAGGCGTTCGTTAACTCGGGGAATTAATTTTGAGGGCCGGACTTTTTTACATTCCTATGATCATTCACAAGATCCGGATGGGAAATATTTAGAAATTATCATGACTGCGCCCATGATTGTTGCCAATTGGATCAATATGGAACATTATTTTTCTACAGTTGATCCTTTAGTCTATGGAGCCGGTAGCAAGGCGTATCACAATGTTGTCGGCAACATAGGAGTCATGTATGGCTCCGAAAGTGATCTATGTGTTGGGCTTCCCATCCAAACTGTTTTCGATGGTGACAAACCTTACCATGATCCCATGCGGTTATTTGCTATCATTGAGGCTCCATTGGAAAGAATTGCGACCATCGTTGGGCGACATGAAATTTTGCAACGGTTAACGAGAAATCGGTGGATCAATCTTATTGCTATAGATCCCGATACTAAGAAATTTTTCCACTTTCAATTAATGAAAGATTGGCAACCCATTAATTAACCCTATCTTTTTGAGGAGAATTGACACAGCATGAACGACATGAAACTTCATCCAATGAAAGAAGTAAAAATCATTATCGAGGGAGAGCATATTCATTTTGTTACAGATGTTCTCGACCGGATAAAAGCCAGCGGCTATACGGTTTTCAGCAATATTTCTGGAAAAGGGCATAACGGATACCACGAAGGGCATTTAATGTTTAATGACACGAGTAGCTTGCAAATGGTCTTGACCGTTGTCCCTGAAGAAAAACTGGATCCTATTCTCTCGGGTCTCAAACCCTTTTTGGAGCGCCATTCAGGAAGTCTTTTTGTGTTGGACACGAGCGTACTTCGGCCCGATCATTTTGATTCTTAAGGATTATTGAGGGCTTTTTTTATTGGATTTAGCCAAACCACTTGAGTTGGTCACAATCAAACTCTTAAAAGAATAATAAGAGTATATAACGTGTTACGTAGATCAACTCAGGAAGATCCAAGATACTAGGCCTTTGCTCAGATTTGTTGCTGGGGACATGCAGATGTAATTTCTTTTGCAGAGCTAGATTAAATGGTAAAATTTTTTCCGATTCCATAAATGAAAAGCTTTTACTATGAGCAAAAGAATAAAACCTAACGCGTCGCGCAGGGCCTTTTTAAAATATGGGGGGTTAACAATTCTGACTGCCGCCATAGATGTTACCCTGCCTGCTCTGAATCCTTTGACGTCTGAATGGGTGACTTCTGCCAATGCAGATTCTCTGGATAAGTTTTCAATTCCAGGCAAGAACGGTCTAAGAGTTTTGAATAACCGACCATTAAATGCCGAAACTCTTCCTCACTTTTTGGATGATAAGATAACGCCTAATGACCGGCATTTTGTCAGAAATAATGGACTAGTCCCTTCTTTTGAACCTGACAGAGAAACAAAAGGATGGACGCTCAAAATCGATGGTGAAGTACATAACCCTTTGATTCTAAATCTTGAGCAACTCAAACGATTCAAACAATTCACTTATTCCTTGCAGATCGAATGCGGAGGTAACGGAAGAGCCGGTTACGATCCGCCAGGAAAGGGTAACCAATGGACCTATGGTGCTGTGGGTTGCTCCTCATACACTGGAGTGCGTCTGGGAGATGTTCTTCGTTCAGCAGGATTGAAGGACTCCGCTGTCTACACAGGATATTACGGAAGCGACCCACATTTGAGTGGCGATCCCTTAAAAATACCTATATCCCGTGGAACTCCTATAAGTAAAGCTATCGATGATCATACTCTGATCGTATGGGAAATGAATGGTCGTCCTCTTCCAATCCTGCACGGATTTCCTTTGCGCGTCGTTACCCCCGGTTGGCCCGGATCAACCTCGATAAAATGGCTAAAACGCATTACCATTCGCGATAGGGAACATGATGGACCTAAGATGACAGGTTATTCTTATAGGGTACCTCGTTACCCGGTACCTCCCGGCGCTCATGTGCCTAAGGAAGATATGAGGATTATTGAATCAATGCCGGTAAAATCATTGATCACTTTCCCAAAATCCCGACTCAACTGGAAATTGGGGATACCCTTAATGGTCCGAGGACATGCCTGGGCGGGGGATCGAAGTGTAAGTAGCGTATATGTTTCGATCGATTTTGGAGCCAACTGGATCGAAACATCAATAGCTGCTCCAGTCAATACTTTTGCCTGGCAGAACTGGAGCACCCTGATTGACTTTCGAAAAAAAGGCTATTACGAAGTTTGGGCAAGAGCAATGGACTCCGCCGGGGTGACGCAACCCATGGTGGTACCGGGCTGGAACCCCAAGGGCTACTTGAACAACGCTATGCATCGAATTGCTATTACTGTCCTCTAGAAATATATGGACACATTTCTAAAGGTAATCATGAGCTACCTGCAAAAAAACGGATATTTATCCGTTGGTTTTTTTCTGGCTTTATGTATATGCTGGCCGACTTGGGTCTTCAGTGACGATTCACATTACCAAGGGCTAGCACCTGGGAAAGGTCGCCAACAGGTACTGGATAATTGCACTACCTGCCACTCAACCGCGATCATCTTACAAAACCACATGACTCGCAAACAGTGGGACGAGACCTTGACTTGGATGCAGAAAAAAGAGGGGTTGTGGAGTTTGGAGCCGGACCTCAGAGAAAAAATTTTAGATTATCTGTCAACCCATCAAGGAACCAAGAACTTACCTTCCCATAACCTATTAGGTCATAAATATACCTATCGTCCAAATCCTTAGAGTGGAATAAGGGTTCTTCGATACCGGCAAAGGCAGTAGTCGTCTCACAACGTCCACCGTCACCAATCGGCCATTCCGCACTATCACCGCAAGTGTTCTTTCTGACTGATTCCGCACAATTTTTGGTCCAAAAAGGATCTCCTGCTCCGACCATTTAAAAGAATGGGTTACGGTTTAGGCCGTAGCCCATTTTTTGTTTGGGCTATGGGGCTAGCGTTTGTCCGTGATTTAACGCCTTCTTCCTATCACCTCGCAACCATGTTAAAGATCTATATTTATGGTTATTTAAATCGCGTCCAATCCAGTCGCCGTCTTGAACATGAGACACAACGCAATGTTGAGCTTATGTGGTTACTCGGACGATTGACACCTGTCTGAATTCGTATAAATAAACCTTTGAAACGTCATTTATTTTGATTTGTCTCAATTTTTTGGGTAGCAAAAATAAAGTTTTCAATACCCGCTTTTCTTACATCTTTAATTATTTCGCCAAATAATTTAAAACTTATATCCTTATCTCCCTGCAGTTCTAGTGTTTTAGTTTTATTTAACCTCAATAAATTTTCTATCTGCCCCACCATTTCCCCCCGATCTACCGTTTCCCCATTTAACTCCAGACTGCCTGACTCTGAGATTTTAAGAACATGGTTTTTATTTTGAATTTTTTGAGACGAGCGGGCTTCTGGCAAATTTGCCTTTAAGGCGCTGGTAATAGAAGATGAAGTCAACATAAAAAATATAAGCAAAAGAAAAACAATATTAATTAGAGGAATCAAGTCCAATTCCAAATTCTTTTTCCGAGTTGTTTGAATTTTAATCATTGTTGTTCTGAATAAACATCGTTGGCCTACATTATTAATGAAAAGCTTTTTGCCCCTGCTAAACGAGCTAAATCTAATACCAGAGCAAAGTTTTTATATTTGGTTTTTTCATTTGCTTCTATAAGGACAGTTTTTAAAGTCTTTTTTCCAATTTCAATTCTCAACAAACCTTCAAGTCCCTTCAAGTCCGTTTTTTTTTCGCCAACTATGAACTCATTGGTAGAAAGCATTTCAATGGAAAGTGGCTTGTCTATCTGAGGCATAGAAGTGGAACCTAGAGGAAGCTTGATATCTATCCCTTGTCCGGGAATCGCGAAGGTGAGCATATAGAAAATAAGCAATAAGAATACGACATCAATCAATGGAGCCAAGTCAGGCTTGAATCTTTTATGGTTTTCTTTTCCAATATTCAACATGTTAGATTTCCCAACTAGAAGCTTGAGAAGCCGATTCAGGATAAAACTTTCTATCCATAGTATAAATAAATTGAGTTCCATACTTATTCAACATAAATGCCATCTTCTCTTTTTTGCGGTCGAAAAAATGTAGCATCACAACAGCGGGTATAGCTACCGTTAATCCTGCGGCCGTCGTTAAAAGTGCTTCCCATATACCTCCTGCCAACAAGCTTGGATCAACCTGCCCTTGATATTCTGCAACTTTATTAAAAGCTTGAACCATTCCTATCACTGTCCCTAGCAACCCCATTAAAGGCGAGATGGTAGCGATGACTTCCAAACCGCGCATATTCTTTTCTAATGCATTTATTTCTTCCTGACCAGCAAAGCTTAATTTTTCTTCGAGCTTCCATCTTGGAACCCCTTTTTCGTCAAGCCCAGCCTCAATAATTCTACCTAAGGGATTCGGGTTTCTTTTGCAATGGTCCAAAACCTTATCTATATTTCCGTCTTCTACAAATTTAAGGATAGGGTCAAAAAACCCTTCAATATCAATAAAATATTTTTTAAAGAAAATAAATCTTTCAATTATAATAGCTAGAGCAGCAACAGAACAGATAAAGATGGGTATCATAACTACCCCCCCTTTACTGATTAAATCTATGATCCCAGACATTAGCCTTCTCCCTTTATATTAGGTTAAATAGTTTTTGGTTAATGGTCTTGAACCATGTCTGGTTTGCCATCAAAATTTCTATCCACTTCTTTCTTTTTAAGTTTCCCCGAAGAGTCAAAGTAATCCCATTGGTCTATTTTTCCGTCATGGTTTGAGTCGTTTTCAACCCTCCTTAAGATTTTATTCCCAGAAAAATACTGCCATTGATCTGGTTTAGAATCTGAATTTGTATCAAAGCCGACCTTTTCTAATTTTTCGTTTTGGAAATAATCCCAACGGTCAATCTTACCATTTTGGTCACTGTCATAATCTATCCTTATAAGTTTTTGTTTATCATCGAAATACTGCAAAACATCTATCAGCCCATTACCATCTTGATCTATTTCTACTCTTTTAATTTTTCCAGCTTCATTAAAATGTTCTTTCAAATCGAAGTAACCGTTAAATTTTGAATCTTTCTCCACTCTTTCGATTTTTCCATTCTGGGAATAATGCTGGACTTGATCCATTTTTCCATCTTTGTTCGAATCAAACTCAGCTTTTGACATTTTTTTTTCGCCCTTGAAATGTTCAACCTGATCAATGGTGCCATCAAAATCGGAATCATATTCGATTTTATAGAGTTTCCCCTCTTCGTTACTATGGTGCCACTGATCCATTTTTCCGTCAAAATTAGAATCAACCTTAGAAACCTTGGCGAAACTCAAATTAGCAAATAACGCCATCCCAAGAAATGAAATGACAAAAGTTTTTAAAATATTTTTCATTATTATTTACCTTAGGTTTATAACAAACGAAATCGGAATTTTTAAAAACGCATACTCCCTACTCAATGCTTTAGGTATTATTGGGTACGGCCCCCCTTCTTTTACCGCTCTCAGAGCTGCCTGATCGAGTCTTTTGTGCCCTGTAGATTTTTCTACTATTAAATCAAGAACATTTCCATCCCGACTTAATTTAAAAGATAAAATCGCTTTTCCTTGCTGCCCTCGTCTCTTAGCTAAAGCGGGATAGTTTTTTGCCTTGGCAATTTTTACTTGAATTGAATTTGTGTATTGCCTCCAGATACCATCCAGTTCTTCTTTACTTAAAGAATTTTCTTTTTCCCGTTCAATTTCAATGTCTTTTATAGGTAAGGGTGTTGGAGAAAACGAGGACACAAAAACTCTTTTACTACTATGTCTATGTGCTATCCCCCTAGGTGAAACGATTGAAGATGCAACAATCGGAGTTGAGTCCTTTGGTTTCAAATCATAGAAAACTTTAGATAAAGAAGAATTACTAGATTCAGTCACCTTTGAAGTGTATAGCCTAACTGCATAATCTTTAGATACTACTTTTTCTATAGGTGCCAGTGAGATTACGGGAAGAGGCTTTAAATTTGAAAAATTACGTGGTGCCCTACTTGTGGCCTTTGCCATTAATGGTTTCTTCTGAACAGACGGTATGGATAATGGTTTAATCTTAGAGTTGGTTATTTTACGCGCTCTCTCTATGGGTTTTATAGGTTTACTGAAAACTTCTTTTTTAGTAGTAATTTTTTTAGGTTCCTTTTTAAGGTTTTTTAAAGGAGCCTTCTTCTTAATAATATCCAAGCGAACTTTTTCCAATTTTCTTTTTGGCTCTACGCTATCCATCGAGGAAAAATCAGGAAGATAATTAAAAAAGAATAAATGAGCTAAAATAGACCACACAATGGCATGTGAAATATTAAAAAAATTGGCTTTTGTTTTAATTATTTTCATTTTAAATTTTAAAGCTCAAAATATACTCAACCTCATTGGTAATAACTTTCGATATTTCTTTTAATTTCGAATTTATCAAGGCAACCCAATAATCGTTCTGTTTCACCTTAGGGCTCACTTGCCTCTACAGTTTTTCTTTAAGAATTTTTATTGTTTTGCTTCTAATGAAGAGTTTCGTTGCTAGTATGCAGTAACGTGTTGGCAAACAATGCCAAGATTAAAATGCATCAAATGAAGAAAGCTCTCCTATAATCTCCCCAATGGCTTTTCTCAGTTTAAGTCCCAAATAAAATTCCCCAAGGAGACCATAAATGTTCGAGAATGAAGCTGGTACTTTTGCCACTGTAAGATACCATGCGGTCTTGCTGGAACCAATTAAAGGAGAATTGGGGGGCTTTTATTTAAGACGGGGTACGAATCGTCAAAGGTAACCGAGTCGGCATGTGAAAAAGAAAATGACTGAATTGAAGGCGAAAAACTCAAACTAACCCACAAGATTTTCGATTCCACATTGTCCTGATACCATTTACAAGGAGAGCAGTCTTGGTGAGTTTCCTCAAGATCGAACTCGTGGTTGTGAAGGATGGGTGCAAATCCAGTCAAAAAACCAAAAACCAGAATAAAAAATCCTGCTTGAAGGCGTTTTGAAAAAATAATTTTATCCGTTTGAGACATGCTACCTTTGATGCATCGAGATGAAAATAGGATTAAGAAATTTCATGATCTATTATTATAACTCAGAACCATTGAATTACAAACTCACGGTTAAAAGCCCTAAAGTAAGGCTCGAAATAAATTATTCCTCATATAAAATTTAAATGTTAAAAATATTGAATCCTTTGGAGGACAAAGGTATCTAATATTCGACTAAATAATTTTAAGGTATTTGAAGTGGCAAGCTTTAATCATAAAAGAAAAACTATCATGCGTTCCAAATGGGCAGTAACAATGCTGGCACTCTGCTTTAGCTTAATTGCCCTATTCGGAAGCCCTTTACATGACCATGATCTGGATTCATCGCATGTAGGTTTGGATTGCATATCTTGCCACCTTGTTCAATCAAATATCGGTCTTGAAAACAGCGAACCTGATTTTTCGCCTCTCACCCAAGTCACGCATTGGGTTTCATTTGGCAAAACAGAATTATTTACTGTTTCCCTGCCTTTGGCTACTAGCCGAGCCCCTCCAGAGTTCTGTT
>TARA_B110001454_G_scaffold69100_1_pt1 | contig 16788 bp, 16 predicted proteins | sample TARA_B110001454 | Tara Oceans TARA_B110001454 (sample SAMEA4397004) | marine metagenome | biome: Polar Biome; feature: [MES] marine water layer (ENVO:01000295) within the mesopelagic zone...; material: water (ENVO:00002006), including particulate matter (ENVO:01000060) such as...... | reverse complement strand
AAGCAAGTACTGCATTTGCATCTGCAACAAATGTTAAATCTGGAATAATCACCTCATCATCTTTTCCAATTCCTAATGCCATTAATGATAAATGTAGTGCAGCAGTGCAATTAGATACTGCAACTGCATATTTTGCTTTAGAATATTTACAAAAATTGGCTTCAAATTTTTCTAATTGTGGACCAAGTGTCAACATACTCTGTGAAAGAGTTCTATTGATGATTTTTTTATCATCTTCGGAAATCCATGGCTCATATGCAGGAAATTTAATTTTTGAATCTTTAAAAAAATCTTTTTTCATATCTTCAACCTCCAATTCCTCTATTTATTATCATTATTTTCCAATACCTGTTCGTATAATCTCAAAGAATTTTTTGCCATAGAAATACAATTACATTCTTCATGAACAAACTCATATCCCGATAATCCTAATCTTTCTCTCAATTCATCATCAAGTAGTAATTTTGTTATTGCCTGTGCCAGTTCATTTGAATTTTCTGGTTCAACAAGAATTCCAGTTTCACCATCTTTTACTGTAAATGGAATGCCGTGTGATCTTGTAGAAATCACCGGTTTTTTGAATGCAAATGATTCAAGTGGGACTAGTGGTGATAACTCCCATTGTGAGGGAAGAACTAAAAATTCACTTTCTCCATAAGCTGAAATAACATCTTCACGTGGTGGATTTTTGATTACCAAAATTCTATCTGATAAATTAAATTTTTTAATTAATTCTTCCATTTCTTTTTCAAATCCAAAATTAACTCCCATTATCACTAATTTTGTATCTACAATTTCTTTTTCATTTTTTATTATGTTAAATGAATGAATTAATGTCTCAATTCCTTTACTTTTTGAAAATCTACCTACAAATAAAACGAATTTAGAATCTATTTGGTATTTTTCTCTAAAATTTTTTTTGCTAACCAAAGTTTCTAAATTAACACCATTACGAATTATTTCGATCTTCGATTTTTTATTAATATTCATAAAAATCTCTTTCTCATATTCATTCGCAGTACTAATTGCTGTAGAATCACTAATTATTTTTTTAATAAAATAATTCTGAATTTTATAAAGAATTTGTAAAATAATACTTGATTCAGTTAAGAATGGATGAGTTGTTAAACCGCCTTGATCTGAAACAATTAAAGGAATTTTTAATTTTTTTGAAACCCTCCAAGCAACAATTGATTGATAACTTCTTAATCCAATTGTATGTATTATGTCGGGTTCATCTCTCTCGATTTGATTAAACATTGAACTATTGATAAAGAATAATTTTAATGAAAACCAAACATGAGTTCTATTAATTTTAAATTTTTCAAACTTCTCTAAGCGTGGAAGATTTCTGTTGAATTTATTTGGACCATTACTAAAATCTAAATCAGTAGTGTAAATTGTCACATCGTGGCCCATCTTAGAAATTTCTCTAGCAAGATCAACTGCAAGAAATACAATTCCGCCAAATTGTGTTGCTGGTAATGATGCTGGACATACTAAAGCAATTTTCATAAATTTCTCGTTTTTGTATGCTTTTTAGAGTCTTCTACTCAATTAATTTGAATTATTACTTGGATTCTTTCATACACTTGGAAATTATTTCTGAATAAAGAATATCATCTGCATCCTTACTTGAATTTCTTATTTTATTCAAGAATGTTTTGAATAAAATTTTATCTGTATTAAAAAATGATTTACTTTCTTTCATTTTTGATAAAAGATGTTTTGTTGCATCCTTTTTACCATTACTTTTCAAATTTCCTGTAGAGAATTTTAATAGGTTTATTGCTCTATAAGTTGATACCAATCCATAATCTACTTCAATTTCAGTTAACTCTGAAATAATTTTTATTGTTTTAGTATGTTCCTCAAATTCATCTTCTATTCTCATATGACCATGAAATCTTCCTTGTGTCAAATCCCATATGATCTGTGGATTTGGATTAAACATTATTTGATTTCTTTTAGATGCTTCAGCATATGTAAAAATCTCATCTGCATTTATTGGCATATCTGTACGAAATTCATTTTGATTTTTTCTAATATCGTCAATTCTATAAATGATTGATTGAATTGGTCCAAATGGTAACAATCCTCTTGTAAGACATTCTTTTGTAAAACACTCTGATTGACATTTAATTATTTCCTTAGAAAAAGATTTTTTTACATAAGAATTATCAAAATCTTTTTTTAATAATGAAGAAAATCCTATTGAAATATCGTCATCATTTTCTAATATTTTTATACATTCATGAATATTATTATCTGCATTAATTAGGTCATTTGAAAAGAGAAAAATTAAAAATTTACCTTCTGAATTATTCATGCATACATTCCAGTTTTGAATTCTACCTACATTTTCACTATTTTGTATCAATTTTATATTTGAAAATTTATTTTTTAATGTATTAATAATTTCAATAGAATCATCTGTTGAGCAATTATCTACAACTAATATCTCAAAGTCATTTGAAGACATGACAATTTTTTGACATGATTTAATTGCCCGTTCAAGATTTTTACCTCCATTATAGTTTGGAATTGCAATCGTTAATTTTTTCATTTTATCAAATATCCACAAATATCTCGTTTAATCTTTTAATTCCAATACTAAAAAATGCTAATTGTCTTTCAAAATTATCTTTATGCAGCGGTAACATTGAAATGAATAATAAACCTTCAATCATTTTTATTATTTCTAAATTCCAATATTTTTTGATATTTGTGTCCAGTTCTTCACAAATAATTTGATGATGTATTGGTTCAAAAACATTAAGTCTTATACCATCTGTTTTATCATATTCTGCTGAGTATAATCCATTTGTAATTGTATCAAAAGAACCAACTATAGAATGTCTTATTTTTGCTATATCATATTTTATATCTCCTGCAATTTCATTTCCCCATTTACCTCTAGGATCAATTAGTTTGTAATTATTAATTTCTGAATTATAAAGTATGTTTGAAAAATAAAGATCACCATGAATTAAACAATTATCTTTTTCATCATAAATTGTTTTAATTTTTTGTTCTATTTCGTCTTTCATTAGTGACCAATTCTTTAGCTTTTTTCCATTTACAAAAACAAAATCTTTTTCAAAAATTTCTTTGAATGTTTTATTATTATTTATTAATTCATTTATTCTATCTACTGTTTTCTGAAAATATATTAAATAATATTCTTCCTTGGTGACATTCTCATTATATTTTTTAAATATTTGAATAATTCCAAATAAATCATGAATAATTTTTTTCCAAAAATCTGATGGAAAATCCCCATACAGCCAAAGTTCTGATAATGGTGGATGTTTTATATATTCTAATTTTAAAAATGGACTATCTTCAACATTTGATTCTAAAACTTCTGGAACTAATTCTGAAATATCTTTGGGAATCATTTTGTACCAATTGATTTCATCAATTAATTTTTCTTCATTCTCACTTGTTTTGATAACATTTTTTCCCAAATCATCAAATTTTAGAGAGTTAAAGTATCTTGTTTTCAGAACAAATTGCTTTGTGGAAAAATAATTCTCTAAGTGTCCTACATCGTACCATTTTTCTGCTAATTCTGTAACAATATTCTCCTTACTTTTCAATTTTTTAATTATTGAACTAATTTCTAATTTCTCATTATTTTCAAATTCTTTTAAAATTATTTTTAGTAAATTTACATCATTAAAGAAATAACATCCTACTAATGCATGATAATCGTCATTAGGATTACGTTCTTCTTTATCAAAAATTTTATCAATTTTTTGTCCATTTTTTGTAACCACGCACCACTTTTTTGTATCTACAAATTCTTGTGATGTTATAACAAAATTTCTTTCTTTATCGATTAATTCATTTAAATTATTATCGATTAATGTATCACCCAAAATAACCAATAATTTATTTTCAGGACAAAAAGTCATTGCTGTTTTTATAGAATTACCTGGAGGTTTTTGAAATTCTGTTGTTATGAACTCTAATTTACATCGATTTTTGTATTGTTCTGATATTATTTTCTTTAAAATTTCTTTTTTGTATCCAATTGTAATGGAAATTTTTTCTATATTTTCATCGAGTAGTTTATCAATAATTCTAAAAATCACCGGTTTCCCATTTAGTGGTATTAATCCTGATGGAATTTTCCCAAAAATTTTCTCTAATTCTGTATCAATTTTACCTGCACTTAAGATGAGTACTCTAAGATCCTTTGAATCCAAATTTTATACCTCAAATTTTTCTATGTCATTTGGTGTTCCTAGTGGAATAAATTCATCAGCCATATCAATTTCAAACCTTCCACCTGATTCTAGTAACATATTATAAATTTCAGAAACATAAAACTCGTTTTTCACTTTGATATTCTTCTTTATCATTTCTTCACCTGTTTCAAAAAATTGTTTTGCATTTGTGAAAATATACAATCCTGTAGATGCATTATGTGAAATTTTTTCTTTTTCTTTAACGTGTTTAACAAAACCTATATCGTCCAGTTCAACAAAACTTAGATTATCATCATCTGATTCAAAACAACCAAGTAATCCATCAATATTTCTATTTTTCATAGTTAAAATTTTTGATTTTAACCGTGTTGAAGCAAAATGTGTATCTATATTATAAATTATTAATACATTTTCTGGCCTTATCAAATGTTTTGTTTGTAATACTGTTTCCACTTGTCCTCGGGTGGTTTGTTTAAGATAAACTAATTCATATTTACAATTTGGATATTTTTCATCCATAATGTCATTGATAAATTTACTAATCTTGAAATCTTTTTCATGTTTTTCTAAACAGACAAAAATTATTTTTTTAGCAATATTTATTGGCAAACTATCGATTGACCATTCAAATAATGTCTTATTTTTCACTTTAATCATAAATTTTGGTTCTAATACTCCATCTTCCTTGAATCTCTTTCCTTCTCCTGCCATTGGGATAATTATCACTGGTTGTATTGATTCTAACTTTTCACCTAACTTCTTACTTGTTGAAAATTCAATTCCAAGATCATCAATGTAAATATCTGCATATGGTTTTCCAAATACTAATTCATCATATGGCACATTCCATTTTTCTAACCATTCCTCTGTTATTTTTCCAATTTTTTCAATTACTTTTGTAACATCTCCATTACAAGTTCTCATATGCCTTCCTGTGTGAATAATCAAATAATGACCTTGATCTTTTAAATTTCTCATTTTTTGAATTACTTTTTTTTTGGGACTGACTTCGGAATATGATTCTGAAGGTTTTTTCAGTTCACAAATTACCCCATCTAAATCAAATACTATTCTCATATTATCACGCTACTCCAAAACATCATTCTCATAAAAAAAACGTTTAGTATAACTTCTCCTTGTTAACCTGAATAAAGTTCCTAAATGACGTAAACTCAAATTTTTTCAATAAATTTTCCATCTTTCCATAGGCTTTGTTAATATTATGAAAAGTGATGAAATGATCTTTCTTAGGAAGTTCAATTTTAGGCATAAATTCAGGCGTCAATTCCCATGAATGAATATAAAAAACTCCTGGAATTTTCTGTTTTTCGTAAGATTTTATTGCATTTTCAATAACTCGTGATGGTAAAGTTCTCAAATAAAACCCACCTGCGGCAGGTAATTTTTTTCCTAAAAATTTTGTTACAAGTAATGGGAATTCTAAAATTTTAGCATCATCTGAATCACTCTCCAAACATTTACTTGAAATCCTATATGGCTTTGTATCTGCATTTGGAATTCCATACAAATTTGTTTTTGCTGGAACTACGCTGCTATCATAAACATAATTATTTTCTTCTAAAATATCTATCACCCAAGAACTTTTTTCATTCAGAGAAAAACTTGGTGCACGAAATCCTTTTGATTTACTGTTAGTTAATTTATCAAATTTTTTTATCTCCGCATTAAATTCATCTTTAAAATTTAATGAATCGATTCTAGTATGTTTCATTGTATGAAAAGCTATTTCGTGATCATTTTCTAAAATTAAATCTATCAATTCAGGTTTGTATTCTAAAAGTTCTCCTACAACAAAGAATGTTGCAGTAGTTTCTCTTTGTCTCAATAATTCTAAGATTTTATGAATACCTTCAACGACTTTTGGTTCATTATTATTTTTTGAAATATGTTTCTGAATTAATTCTGGATGAAACCAATCTTCAAAATCTATACCTAAAATATTCATTTTTTCTCTTTAATGATTAATTTTTTTTACAACTCTGGCTGGATTTCCTACTGCAATACAATAATCAGGTATATCTTGAGTCACAACACTTCTTGGTGAAATAATTGAATTTTCGCCGATTGTTACACCTGCTATAATTATTGCACCTGGATTAATTACTGCACCAGACTTTATAACAACTTTAGATATTTTTCTAGGATACTCTCCCTGCTTTAAAAATAAATTAGCTGATGGATTACTATGTGCAAAAATCATTGAGTGTGAACCAAGTGTCACATTATCCTCTATCTCAATCATCTTTGGATAAATTAAATCAATTAATACATATGGATTAAAATGACAATTTTCACCAATTTTTACTCCTCTGGTTCTTTGCATTGAAACTGTAAAACTTGATAATGGTGAAGAATATGCCATGGAATGTAAAATCCAACCTCGTAAAAACTTCATTTTCATCTTGAATCTCCCAAAACATCCAGAATAGCCATAATAGTCCATTACTTCTTTCTCATTGATTGGGAAAGTATCATTTTCATCATTATTCATGGCAATCATATTAACGCAATTTTTGAAAATCTAAAGCTTACTGATAAAAAATAGTAGAATTCATACATAATATTTATTGTTGAAATAACCATTTTCAATATAGAAAATTGGAAAAAACACTCTCAGAATATCTGACATTATCAAAAAACATTGATGATCTAAAATTTGATAAAAAACTAAAGGTAGCCATACTTTCTAGTTTCACAATAAATGGGCTAGATGAAATTTTACGTGTAAAATGTTCTGAAATTGGAATTAATTATCAATCATATTTGGGTGGCTATAATCAATATAATCAAGAATTTTTGAATCCAGAAAGTGATTATTACAAATTTTCTTCAGATATTACATTTCTAATTATAGACATTCGAAGTTTTCTTGGTGATCATTTTCATTATCCATACAATATTTCTAACAACGAAAGGAAATTATTAGTTAAAGAAAAAATTAGCCATCTTGAAAATATTATTCAGAACTTTGAAAAATATTCTAGCTCAAAATTAGTAATTACAAATTTCAATATTCCACATTATTCTCCAAATGGAATAATTGAAACTAAATCTGAATTTGGATTTCATGAAATGATTGAGGAACTGAATAAATCACTTCGTCATATTTCTAAAACTCATAATTCTGTATATGTTTATGATTTTAATCAATTTGTATCAAAACACGGTGAAAAAAATGTTTTTGATTACAGACAATACCATGTAGGTGATATACAAATTGCTCTTAATTTCATGCCATTTTTTGGATATGACTTGATGGGATACATTAAACCAATATCTGGAACAAATAGAAAATGTATCGTTTTAGATCTAGATAATACTTTATGGGGAGGAATTGTAGGTGAAGATGGATTCGATAGAATTGAACTAGGTCATACATCTAATGGAAAGGCATTTGTTGATTTTCAAAAAGAATTATTATCATTATGGAATCATGGAACTATTCTAGCTATTAACAGTAAAAATAATTTTGATGATGCTATGAAAGTAATACAAGATCATCCAGATATGATTTTACGAGAAAAAAATTTTGCTAGCATTAAAATTAATTGGAATGATAAAGCAGAGAATTTAAAACAAATTGCCGACGAAATTAATATCGGATTAGATAGTATCATCTTTTTTGATGATGATAAAATTAATCAAGAACGAATAAAACAAGAATTTCCTGAGGTTTTAACTATCGAATTACCTGATGATCCCTCACAATTTTCACCAATTTTAAAAGAACTTAATGATTTCAATGTCTTACAAAGAACAGATGAAGATAGTAAACGAGGGAAGATGTATGCACAACAAAGAGAGAGAAAAGAATTTGAAAAATCTATATCAAGTTTAGATGATTTTCTAAAACAATTAGATATTAAAATAAAAATTAAAAAATCTAATGAATTTCTAATCCCTAGGATTTCTCAACTGACGTTGAAAACAAATCAATTCAATTTAACAACACGAAGATATCAAGAAGAAGAAATTAGAAATTTTTCCAACAATACAAAATTCATTGTTGGGTGTGCTCAAGTTTTAGATAAATTTGGTGATAATGGCATCACTGGTGTTTACATTATAAATAAAAATGAAAAATCTTGGTTGATTGATACATTTCTTTTGAGCTGTAGAATAATGGGACGTGGAGTTGAAAATGCAATATTATCTCAAATTCTAATAGATGCAAAAACAAATGGAATAGAGGAAATACATGCTGAATTTATTCAAACACAAAAAAATCAACCTGCTGAAAATTTTCTAGCAGATTTTGGTTTCAAAAAACGAGATAAACTTTGGATCTATAAATTAAATAATGAAATAAAATTACCAAATTACTTGAAGGTGGAAATTGAATGATAGATGATGATGTCAAGACAATTATTGCAAAAGTTTTTTTGATTCCTGAATCAGAAGTTAATGATCAACTGGGTCCTGAAAACATTGAAACTTGGGATTCTTTTAATGGATTAGTTTTAGTAGATGAACTTGAAAATCATTTTAAAATAAAATTTACTATATCGGAAATTACTGATGTAAAAAATGTGGCTGATATAAAACGACATCTAAAAAACCATAATGTTACTTAATGTCTGAAAATCCATCTGAATTAACATTTGATGAAATTACTATAGGATTAACTAAAGAATTTCATGTTACCATCACTCAATCTTTAGTTGATGATTTTGCAAAAATATCTGGAGATTTTAGCCCAATTCATATGAATGAGGAATACGCCAAATCAACCAAATTTCAGGGTAAAGTTGTTCATGGAATGCTACTAGCATCATTTTTGTCACGAATGGTTGGAATGTATTTGCCAGGGAAACATTCACTTTATGCCTCACAATCACTAGAATTTCATAATCCTTGTTTTGTAGGTGATGAAATTACTGTATCTAGTATTGTCAATGATAAAAGTGAATCAACAAAAATTATAAAAATTACATCAAAGATTACAAATATTAAAAATAAAATACTTCTTTCTGGAACCGGTAAAATAATTGTTAGAGATGATTGAAAATTTTGGTATTGGAATAGATATATCAAGTATAGAAAAATTTAAGAATAAACCATTTACGGAGAATGAAAGTTTCTATAGAAAAATTTTTTCAGAACAAGAAATTCTATTTTGTTTAAAATTTAAAAATTATTATGAAAAATTTGCTGGTAAGTTTGCTCTTAAAGAGGCACTAGTCAAATCTATTGGTAAAGAAATACAATTTTCAGAAATTTTAACATTTCATTTAGATTCTAAACCAATTGTAAAAATTTTAAATTCTGAACAAAAGTATCATTTTCTAGCATCATTATCCCACGAAAATGAACTTGCAATCGCTGTTGTAATATCTGAAAAAATTATTTAATCTTTCCTTTAATTTTTTTACTCAACTTTGTCAATATAGAATTAAAGGATTGATTCATTGACTGTTGTGAAACATTTGTTGGAACAAAGATCTCATCAGGAAAATTCTGGATTAAATCTTTATCTGGAATAATTTTTCTTTTTTCTAATTCATAATACTTTTTTTCTATAAGTTTTTTATGCTTTTTAATTTCTAACTCTGCTTTAATTTTAGCACCTAGAAATCCTTTTGAGAAATAAAATGCCCAAACAAACAAATCAACTAACACTAATGAAAATTTCATTTTTTCATATGTTTCTTTAGAGTAATGAGTTAAAAGACAATATTTTCTATTTCTTTCTAACCAATAGAATTTTTTTGCAGACCATTTTAAGGAATAACTTTCAACATGAAAAATTTTAGATTTTGGAACATAGTATGAATTTATTCCAATTTGTGCTGCTCTCCAACCAAGATCTAAATCGTCATGATATAAAAATAGAAATTCATCTAACAATCCAACTTTTTGTATAACTTCTCTAGTTGTGAATAGACATGTTCCTGAAGCATAACCAATTTTTTCAATTTCTTCATTTATGTCGATAATTTTCTTCCCCTTATCTCGAGCAAATCCAAATCCAAAAACATGAAGCATATTCCCAGTACTTTGAATAATATTTTCTTCATTTAATGAGAGGATTTTTGGTTGATATAATCCATCACCAAATTTTTTGTGTGCAGTAAGTAATTCATCTATACAATTTGATTCAACAATTGTGTCTGGATTTAATATGACAATAAACTCTCCTTGCGCTTCTTTAATCCCTACATTGTTTCCTCCACAGTAACCAAGATTTTTTTTATTTTGAATTAATTTAACATCAGGAAATCTTTCTTTACATTTTATTTGACTTCCATCTGATGAAATGTTATCAACTACTAATATCTCAATATTTTGATATGATGATTTCTTTATTGATTCAATACAATTTAACAATAATTCTCCAGCATTATAATTTAAAACAATAATGCTGACCAGAGATTTTTTGTTCATCATTCAAATTTTTCTTAAAGAGAAATCTTTGAACCTTCGCCAAGGAGAAAAACTTTCTCGGTTCCTGCCTCATCTTTAATCTCTGAATTATTTGCAATAATACTATCTTTAATTTCTGCAGCAGAATTGATTTTACAATTTTTCATGATAATTGAATTTTCTATACTTGATACAAAAATAGTTGTATTATCACCAACACTGACATTCGGACCGATTGAAGAACCTGAAGAGATGTGGCAGTTCTCTCCAATTATAACTAGGCCCTTAATTTTTACATTTGATTCAATTATAGTACCCTTTCCAGTTATGTAATCTTTTTTTCCTTTCCCAAGAGGTTCTAGCATTTTTTTAATAATTTCTCCATTAGCGTGTAGTATATCCTCTGGTGTTCCCGTATCTTTCCAATAATTTGTAATTTTTTCAAAACTAATATTATTATTTTTTTTCAATAAATCATCTAAAGCATCTGTAATTTCTAATTCGTTACGCCATGATGGCTTCAAATCATCTATAACATCAAAAATTACTGGAGTTAAAAGGTAAATTCCAGTTACCGCAAGATTTGATGTAGGATTTTTTGGTTTTTCTGTAATTTTCAATATTTTATCATTTTCAATATCAGCAATCCCAAATCTTGAAGGATTATTTACTTCACATAACAAAACCGTAGCATCGAAATTCGAATTTTTAAAATTTTCTACAAAATCTGTAATGGATTTTTGTATAATGTTATCTCCAAGAAAAACAAGGAATTTTTCTTCATTGATAAATTTTTTACATAATCTTATTGCATGTGCAATTCCTCTAGGCTCATCTTGTTCAATATATGTAATTTTTACACCAAATTTTTCTCCATTCCCATAATACTCCCGTACCTTATCTGAGCCTACTCCGCCAATAATTATCGCTATATCGTTGATTCCTGTTTCTGAAATTGCTTCTAAACAGAATTGTGACATGGGTTTGTTAGCGATTGGTAAAAGTTGTTTTGGTCCCGTATGTGTTAATGGTCTTAATCTTGTTCCATGTCCACCGTGTAAGATAATTCCTTTCATAATGTTCGCTATTAACTATCTTTCCATGGAGTAGGGTCTAAAACGGTTTGTGAAATATTATTTAAAATTTCAGGATTATCTAAATACCATTGAATTGTTTTTTTCAAACCTTCATCAAAATTTGTTGTTATTTTCCAGTCTAATTCACTAGATATTTTTTGTGAAGTCATGCTATATCTAAAATCATGACCTGGTCTGTCTTCAACGAATTCAATCAAGTCTTTTGATTTATCCATAATATTGAGAATTTTTTCAACAATTGTTAGATTATCTATTTCATTGTTAGCCGAAATGTTATATGATTCTCCAGACTTTCCATTAAAAAGTACACTCTTAACTGCATCACAATGATTATCAACAAAAATCCAATCACGAATATTTTTACCTTCACCATAAATTGGAATTTTGAGATTTTTATTTGCTAAAACTATTATTTTTGGTATTAATTTTTCTATAAATTGTCTTGGACCAAAATTGTTTGTGCATCTTGTGATTATAACATCTGAATTAAATGTAGTAGAATAAGAATTAATCAGAAGTTCTGCTGCAGCTTTTGTTGCTGCATATGGACTAGAAGGATTGAATTTAGATTGTTCATCAGCAGTACCTTGAATTAAACTTCCAAATACTTCATCAGTAGATATTTGAACCATTCGTTTCTTTTGTTTTGTAATTATATCTAGAATTGTAAATGCACCTCTGATATTAGATACCAAAAATGGATTTGCATCATTAATGCTTCTATCTACATGTGATTCTGCAGCAAAATTTACCACTGCATCACATTTTTCAATTTGCTCTTCCATGAATTTTTTATTTGAAATATTACCTTTGACAAAATTATATTTCTCAGAATTCTTTATTTGAGATAAATTTCTATGATCTGAACCATATAATTCAGCATCAACATTAGTTATCTCAATATCGTCATGTTCTAATAATTTTAAAATAAAATTACTTCCAATGAATCCAAGTCCTCCCGTAACGAGTATTTTCATATAATCACAAATTTTCCAATCCTAATAAAATATTGTATAATTTGCTTAGTACCTTTAAATCCAAACTTTTATTGGTTAAAATCACTGTTTTTTTCAAGTGGATAAAGAAAATTTTTCTGTATTGGATTTAGAAAAACATGAAACTAAAGATGTTAATGATTCACACACTAATGGGGAATTAACAGTAATCTGGAGAAATTGGGATGAGATCATAAAGACACCTGAGATGGTTTATCTTAATTTAGTCAATCCCGGAGAGATCAAAGGACCACATATTCATAAAAATAGAACGAGTTATTTTTATTGCATTGATGGAAAAATGACTGTAATTATACAAGACAAAGATGGAAAATATCATGAAATCGAAACAGATTCAGCAGAATCTAAATTAATTTCTGTTTCTAACGGTGTTGCTGCAGCAATAATTAATCCTTCAAAAGATGTATCAAAGATTTTAGTATTGGCAGATATAGCTTGGAAGCCGAATGATAATGAAATGATCAACACTACCTTTACTGATTATGATTGGAATAAATGGAAAAAAATTAAATAATTATTAAATTGACAAACAATATTATCCTACTTGACTCTGTTGATGAGTTTTCAACCAATCCAAATAATTCTAAAATTATAGTATTTGATTACTTAACTCATAAAAATTTACATGAAAAAAATATTCCACATTCATTTTACGATGAATATTTGTCTGATGATGAAATTAAAGAATTATTTGATTTTCTAAATTCTCGATATACATGGAATCAAAATTCATCTAATTTAGTATTTGAAGGTGTTAATCTTCTTCAAATTATCAGTCCTTTAGAATTTCATGAAACATTTCTTCCAATTATAAAAAAAATTTATTCAATTAAAAATATTTTAAAAACTGAAAATCCAAATAATATACAAGTATCTCGCAATCTTACCATAATTGTTGAACAATTTGTAGATAAAAAAATAATTAAAGAATTACCTTTGTCACTTAGAACTACAGATAAAGGATTTAATTCAGAACAAATTGAAATTCGCTTTAATATATTTAATAAACCAATTACATTATATCTCTCTAAAAAACTATTTTCAAAACTAAAATTAGTTCAAGAGAATGTAATTTGTAAAATTTTTAATTTATGGTATAAACCTGATAAATCTAGAAAAGTTAATTTAATTTTAGAATTTAATCCTGCTCTTTTTACATCCTTACTAAATGAATTTAAAAATTCATCTAATACGTCTGTCTTTTTTAATCAACGAAGATCTACAGTATGGAATTGGAAATCAATACAAAATTTAAGAAAAAATAACTGTAAAGTGCTAAACCCCGACAATTTCTTTCGTACCGATGATAAGCAATTTGCAATTATCAAATTACAATATGAATCAAAACTCAAACATTTTTGGGAGAATGATGAAAAACTCGAAATTTTATTTTCCAAAGATCATATTCAATTCTGGCCTGAAATTAAGAAAAAATTGGTTAGTTTGTATAATTCAAGATTAGAAGATTATCTAAAATACGTCATAATTTCAAAAAATCTACTAAATGAAGTTTCGCTTAACACGATTTTATCAATTAGTGAATCTGGAGAAAATGAAAATATCATTCGGCTATCTAATAAGAAAAAAATTACTACTTGTTTGTTACAACATTCATTCTTTAGATATGATGAACAATTGTATGATTTTCAGTGGAGATATGAGAATGAATCAATGTATGGATTCAAATCAGATTATTATTTACTTTGGGGTAATGCTGATTATGATTTTTATTCTAAATTTTCTATCCCAAAAGAGAAATTAATTATTACTGGTAGCCCTAAACACGATACTTACTTTCCAATCAAAACAGCAAATAACAAAAAAACTGTTCTTTTAGCTATAATGCCAATCACTAATGTTAGTGGTTTATGCAGAATCCAAACATATCTTGACTATGAATTAATGTTAGACAAAATTGTTCAAATCTTGAAACAAATCAACAATGTAAATGTAATTATTAAACTTCATCCTGGTGAAAATTTTTCTAATATGTTACTTAACCAATTTTTTAAATCTGTACATCCTGATATTCTAGTTTTACAAACAAATCCTTCAAAGGAATTGATTGAATCTGCAGATTTGTTAATCCATACTGGTCCTGAATTTTATGAAGTATCAACCATAATTTTAGAAGGTATGCTTTTAGGAAAACCAGTAATTGATGTATATCTTAATGAAGATTTTGAAAATTTAAAACAATTGAATAATGGTTTTCTCAGAATTTCTGGAAATAATGATCTTGATAAAATTAAAAAATTTATTACTGATGAATCTCTTTTAGAAAAATTAAAACAAGGAACATTAACTCAATTACCAAAATATATCTCCAATCAAAATAATGCGTCTTTACATGCTAAAAATTTTTTAGATAACGTTGATAAACAAAATACATCTAATTAGATAATTCAGTCTCATAGGTTTTTTAAATTAAAAATAAAGATTTTAAAAACAAATTATGAATTTTTTTAAGTCACTATGATCATTTTAATAGATCTAAGAAAGTATTATGCCACTTTCCTTCTTCATTTTTCTTCCACATAGGACCTCTGAATTTTTCCGTGGTATTCCAGAATTCTTTTTCTAATATACCAACATAATCACAAAATTTTTGAATATACTCCTTTGCACATTTCCCATCATACATTTTAACTAATTCTATGGCTTCTTTTCTTGAAATTCGTTTTTCTCTTAAATCATAGCATGCAAAATCCAGACATTGACCAAATCCAAATTTTATGCATTTTAACAATTGATTTACTTGAGTGAGATCAGTATCTAATTGTGCATATGGTACATAGGTACCAATTGATGAATAATCAAAATCTTTTGGTCTCATTTTAAATCCATATTTTTTTGAAAATTCTGCATTGTAGTTTTGTGACCAATTTTTAAGAAAATACTGTAGCCAGATGCCTTTTGTATTTTTCTTTTCTAATTTTTCTCGATCGTAATGAAATAGATAGAGATCTCTGTCTTCAACCCCTTCAACTTCAAGATATTCTTTCCAACCAGATGAAAGAGTTTGTAATTCATTTGCTTTTAGAGCATTAGAATCTGTACCAACACCAGTAAGACGTGTTCCTAATGTTAATCCTGGATTCTCTCCCTGAATAATCAACGGAATGTCAAATTTTTCTGCTATGATGTAAGTTGATGAATACAATGAATATTCAGTAATCTTTACCGGATTCAGGTATTCGTAAAAATCTCTTTTGATCAATTTTTTCATAATTTTTGGATTAGGTCTCAAAGCCAGAACATCAAAACCCAATTGTTTTAAATTTTCAATATTATATTTACCAATATCAGTAATACCCGCAGGCTCGGAATTAACTAGTAGTGGTTTTAAACCCAATTTATCTCTGGCAATTATTGCTTGTAATGTACTATCTTTACCTCCACTAACCCCAATAGCACAATCATAATTACTTGCAGTAGTTGCTTTAGCCCAATTTGCAATTTCTTGTAATTCTTTTTCTCTTAAATCCCAATCTATCTTTCGTTTTTCATCTTCCCATATACACGCACCACAAACACCATTTTCATTAAAAAAAATTCCTGGTCTTGTATCTGGCTGAATGCACTGTTTACAAATTCTCATAGTATAATCAAAATAAGCTTCTCATGTTTTTTTATGTTTCTATTTTTTTACCAAATGCATTAACAAATGGCCACCAAAGTAATCAAAAGAATTTTCTGAAAAAAATTCATTCGTTAAAATTTCTGACTTTAATGCTAACTCATTTATTTTTGATTCAGGTTCAGGCTCTTTTGGAAATATAATTGAAGGATAAAATACTCTAGAAAGAAAATAAAACATTCCACCACGCTTTACATTAACAATCTTAAAACCATTTTTTAATTTTGGAAATATCTTTTCTTCATCTATATGAAGATTATGCCATCTTTTATTTAACGGTAAAAGACCATATTTTTTTCTTGTCATATTTAATCTTCCCATTCCTTGTTTTGAAATTTCAGCAATTATTAGTGTTCCATTAGGTTTTAGCATTTTATGTAATTTTTTAAAAAGTTTAATTTGATTCAAGGTTGATGTTTGATTAATAATACATC
>TARA_B110001454_G_scaffold21146_2_pt1 | contig 16886 bp, 18 predicted proteins | sample TARA_B110001454 | Tara Oceans TARA_B110001454 (sample SAMEA4397004) | marine metagenome | biome: Polar Biome; feature: [MES] marine water layer (ENVO:01000295) within the mesopelagic zone...; material: water (ENVO:00002006), including particulate matter (ENVO:01000060) such as...... | reverse complement strand
CAGAAGACTCCAGCCTGGTGCTCAGCATATTTGCCAGTGATGTAGATAACTCTGATCTTAGCGTGTCTGCCTACAGCTCAGAAGAGGCTGTGATGGTCTATGTGGAAGACTCACTTCTTTATATCTACGCAGAAGAGAACTGGAACGGTTCAGCAGAGATTGTGGTTGTGGCTAATGATAACATGAGCCGGGCCACTGATTTAGAGCAGTTTATGCTCACCGTAACCCCGGTCAATGATGCTCCCTTTTTCACGATGGAGGAGTTTACTTTATCGACAGATGTCACCTCTGGGGTTGATACCTGGCTTGAGGCCGATGATATTGACTCTGATATTTTCTTTACGCTGGAAGGAGCACCTTCCTGGCTGATGATGGATGGTTCCAGGATGATGGGTCAGCCGGACCAGGATAGCGTATATGTGTTTACCCTGAGCGTATCGGACAGTGAGTATGTGATTAGTGCAGAGTTTGTTCTTACAATCGTAGATCATCGTCCACATATTATCAGTTTAACCGATGTTCCTCAGGATCAAGGCAGGCAGATGAAGATTCGCTGGGAGCCAGGTCATATGGATGAGGCGGGTTATTTTACCCAGTTCTCGATCTGGCGACAGGTACCCACAGACTCAGCAGATCTTTGGGACTTTATCACGACCGTTCCCTGGATCGGTGGAGAGGATGACTACAGCAGGGTCGTTCCTACTTTAGCTGACTCTACAGCGGACAGTCTACACTATAGCACATTTAGGGTCACTGCTCATACAGAGGATGTAGACTTTTACCATGACTCTGAGCCGGTAGAGGGTTACTCTATTGACAACCTGCATCCGACAGAGCCTCAAGGCTTGATGGCGGTTCAAAGCGGTCTCAGCGTGATCTTACAGTGGCTATCAGCAGAGGATGAAGACTTTAGCTATCACAACGTATACAGAAACGATCTAGACAGCTCGGATCCTGCAATGGTCTTTACCACCAGCGACTCGTTCTATGTAGACCTGGATATGGTGGATGGTTCCTGGGAGTATTGGGTGACCGCGGTAGACAGTTCAGGTAATGAGAGTAATGCGTCAGAGAGTGTGTCTTTAGTTCTAGCGAACGAAGAAGAGATCGCGATCCCAACGGTGTATGCGTTAGAGCAGAACTATCCGAACCCGTTTAACCCGAGCACTCAGATCCGGTATGCGCTTCCAGAGCAGACGATGGTGACGATATCGATCTATGACATGATGGGCCGTAAGGTAAGAACGTTAGTAAACCAGAGTATGTCACCTGGCTATCATACGACCCTTTGGAATGCGACCGGTGATAAAGGTTTACCAGTGAGTGCCGGGATGTATATCTATACGATCCATGCAGGTTCTTACCATCACATGAAAAAGATGGTGCTGCTGAAATAGGAAACGTATCTGGTTACCATATTATCTAGTAATCGTTTATATTTATAAACGTCTATGCAAGAAGTTTTAGTCTACTTTGATACAATCCCGACCCCTGTAAGAACGCTTGTACTAGTCTCTGGTATATTATTCTTCCTTATTCTAGAGTCTGGAGTTCCACTTTTTCGTTTTAACTACAAAAAAGGAAAACACGCAGCGATCAATATTACCTTTACACTGATCACGCTTGTGGTCAACCTGATTGGTGCCGGGTTTATTGTTGCCGCAGTCGCTTATAATGAAACTCATGGGACTGGTGTTTTACGTATGGTTGATCTTCCTGTGTGGTTGTATGTATTGGTGGGTCTTATCTTGCTTGATCTTATTGGCGCCTGGTTCATTCACTGGCTTGAGCATAAGGTCAGGTGGATGTGGAGGTTTCATATTATCCATCACTCCGATACTTATGTAGATGTTACCAGCGGACTGCGGCACCATCCTGGTGAAAATATAATGAGACTTCTTTTCACAGGCTTAGCCGTGTTTATTGTTGGGCCATCGTTTGGACTGGTGATGCTCTATCAGACCATATCAGCATTTTTTGCTCACCTCACGCACGCGAATATTAAGATGCCCCGGATGGTCGACTATGTACTCTCATTTATTTTTGTAACGCCTCACTTTCACAAGGTGCACCATCACTATGTTTTGCCACATACGGATACTAACTATGGGAATATCTTCTCTTTCTGGGACCATCTTTTTGGAACCGCTGTCTATGAGAAAGATTTAGACAGCCTGGTATATGGGATTGATACTCACTTTAAAACAGAGGAGCACTCCAGCCTAAAAAATTTGCTGTTAATACCTTTCCAATCGTATCGTCATCCGGTAGGTCGAAAATAAGCTAACCATCATTTTTTGCCGCAGATATAGATCTGCATCGGGCTGAATTCATCAAGCGACGATCTGTCCCAGTCACCATATTTTTCTTTGATCGTAAGCCCATTGTCAGTTAGTAAAATGTCCATCATGTGAGGGTGGTACATGCGCTGTTTAAAATCATATGTCTCTTCTGATAGTATGCCATCATGCTCTAGGTGCCATGAGATACTATTGATCTGAGTTTCCTCATCATACTTATTTTGTTCCATAATTCTACATCGTTTATTTTTGTAGTTAAAATAGGAAGTGGCATGATGTAGGTCATTGCCTTGGTACAAGAATACAGGATCGGGGATAAACATTGACACCAAGAAAATTCCTTTCTCGGATAGATGTCTATAAATGGAGCTGAGGCAGTTTCCTGCGTCTTTATCCTTCAGGATATGCAAGAACGAGTTAAACCCAATAAAAATGAAATCATAATCTCTCTGATGTTGAAAGTCTTGCATATTATCTAATTGAAAGACTCCTTTATCGCCAAAGCGTTTTTTTGCTTCCTCAATAAATTCTTCGCTCGTGTCGATGCCTGTATAATGAAGACCAAGTTCAATAATAGGTTTTGCTAGTCGTCCTGTGCCTGATGCGAGCTCTAAAACAGAACCACCACATTTTTTTGCATAGTGAGTGATCATTTTTTTGTCAGAGCTAATATTTTTGTGGATAGCATCATATAGCTGTGGATTATTATAAATGTCTGCCATAAAGCTGGTCTAGGCTAATTCTGGTATAGAAATATATAGGTCAAGAGAATCAGGGTTTGCCAAAGCATCGCGGTTGATCACGTCTTCTCCGTCAATAATCTTTTTGACCGCTATTTCAACCTTTTTACCGCTAATAGTGTATGGGATTTCTTCAATAGGGAGAATTATTTCAGGCACGTGTCTTGGTGAGCAGTTCCCGCGGATCGATTGTTTAATTTTGTTGATAAGGTTATCATCCAGATGATAGGATCCTGATAATATTAAAAACAGGATCATTCTCTGGTCACCATCTTTCTCCTGGCCAATTACCAGGCTGTCTTTCACTTCTTCAAAAGCCTCAACGATCCTATATATTTCTGCGGTACCAATTCTGACTCCGCCAGGGTTAAGGGTGGCATCACTGCGCCCAAATATTTTTAGACCACCGTGGTTGTTTATCTCGATAAAATCTCCGTGTGCCCAGACATTGGGATACTTGTTAAAGTACGCATTTTGATATTTTCTACCATCTTTATCATTCCAGAAAAACACGGGCATTGAAGGAAAAGGAGATTTACAAACTAGTTCCCCTTTTTTATTTCTAACTGATTTTCCATTCTCATCATAAGAGTCCACGTCCATCCCGAGTCCTCTGCACTGTAGCTCCCCGCGGTATACAGGAAGGAGTGGGCTGGAAAGAGCAAAACAAGAGATTAGGTCTGTTCCACCAGAGATGGAACCGAGCTGAACGGTCGGCTTGATATTTTCATACACATAGTCAAAACTCTCTTCAACCAAAGGCGACCCTGTCGATAGAATCGTTCGTAGGCTGGATAGACTGCTAAATTCTTTGGGAATAAGATTATTATTCTTACAGGCGTCAATATATTTTGCACTGGTACCAAAAATAGTGATCTCAAGCTCATCAATCAGGTTCCACATAGCCTTAGGATCCGGATAAAATGGAGAACCCTCATAGAGAACGATGGTTGCGCCAGTAGATAAAAAGCTGACAAGCCAGTTCCACATCATCCAACCGCATGTTGTATAATAGAAAACATTATCATCACGGCTTACGTTGCAGTGAAGCAGGGACTCTTTTTTATGCTGGATCAGTGTGCCTCCAGTGCCGTGGACTATAGACTTAGGCAGGCCCGTGGTTCCAGAGGTGTAAAGAATATATAGTGGATGATCAAACGGAAGCTGTTCAAACTTGATTGGATCTGGCTCGATTTTCATCAAGGTATGATAGTCCGTAGCATTGGAAAATTTTGATACGTCTGGTTTTGTATTTAAATAGTCAACAATGATAATCTTTTCAATCGTTGGCAGTGCCTCAATGATCTCATGTAGTTTATCCATGGAGCTAAATGTTTTACCATTATACGTGTACGAGCTCGCAGAAAAAATGACCTTTGGCTTGATCTGAGAGAACCTATCTGTAACTGATTTTATACCAAAATCTGGTGAACATGAGCTCCATATTGCGCCGACAGATGCTGAGGCAAGCATAGCGACAATAGCCTCTGGAATATTTGGCAGAAAACCAACAACTCTGTCTCCGCGTTCAATTCCTAAATCTCTGAGAACGGTTGACAGCTTTTCTACCTCTACTAGAAGATCCTTGTATGTGATCTTTCGTGCAGGGCGATTTTCAATTTTGGAAATAATTGCGGTTTTGTCATCCTGGAACTTTAACAGATTTTCCGCAAAATTAAGCTTTAGTCCGGGAAACCATTTTGCGCCGGGAGCCATAGTTTTATTTTCTAGTACAGTACTGTATTTTCCAGAGTAGGTAATATCAGAGTATTCTAAGGTTGTGTCCCAAAAATGTGAAATATTATTTACAGACCACCTATAAATATCTTCATATGTTTCTAAATTTATGTTGAATCGTGAGTTAACAAGTTCAATAAAACGATTGAAATTTGTTTGCTCAATATTTTTGGGTTCCCAGAGAATTTTATCCATCATCAATGCCTAATAAATATTAATCACATAATCCTTTCTAAATAAAGATATTTATCTTGGAACGAAATATTATTTTTAAATTTCACGATGGCATACACACTTGAAAATGGTGATACAGTAAATATTGTGGACGGGATTGATTATGAGATCTATTTTCCTTAGTACGGTAATGATGATGAGCATTGGGCTGGCACAGACCAATGCTAAGGCATTAAAAGTGGTTCAGTATAAAAAGACTTGGAAAGCGTATAGGGCTGGTATCGAGATTCCGAGGTCTCATTTTTTTAGAATCGTTGATGATGATGAGAATATGGAGCTCGCGCTAGAGAATGAGAAGCAGTTTATGACGAGGAAGTTTAAACTTTCCTGTTTTATGTGTGGAAACTCAAGTCTGGGACTTCTTAGCCTTGCTGCAGATAATCAGAATATGATAAAGGTAACTCTGTATGGATATATCATTACAAATATTCTAAAGAGAGTAATTAAAGAAAAGGCAGTTGATGTTAATTTTGACCAGGCCAAGGAATTAGCAAAAAATTATAATGATAGTCTTCTGGGACAAACAAAAATAGCGATCTAGAATTTTGATAAATATCAAGGTCTTTGAGTTTTATATATTCTAAATTTTATAGAATATGAGGATAAGAGTTTTAGGAACTAAGTATCTCACCAGCATTCTTGCAGCATTAACCCTCTCAGCTGCACAAACAATTATTAATAATGATACCACATGGTCTGACGATCTAATAATTCGTAATGAGCTAATAATCAGTAGAAATGCTGCTCTTACTATTGAAGAAGGAGTAACCGTTTTTATTGACTATATCGACACTGATAATGATGAAATCGGAGAAACTGAAATTTCCGTATATGGTTCTATCAACATTAACGGTAAGCAAGACTCCGTAGTATTCATCAAGCCTCTACAAAAAACTTTCAATAAAAGCTATTGGAAGGGAATAACCTTTCATGAGAGTGATAATCCGAGTGAGATAGCTTTTTTAACATTGTCTAACGCTGTGACTGGTTTAGATATAAGATCAAGGTTTAGGGGACGCGGACTATTGTTAGATGACTGTGGCAGTGTTGGTATAAATGTAGAAAGCACATCAACAGATTCGATAGACCTAAAAAATATCGAGATAGCTAACTCTGGTGGACCGGGCTTATTTATTGAAAAAGGAAACGTGTTTATTGACTGGGCGCACATACATCGTTGTCAGGGCACGGGTATCGTTAACGATAAACTAGGCGTGGTTGATTTAAGGAACACCAAGGTTTTAAAGAATAAAGACAATGGCATCTCTAACTATGGAACCATGACGGCGTACAATCTTCTGGTTAAAGAAAACAGGCATGGTATCATGATCTCCTCTGGGATTGCTGTGATCACAAAAGGGAGTATATTAAACAATAGAGTAGATGGTCTGTTAATTGGTGGCAGTAGTAATGTTAATATTGAGAGCTCTACAATGAAAAACAACCTGGGTTATGGACTAGAAGTAACTGACTGGGCGCAAGAAGATTATTTTAGTTTCTGGGAGAAAGGAGACAGTCCCTCCGTGAAAATTCAGCAGTCAAACTTTGTTGACAATCATAAGACTGTTGTCCTGGATGAATATAGGTATGATAATATATGGAAGGATTGGGTCGGGGTAGAGTATACTGGTGATGGTTGGGTAGAAAACTGGCAGGAATATAAATTTTCAGAGATCCCTTTTGGTAGAATTGGTTGGATTGGTTTTCAGTATAACTCAAACAACGGAGGAAGCGAATTTTCCTGGCAGCCATGTACTGGCAACAGCGTGTGGTCTCCTGTCTTTGAAATTATAAACTCAAGGGACCAGACCCTGACCTATCTTCCTGCGCCGTTTCAGTGCAGCTGGAACCCGCTTGCTGGTGAGAATTCTAATACCTGGCACCAATACGGTGAGTATACGGGATTGATTGACAGTATAACACAATACTCTGATTGGTCTATTCAAAAAGAGAATACCCTATCCTCAAACAGGTATACTCTGAGACAATATTTTTATTATGCATACCTCCCCGGCGAAGACAGCAGTTTTATTGTGAAGCCTGAGATAAAGAGCTTTAAGCTCAGTTTTTATCATGGTGGGAAAGAGGTATCAAGCTATAGCGACAATGATCGGCTTGAGCTATCATCCAATTATTGGGGAGAGAAGATAGATAAAGACTCCATGATCAACCCGTATGGCAACGCGGACCTTGCTCTTGCTAATAAATTATCATCAACCATCGAAGGAGCGAGATCTACAATGGATGATGATCATAGAATTAATATTTACTCGCCTACTAGGGGACTAGCATACCAAGAGATAAAGATGCTCAATATAAACTGGGAGACAATTGGCTGGGTACCAATGGTTGATATTTTTATCAGTGTTGATGAGGGCTCAACCTGGGAACAGATTGCATCAGACATAAGCAATATTGGACAGTTTAGATGGTGGAATAATCTTATCATCGGGGAAAAATTTTATGTAAAGATTTCCGACTCAAACAACCAGCGTATCTCTGGCGTGGTCGGGCCATGCAATGTCATTGAAAACACAACGCCTATTATTGAGATTAATTTAGAAAAGCTTAATTTTATTACAGGAATAAATGCTATAGATTTTTCAGTAAGAAATATTGGTGGTGGCCTTCTTGAGTGGTCTCTTGAGCCAGATGCTCATTGGATCAGTCTTAGCCGTGGTAGCGGGTCCACCAGAAATGAATCTACTTGCACGGTCAAGGTTAATAGAACTGGACTCAGAACAGGAAAGTATAATGGATCCATCCAGATCTATTCTAACTCTGAGGTAAAACGAATTGGAGTCAATATGATTGTATCAAGCCCCGCACTCTATGTGGACACGAAATATCTCAGTTTTGACTCTACCAAAACCGGTCATACTTTTAACATAAAAAACCTTGGAGGCGGGACTTTGCTTTGGGAAGCAGAAGCTGTTGAAAGCTGGATAAATATCAATCCAAATAAGGGCTCCTTGCTTTCGGGTACAACGGTAAATATAAGTGTTGAACGATCTCGTCTAGAGATTGGAAATAATGAAACCAGAATAAATCTTAAGTCAAACGCTGGTGAAAGGTTTATCGATGTTTCTGCGTATCGAACAGAGTCATTTATAGATAAACTCAGCACAGAACATCCTTGGCGCTGGAGAATGTATGAACACGTTATCTACTAGGCTAGGATTTATAGTTAATCTTTTAGGCTTTTTATATACATTATTGGTAGTATAATAAGCAAAACTGGAAATATGTTAAACCACCATAGAACTAATGATGCCAGGCTGATGATGATTACTATGATCTTTTGATTCATGATGATAGAATTTAAAAACAATGGTATTTTGAATGAAATTTAGTTTCTCACAGTATTTATCTCTTTTTATTGCTATCGGAATTGTCATGCTATTTATTTTTGGTACAGAGCGCGAGTTTAATATGCCAGTTAAGCCGGTCAATGATTATGATGAAATGATGATTAAAAACAAGAAGGCGAACGTAATAAAAAGGTCCATTATTGCTACCCTAGAGCAGCTCGCATACAAAGAGTGGGCTATTGATTCTCTGGTCTTAGTAGAAAAAAAATATGAGAGCATGGACTCTGTTTTGATTGAGAGGCTGGAAGATATACAGTTTGAATTTGGCCACAGTGATATGTTAAGCAGAGTCAAAAATGATAAGACCGTACAGATGGGTAGTAGCACAAACAGGGAAGACCAAGATCTTAACGTAGAACAAAAGAAGATATATATAATGGATGAAATTGATTCACTAAAAAATATATTAAGTTTTCATCGTAGGTCACTGGACACACTTCGATCGTTAAACAGGTATAAATTTTACTTAGATCAGCCACGGTTTACCAATCAGGGAAAAAAGAACTCTCAGTCTCAGTTAGGTCGCTCAAAGTCTTTAGAATGAAATATGTTAGTCTAATCCAGAGATTTATCCCACTGCAGTTTGGCATGACTTATAGCAGGGATGTTCTTTTATCTAGGTTCAGCGAAAGCTTAGAGAAAATCAATCAAGATGGATCTATGGTGCTGAATAATTTTTCATTCTTTCATGATTATATCAATGATGGAATAAGGTCTCAGCCTACCAGACACAAGATTATTTATTTTATTGTTCATCCGCAGCTTCTAGCTTTTATAGTCTACTCTCTGAGTCAGGAATTAAGCATTGTACAATTGTTAATTATTTTTTTCTGGATAGCGGTTCAATATGTTTTATGCTGGATCATTATTCATGCGGATAAACAAAATCAGTTTGTTCATGAACTGATAGACTGGTCAATAAAAATGTCGGATGATCTGGATCTGATGAATTACTTAGCTCTTGAATCAGGGGAATCCAGTCAGGAGAGTGCACCGTTTAATGAGAATCGGTATGCAAAACTTTGGCTAAAAGAAATGTCGACGAGTATGGACATGTCCTGGGAGAACATTGTGATGGAGTTATTGCCCGGAGAGAGTATTTCTGTTCCAAAAATTAGGGTAGCTCTTGGAGGAATAAGAAAATCAATTCAAGACGCAAGCGCGTATGGATTCACCGCGGGAAATGATAATACTCTTCCTAATATTTTGCTGAAAATGTTGTTGATCTTTTCTAGAAAAAAGAAAATTAGATTTTATGGTAAAGACGATGAGAGAAATAAAATTAATATGCAGGTAAACCAGTTAGTGAAGCACCTAGAACTATTGTTCGGTACAAGGGACGGCCCGCCGATAGTATTTGATAGAGAATATCAAGAATGGAGGACAGTGATAAATATTGTAGACCGTTCAAACACTGAGCGGAATAATATTAAACAAAGTTTGGGAATTTTTAATAAAATAATGAACGCATATACGACCAATAATAGACTAATCTAGATAATGAAACTGAAAAATTATTTTATATATACTATCCTGCTAATTTTACTGAATGGCATTGATGATAGGACCTATGGTCAGGTATATATATTTGTTGGAGACCCGCAAATCGTTCTAGAGGCGGGTACTTATAAACAGAATTACAATACCGGAATGTATTTTTTTTATAAGCGCAATTGGGACCTGGCGATAGAGATGTTTTTAAGGTGTTCTGAGTTGACCAGAAAAAGGGATAAACATTTTTCACCATTAACATGGAGCTATATTTATTCAGGTCAATACGTAGAGGCAATACGATCAATTTCTTATTTAAATAATAGAAAAGAAAAACAATTGATCAGACTCGTATTAAAGAAAGTAACTTCCTTACGGAAAAATAATAAACTAAGTAAGAAAGATATAGATCGAATAGTCTCAGATAAGAAAGATATTATAAAAAGAACTAGAACAAATATAGTGGCCATGTCTAAACATGAGATCATAGACTATGGCCCTTGAGGTAGCATGAACTATTAGCATTTGATTTGTTCCATTCCAGCTTATTTTGTTCTAATATTGATCGATAGAGAGAGGATAAACCTATGTATAATAAATTATATATTATTTTATTATTGATTGTTAGTTGTTTGTTAACGGCTGTCTATTCTCAAAAATCAAAACCGAAAACTCAGTCAGTAAAGAATTCTAGGAGTATCCTTTCTCATTCAAAGCCTGTTGTGGTAAAGTCAACAAACGGCCCCCAGAGTCATAGTATTAATAAACAATGGAAGACAAACTCGGCGCTCGGTATGTTCAGCAGTTGGCCTTCTAAAACAAATAAGCCATCCTCAAATAGCATTTTTATATCCTCAGATGGCTCTAACAATAAAACTGAAAATTTAGAAGATACTGAGTCTTACAATGGTCTAAAAAAGAAAGAAAAAGAAAGTTTCTGGAGCAAGCTTAAACTATTCAAAAAAGAATAGCTTTTTAGTCGTCCTCGTCAACATTTATTTTTATACTAAGGATCTCCTCTGCGAGATACACTATTTCCATCTCTGATGTCATTACAATACCGTCTGCTTCTACTATATGGGCTATCATGGGCCCGAGAGATTCTAGCTGTTCTTTTGATAGTAGTGTTCTAACCCTATTCAAAACTGATCGCAAGTATTGTTGTCTATCGCTTGAGTTTTGATTTTTTAGTACGGAGTGTGCTTCGTTAAAAAAGTTTTCTGCTCTGTCAGATGAGTGCTCCGGAAATAACTTAGATATAGCATTGACCCAGGATTCTTTTTCTTCATAACTAGCCTGCTGGTCTGCGATCTGTATCGCAGCAAATAAATGTGTCACAGACTCCAATGGTGACATATCTTCTGGGTTATTTACTGCTAGTTTTCTGTCTCTACTAAAAAATCCCAAGCTATTGATTCTCCCACTCTTCCAGGGTGAGCGTCTTCATGCTAAAAGCGTGAATCTCATGCTTTAATAAATCTCCTAAAGCAGAATAAACTGTTTTATGCCTTTCGATTAGAGTTTTACTTAGAAAATTATCAGAAACAATGATAGCCTCAAGGTGGAAGCCCCCATCATGTTGATTATGATTTAGATGTCTACCAGTAAAGTCTTTTAGCTCAAAATGATGAATCTCTAATTCCTTGCGTAAATTTTGTTCAATTTTGTTACTTATGTCCATTAAGTTTTGTGGTTATTAATTAATAAAATAGTGTCATGAATATATCTAACTTATTTCAATTAACGGAAGAAGATAAAGACCAATATCGCAAATTAATCGATAAGATTGATCTGGATTCATCTGATGATATCATAAGAATGCTGAATCTCAAGATTGATAAGCTGGTCGAGTCTGATGGTTTTAATGATATTGAGACTGAGTTAATAAAAAATGTTTCTGTTCTTGTTACTATATACAAGACATATCCAGATCTAACGGATTCAACTCGAAAGAGGATACTGTTTGCGATATCTTATTTCTGCGATGAGAATGATGATATACCCGATATTGTTCCGGACATAGGATATCTAGATGATATGGTTGTTGCTAAGTGGGTTATTCAATTAATTAGCAAGGAACTGCCAGATGTAAGTATAGCCTAAACAGCTATTCTGACTTTTTCGAGGTCTGGATCTCTGCTAAGTCTTCTTCGGAATATTGCCACTTACACTTATAGCACCACCATGGTTTTCCATAGTAGGAAGGAAGATCTTCAGCCAACTCTAGATGTCTTTTACAGGTTGGGCAATCTCTTTCTGTCCCTGGCTCGGGCCACTTGTAGTCTGGCTTGTATTTTAGGCCATCTTCGTAAGTATGATGTTTCATAGTATCCTTAAATTACAAATCTTAGAAAGACATTTATATTTAAAAATTAGCTTATTTGAAAAATTAGAAATATTGCCATCATTACTAAAGTCATTGCGGTAATCCTTTTTACCATGAACTGACGATCAAGTGTCTTTGTTTCAACAATATAGTGTTCATAAAAAAGAAAGACCATAAGAGTGTCATTCGGTGCCACATAGACTCTTTTGTATGCGTCAGACAAATCTTCCTCAACATATTTTTTTGTTAATTCTGGGGGGAGATAGCTTACCAGATGAAAACCAGGGAGTACGGGTACAGGGTTTTTAAGAGGGTGTTTTCCAATGTAGACGCCATCTATGTAAAAAGGAACCTGCATACTGTCAGTTCTGAGATCAATAAAGCCAAATTTTTCCATATCACGACTTTTTTGAGCAAAAGAAATGCTTGCATAAAAAATGAAAAAAAATACAATTGTGATATTTTTTTTTTTATACATCTAGATTAAATTATTTTTGTCAATGGTTTTAATCAAATAAGTAAATTTAGCAAAAGAAGATGAACAGAATTTGTAGATTAGTGCGCTTATTTCCTATAACGGTATGCCTACTGTTATTTTCTTGCGCCTATTTTAATACCTTTTATAATGCGGAGAAGTATTTCAAAGAAGCGGACAGACTTCGACTAGAAAAAGCTGGCAAGGCCATACCTCTGAGAGCTATTGATAATTATGGAAAGACGATACAAAAGTGTAAGGTAGTACTGTCAGAGTTTCCTGATTCTAAATACGCGGATGATGCAATATTGTTAATGGCGAAAGCGCAATACTATCGAGGTGAATATGATGAAGCGATCAATAATCTAAGGGTTATCAACGAAAAAGGGACGCGCGGGCAGATTGCCGAGGCAAAATTTTGGTCTGCCGTATGCAAATGGAAAAAAGGAAAAACACAGACAGCAATTAATGAGCTAGAAAAAATAATCAAAGAAACTGACAAAGAAAAAATAAAGGCACAGTGTCATCTCTCACTAGCGGACATCTCAAATGAATTAGGACGAAGTGAAGATTTTCTATTTCATTTAGAAGAGGGTGCGAAAATAATGAAAGATAGGGCCGAAAAGGGTATCGTTTATAACAAGCTGGCAGATATCGCTTTTAACAATCAAAACTATAGTGTTGCGGAGAGTGCATATAAAGAAGTAATAAAGAACTCACTGACAAAAGAAAAAGTTGAAAACGCACACCTTCAGCTATTAAAAATCTCAAGGATATCTGGGGATCACAGAAGCGCTGAAAGAAAAATGAAGTCTATGCTTGTGGATGAGAAATTTAAAAATATTAAAGGCGACCTCGAGCTAGAACTCGTCCAGCTTTATTTAGCGCAGGAGGACACAGACAATGCTCTGGTACGCTTAGAGTCAATAATAAGTGACTATGAAAGGACAAAAATATCTGCTGAGGCATATTACATAATGGGCCAGATCAATTTATTACATATTTGGGACCTGGATATGGCAAAAGAAAAATTCTCACAGGTAAAAAAAGAATATAATAGGTCAGAATATGGACTGATTGCTCAGAATAAAATAAAAGCGATTGAGGGATATACCGAGTCCTTAAATGGTCTCAAGATATACGAATCTATTGCCTCTGATACAATGGCGCTAGATACAACACTAAGTGACTCTATAAAAAAGAAAAATCCTAAGCCCTCAAAAACATATGAAGAACTATTATACCATGTTGGAGATCTTGAGGCTTTTAGTTTCGACAGGCTAGATACTGGGATCGTATTTTTTAAGAAAATATTAGACAATGACTCCACATCAAAATTTTATCCTAAAGCACTTTTTACCCTATCATTGTTATACAATGATATTGGTGACACTATAAAAAGTAATAATTATAAAAATATTCTTATGTCTGATTTCCCAAAATCTGATTACACATCGTATGTCTCTAAGGGAGACAGTTTAAACCTTGAAAAGAGACCTGTTGAAATATTATTCCTAGAGGCTGAAAATTTATGGACGAGTAATCCGGGAGTGTCTATGAATGAATTTAAAAAAGTAATTAACGCTGACACCTTAAGTGAGGTGTCTGCCTCTGCAGCTTATTTTTTAGGTTACCAGTACGATTACACATATGCAATAGTAGATAGCGCATTCAAATACTATGATTGGCTCAATGTTATGCACCCGATGTCTGAACAGAATAAGCTTGCTAAGGCTAGGGTTAAGTTTTTAAAACAACTGGTGCAAGCGTCAGAGCCAGACACAATAAAAACGGTAAAATAGTTGTTTACAATAAAAAAAGAAATTTTTTCTATCTTATATCGTTTATTTAGATACCTGGTTAAGATAATTGTATTTGGCTATCAGAGAATTTTACAAAAAGATAGAGACCTTGAATCAATCGTTGATTTTGGAGATAAAAACCTCATTCGTATTAACAAGTATCTGGGGAGTTTTGCATTCAATTTTAGGATCCCAAGAGGCCTAGAAATAGAACTTTTTGATTTACCATTCAAGTCGCCTTTAGTGGCTGCATCATTTAAATCAGATGTAGATGTTTTAGGCATTTGGTTAAGGCTAGGATTGGGGGGGGCAACATACAAGACCGTGATGAAAGATGAGAGGATTGGAAATGCAAGACCTCGTTTGCAGCAAATAAGGCTAGAAAGAGAGCAGTGCCTTGTGAATGCGCTAGGCCTTCCAGGTGCAGGGGTAGATTCTTTCACCAAAGAATTACTAGGCTCATCGCTATGGAGCCACAACAGACCACTGGGTATCAGTATCGGCGGGGAAGATTTAGATGAATATTTAACTAATTTTAATACCATAGAAAAAACAATAAGAGGTAAAGTGCCAGAGAATTATTTCTACGAGCTAAACATAAGCTGTCCCAATACTGATACCGGAACCTGTGTCGGAGATGATCTGACCAGTATTGAAAAATTAGTTGACCATGTAAGAGCTAATTCTTCAGCAGTGGTTTCTCTGAAAATATCTCCTGACTGGAGTAATAGTAGACTTCTAAACATAGGTGAGATTATCAAGGCGAAGGATAAAATGTTTGTTAATGCTGGAAATACTCAGTTTAGAAATACAAACTCGCTTGGTCTAAAAATTGGTCAGCTCCCCAGAAATGGTGGCGGACTAAGTGGCGTGGCTATTCTCCCAAGGACTCTTGAGATGATAAACATGTTTAACGATATAGATATAAAAATTATGGCAACCGGGGGCATCTCAACGGTGCATCATCTGCGTGCGGCGAGAGAAGCAGGCGCGGTTCTGTTTGGTATGGCCACGGCTCTTATTATGGACCCCTACTGTATCCCCAAAATTAACTTCTCATTATTGAGGAACTAAGTTGCTAACGATAACACTGTTTGAGCCACAGATACCTCCAAACACTGGAAATATTGCCCGGTTATGTGGAGCAAATAATGTCAAGCTAGACCTTGTTGGGAATCTCGGGTTTGACATGGAAGATAAATATTTAAAAAGGGCTGGCCTAGATTATTGGAAGTTCATTAATTGGGAATATTTTCCGAGCGTCAGTAGATATTTTGAAAATATGTTAGACAGCAATTTTCATTTACTAACCACCAAGTCTGATAGGCTTTACACGGACAGGGTTTATACAGACAATGATTTCATAATTTTTGGGAGCGAGACAGCTGGCATCTCAGAGACTATATTATCTTCTTACTCAGAACATGCCTGTACCATACCAATGCAAAACAAAAATATCCGCAGTTTAAACCTGGCAACCAGCGTTGGCATTGTTTTATATGAGGCCATTCGGCAGATTAGCTATGTATAAGATTGTAATTATTTCTTTAATTATTTTTCATTATTTATCCTGTTCGAGTGCCCCTAGATACGGTAGCCAGGGTGGATCATTTCCTACAAGTAATCAGGTAAAAAAATCTGGAAAAGCAATTAAGGGAACTGACAGAAAGAAACAAACTAAGCATAAGAAAAGAATAACAGGTGTCAGCTCTTTCTACGCAGAAGATTTTCATGGAAAACTAACAGCCAATGGCGAGGTCTATGACATGTATGGCTTAACCGCAGCTCATAAAACACTGCCCCTGAATACCATTATCAGAGTTACGAATCTATCAAACAGTAAGTCCCTTATTCTCAGAGTTAATGATAGAGGGCCGTATATTAAAGGAAGAATACTAGACTGTTCCTATGGGGCTGCAAAAAAATTAGATTTTATAAAACAGGGTACAACAAAAGTTCAGATTGATGTGATAGAGTGGGGTGACGGGGTCTACATGCACCACAGAAAGTAAACCTATGAGTAAAACATACTTAATTGTAAATCCACATAGTGGAACAAAAAATTCGAAAAATATTTTAAATAAAGTAATACCAGTATTTAATGAATATGATATAGAATTTACTTTAATAAAGACAGAGTATGCTGGTCACGCAAAAGATTTATTAAAATCATGTGACTTTGGTGATTATGATGCGGTGTGTGCTATTGGGGGAGATGGAACGCTTAATGAAATTGTAAACGGAATGCTGTTAAGAAAGGATAAGCTCAGGTTGCCTATCGGTCTTATCCCGGGCGGTACCGGTAATTCTTTCATGAAGACTGTGGATAGTCTGGACCCTGTTGATACCGTTCATCGAATAGCTCGCAATAGAAAAAGACCTATAGATGTTATGAAAGTGGAAGCATCTG
>TARA_B110001454_G_scaffold22696_2_pt1 | contig 17000 bp, 17 predicted proteins | sample TARA_B110001454 | Tara Oceans TARA_B110001454 (sample SAMEA4397004) | marine metagenome | biome: Polar Biome; feature: [MES] marine water layer (ENVO:01000295) within the mesopelagic zone...; material: water (ENVO:00002006), including particulate matter (ENVO:01000060) such as...... | reverse complement strand
CGTTTTACCCAGACGCTAGGAATAAAAACAAGTGCTATAATTATGCAACCAAGTAATATAAATGCCATAAAATTTAGTATAGTGTATTTGAATGTTATTGAGTATTTGGTCTGCTGATTATAATTATTTTTCGCAGTAAATCTTCATAAAAATGGAATAAGCATGACAGTGAAAAGAAGCCGTGAAACAGAAATTGCCCAAGCGTACCGTCATCATGATACAGAAACCGGTGCACTCATGCCTTCTATTCATCCCTCAACTACTTTTGCAAGAGATGAGCAGTACCAATTGATTGCAGAGCAGTTTAGTTATGCTCGCGACGAAAATCCTACTAATACAGTGCCTGAAAATATGCTGGCTAAGCTCGAAGGGGGTGAAGAGGCATTGTTATTTAGTTCTGGGATGGCTGCAGCAGTCAGTGTTTTTCAAGCCTTAAGTCCTGGCGATCATATTGTAGCTCCCGCAATCATGTATTGGGGCCTGAGAGGATGGCTGATTGATTATACAAAAAAATGGGGACTGGATTTGAGTTTCTATGACGTAGCGAATCCAGATGCTTTGAGTGAGAGTATTATTCAGGGGCAAACAAAAATTATTTGGATAGAGACTCCATGTAATCCAACATGGGATATTATTGATATAGAAAAAGCTGCACAGATAGCCAAATCATGCGATGCAAAATTGATTGTTGACTCCACAGTAGCTACGCCAATCCTTACTAGACCATTGGAATATGGCGCTGATATAGTTATGCATTCAGCAACAAAATACTTAAATGGTCATGGCGATATTGTGGCTGGTGCCTTGGTTTGCTCCAAAAAAGATAGATTTTGGGAAAAAATAAGACAGAATCGTGTTCAGGGCGGGGCGATTATTGGATCTTTCGAAGCTTGGTTATTGCAACGTGGGATGCGAACTTTACATTTGCGAGTAATAAGAGCAAGTGAAACAGCTTTGAAAGTGGCGGAATATTTCAGTAACCATAAAGAAATACATCAAGTGTTGTATCCAGGATTATCCAGTCATCCAGGACACAATATTGCAAAAAAGCAAATGGCACTAGGATACAGTGGAATGCTGTCTATAAGGATTCGAGGGGGTGAAGAATCAGCCTTAAAAATCGTTAAAGCATGTAATATATTTATTCGAGCTACTTCCCTTGGTGGAGTTGAAAGTTTGATCGAGCACCGTTTTTCGATAGAAGGAGAGGGGAGCCCTATACCAAAAGATTTAATAAGGATATCAATTGGGATAGAATCTGCAGATGATTTGATAAATGATTTAGATAGATCTATTAAAAAATAACATATATAACATATATTTATAATGTTTATTTAATTTAGTTAATGATATTACAATTAAGGCCAAATCACTATGAAAAAATTAACAGAAAATATGAATTTCACAGCTAAAAATGGGCTTTTAGACAGAAGATTTTTTTTAAAGGCCGGACTCGGTGTTGGCGGCGGGTTGTTATCTGCTTCCGCCATTGGCTCAGAAGGTAAGGATCGATTTCCTTGGATGAAGCAACCAGGTTCTGGCATGGGAGAATCTGGACCATCTAATTTCGAGAGTCATATAAAAAGAGATAGTGTCGGAACTCAACCAGGAACGACTGGCTCTGGAGCTTCGAGAACACCAATTGAACACCTCGATGGAATTATTACCCCAAGTAGGCTGCATTTTGAGCGTCATCATTCAGGAATACCAGAAATTGATCCAGACCAACATCGTTTGATTATTCATGGCCTTGTTGAGCGCCCATTATCTTTTTCATTGGAGAGTCTAGCTCGTTATCAACACACATCTAATATCCAGTTTTTAGAATGCTCGGGCAATAGTGGTGGCAATATGATGGCACCACAACCTTTACAGCGAAAGGCTAGCGATTTGCATGGCTTAGTTTCTTGCAGTGAATGGGGCGGAATTCCTCTTAAAGTTTTACTTGAAGAAGCGGGCGTTAAGCCAGAAGGTAAATGGATTGTAGCTTCGGGTTCAGATGCAGCTATGATGAGCCGCAGTGTGCCAATTGAAAAAATAATGGATGATGCCATAATCGCGACTCATCAGAATGGAGAGCCATTGCGACCTTCTAATGGTTACCCAATGCGTTTATTTTTACCAGGCTGGGAAGGTAATGCGTGTGTTAAATGGTTAAGAACAATAAAAGTAACTTCTGGTCCCTCGATGACGAAAGATGAGACTTCTAAGTATTCAGACTTAAGAGATGATGGTATAGCCGAGTTATTTACTTTTCCGATGGGCGTGAAATCAGTAATTACCAGCCCTTCTTTGGGATTGAATTTTGCTGGCGCAGGTATTTATCAAGTCAAAGGTATTGCCTGGTCTGGCTCAGGAAAAATAAAAACTGTTGAGCTGTCTGCCGATGGGGGAAATACCTGGGCTGAAGCGCTTTTGGATCAGCATGTCCTTTCTAAATCATTGACACGTTTTCGATCTGCCTGGAATTGGGATGGCGCTCCTGCAACCATAATGAGTCGAGCCATCGACGAGAATGGTAACGTTCAGCCTTCAAGAGAGTCTTGGTTTGTTGGTAGAGCAAAAAATACATTTTATCATTTTAATGCAATCCAGACTTGGGGTGTTAATGCTGCAGGGGAGGTGAGTAATGTTTATCTCTAAACTGGTGAAAACTATATGCACCTGCACCTTGATAATAATCACTCAAATTGTTGCTGCTGATGATGTTTCATTTGGAGTGAATAACCCAAACTTAGGAGAGGTTCTCTCAGCTGAATATGTAGATCAGATTGATTTTGTGGTCATGCCTAATGGTGATGGTCTGCCTCAGGGTTCTGGCAATGCCATCTCTGGAAAAGAATTATTCAATGTTCAGTGCATTGCTTGTCATGGTAATGAGGCAAAAGGTGGAATTAATGGTGACCTTGCTGGCGGTCATGGCACAATCAATGGTCCGCTTCCTAAAAAAACAGTAGGCAGTTATTGGCCATACGCTACGATTTTATTTGATTATATTAGGCGTGCAATGCCTTATCAAACACCAGGGACTTTAACCAACGATGAGATATACGCATTAACCGCTTATATTCTTTACCTTAATGACATTGTCACTGAAAAAGAAATCATGTCATCTGAGACATTACCTAGAACTATAATGCCCAACAGCGAAGGTTTTGTTTGGGCGTACTCAGCTTTGAAGTAAAGATGCAAACTAAATCATTACCTTTAAAGTATTGGAATAAAATTGGTCACAATGCTATTGGACGGTGGTGCTTTGCTAAGGCTGTTTGTTGGCGAGTTCCTTATTTTTCATCAATTTCGCCAACATTCATTACTTATACTGAAACCAAGGTGGCGGTTGGTATGAAGAAGCGAAGAAGCGTCACTAATCATCTGGGTACGATTCATGTGATTTCTATCGCTAATCTTTGTGAACTTGCTGCTGGAACACTTATGGAGGCTGGGCTGATGGCTTCTATGCGCTGGATACCTAAAGGTATGAATATACATTACCTGAAGAAAGCGAATTCTAATTTAATAGCTAAAGCAGTTATGCCTATAATTGAAGAAGGAGAGATAGCTGATATTATAGTGCCAGTATCTGTATTAGATGCTGATGGACTTGAAGTTGTCCAAGCCGATATAATTATGTATCTTACACCTAAAGAAGTGAATTGATAAAAGTAAACTGGAAATATAAATATGCAGCAAGATGAAACTAATGAAAACACGATTAATGATAGTGAAGAGCAGAAAAGCTATAACTATGAGGCGAACTTAAAATCAATCCCGATATGGAAACGATTGATGTATATGCTTATTTTTGCCGTGGTATTTAGTTTATGTCGAATAGTGATTTTTGGTGTAGCTTTACTGCAGTTTTTTTCTGTTTTGTTTACATCGGAAGCAAATAAAAAGCTTCAATTATTTGGTCATGCGGTAGGATCATATGTATCTGAGATTACCGATTTTTTGACTTATTCTTCAGAAGAAAAACCATTTCCTTTTGATAAAGATTGGCCCAGCACAGAAGTGTAAATAATATCGTTTCTTTACTTGAATCTCTGCTTGCTAATACTATTTAGATTCACTTAGTTCGTGGATAACAATCTGCCAATGCTCTAAAGCATCAAAAAATGACTTCACCAACACTCGTTCATTTAAACCATGAGCAAAGCTATCTTCAGCTCTGGCAAATTGACCAGTAGAGCCATAAGTAGGAATGCCCCCAGCTCTCAGAGCACGGCCATCTGTTGCACCAGTTGTCATATAAGGAATGATCGGTAAATCAGGAAATTGAGCGTGAACGGCTTTTTTTATTGCAGCCATGACATCTTCACGTAATGGCGAGGCTGGTGCACTTTTTGGATTACCGGAGACTTCGATTTGGATATCTTTATTGGAGACTATTTCACGTAATTTACTGTGTATTTCATTGACTTTGACACCTGGAAATAGACGGCAATTGATATTTGCTTCTGCACTTTGCGGTAAAGCATTTTCGGCATGTCCAGCATTAACCATTGTGGCAATACAAGTTGTTTTTATAATACCAACTTGACCAGAATAAGTAGAGATCAATTCGGCAGCAGCTATATTTTTTGGATTTAAAGAGAATTGTTGCATGGCTCTTCCTAGCTCGTTTTTCTCAGCCGTCGCCCTCATTTTGAAATATTCCAAAGTTATATCATTGGATTGCGTAGGGAAGGTGTATGCTTCGATTTCACTCAGAGCTAACGCCAAGTCATAAATTGCATTTTTCTTTGTTGGTCTGGAGCTATGTCCACCAGGATTAGTGATTTTAATCGTGAAGTCAGCATATGTTTTTTCAGCAGCTTGAAGTTGGTATGAGATTGGTTCAAATTCTGTACTTAATGAGCCACCACCGGAATCTGCGTTAATAGCGAATTCAGCATCAATTAAATTTCTGTGATTATCTACTAAGTCTTCAATAGTCAGCATTTCTGTCTCTTCATCACCACTGAAAGCAATGATTAGGTCACGATTAGGCATATAGTTTTCACTTTTTAACCTCAAGAAGGCTGCAGTTAGTAAAGTGGTGCCAAATTTGTCGTCACCAGTACCTCTGCCAAAGAAGTAACCATTCTCTTCTATAAGAGTAAATGGATCTTTTTCCCAGTCTTTTTTAAGGGCCTCAACGACATCCATGTGGGCGGCAAATAGAATGGGTTTTTTACCAGACGAGTCATCACCTTGATAACGTACTACCAGTGAGGCAATTTCTTCACCGTTGGGAGAAATAAAGGGTATAACATTAATATCATTCTCATCAAAGCCTCCATCTCTAAAGCGATCTGCAAGATAGTGAGCCATGACCTTTACTTGGTTGTGACCTTTTGCGGTCCTCATGGCTATAGTATCTCGGTAGATACTTAATGCCTTGGTTTGATAATCGGCAGTATAGTTTTTACTGCTTGCTATTTGTGCTTGAGAGGAAGCGGAGAAAATGAGAGAAATTATAAAAATATACTTAGACATTGCATTACCCGTATTAATTATTGATTGTATTGGTCATTCCATCCGCGCCAACCAGGACCACGAACAATTTGTCCTGGCATGGCACCGGTATGTTCACCATCTTTAAGAACCTGTTTGCCATTGACAAAAACATGCTTCATACCAACTGCATATTGGTGCGGTTTTTTAAATGTTGCTTTGTCATTAACTTCTTCTGGATCAAAGATAATAATATCTGCGTAATTATTTAGCTGGATAGAGCCTCGATCTTGTATTCCAATATTCTTCGCCGGCAATGAAGTTAATCTTCTAATAGCTTCTTTCATTGTTATAGCTTGCTCATCTCTAACATATTTACCTATCACTCTTGCAAAATTACCATATGCCCTAGGGTGAAGACTTTTTTCGAGAAACACTCCTTCATTTGCGATGGCTCCAGCATCAGAACCAAAGCTCATCCATGGTTTTTTTATCTGCTTTGTTACATTTTCTTCTGACATCAGAAAAAATACTGCGTCAATACGGCTATTATCCTCTATGACTAGGTCCATAGCAGTAATCTGTGGAGATGTACCCCTAATTTCACTAACTTCTTGTAGTGTCATTCCTATATATTTCTTCAATTTGGAATTTCGAAAACCAGTTAATAATATTCCTTTTGGACCAGCTTGCATGAAAAAATTCTCCCAGGCTGAATTTTCATCTAGCATTTCTTGTGAGACTTGTTCTCTAACTGATGGTACTTGTAATTGCTTAACCCATTCGTCATGACCACCTTCTTGAACCCATGGTGGCATTGTGGCATCCAGTCCTGTTGCTGCAGCTGGATAAGTATACATATCAGCGCTTATCCTTAAGCCTGAGTTTCTTGCTGATTCAATTAAATCAAATACATTTTCTAGTTTATGCCAATTTTTTTTACCGGCTGCTTTCAAGTGATATATCTCAGCGGGTGCTCCCGTAATACTAGCAATCTTTATTAACTCCAAGACGGCTTCTTCGAGATGATTTGCCTCTGATCTTAAATGTGAGATATATGCACCATTATGCTTTGCTGCAATTCTTACTAATGCAATTAATTCATCGGTATCAGCGAAAGTTCCTGGCGTATAAATTAAAGATGAGCCAACACCCATCGCACCATCAAGCATTGCTTCTTCAACTAGATTTTGCATTCTGATGAGTTCAGCGGCTGTGGGTTTGCGATTCTCATAGCCTAGTTCATGTACTCGAACTGTACTGGCACCGATATATGAAGCAACATTAACAGAAACACCCTGACTAACAATGCGTTCAAGATATTCATTAAGCGTAGTCCATGTAATATCATATTTAATATTACTCTGTTGTTCTTTCATTCTAATCTTCATTGAGTCATTCAATGGGCCCATTGAGGATCCTTCGCCCATTATTTCGAGTGTTACACCTTGCTTTATATCGCTAAGAGCCCGACCATCTATAAGCAGAGGCTGAGTAGCCCAGGAGAGCATATTAATGAATCCTGGAGCAACCACCATATCTGTAGCATCTATATATTTACTTGATGAGAAATCTCCAAGGTCTCCTATTTGAGCAATTGAATCACCAATTATACCTATATCACTATTGACAGGATCATTGCCTAGTCCATCATAAAGAGTTCCATTGCTTATAATTACATCAAAATCCTTGGAGTTATTTGAGCCTTCATCACATGCAACTAGGAATCCCAGCAATACAAAGCTGAATGTGTATTTGAGTAAGTATTTCATCTTCATGAATCTTGTTATTGATTGTTTAGTTCGATGTGGCGCCAAGTTCGATTTCACTCCATACGCGTAATAAATTTTCCCCAAGAATTTTTTTAATATCTTCATTGCTGTAATCTCGATCCATTAGTCCCTGAATAAGATTAGGGTAGCTAGAAACATCCTTAAGACCAATCGGTAGGGTATTTCCTACACCGTCATAATCAGAGCCAATCCCAACATGATCAACACTACCGGTTAATTTAACCACGTGATCAAAATGATCTAGAGTCTGCTCTAATGTGGCAAATGGATAAGGATTTAATTTGGCATATTCATCGTTGAAGGCATCACGATCATTACCGTTTTCACTTCCATACAGATCTAATGGCGTGTCATCGTCAGATGACAATAACTTTTCCCAAGCTACAGTTCTTTTTGAGTTATATTGATTGGCTTCTTCTGTAAGGAATGCGGAGCCATAATTAATCATAATAACCCCGCCATTTTCAGCCAAACGAATGATCATTTCATCATTCATATTTCTTTCGAATCCCGGAGTGAAGTGACGAGCCGAAGAATGCGAAGCAATGACTGGAACGCTTGTTATAGCCATGACATCCCAAAATGCTCCATCAGAGACATGACTGATATCGATTATCATGCCAAGACGGTTCATTTCTTTAACAACATCTTCACCAAAAGCACTTAGACCACCATGGGCTTTATTTGAGTCATAAGATGAGTCAGAGATTAGATTTGATAAAGAATGAGCTAGGGTAATATAGCGAATTCCTTTTTCGAAAAAATACTCAATATTTTCAATTTGACCTTCGATCGGTGATCCATTTTCCATGCCTAGTGGTAGAGAGATCAAATCTTGATCGAATTGCTCTCTAATTTGTGATGGTGAAGTAGCAATTGCATATTTATCTGGTGCAGTTGCTACAATTTTTTCCACCAAGATAATTAATTCTTCAGCACGTTCTTTTGATTTACCCTCAGACGCTAATGAGGCTGGTGTGTATATCGACATAAAAGGCGCATTTAAACCACCTTGAATAGCTCTGGGATAATCGTAATCGCCACCTTCTGTAGCCATCGTAACGTCTTCCCATTCACGGAGAACGCGATATGGAACATCAATATGACCATCAATTATAATAGAGTTTTTTGCTAACTCGGACGACGTGATTGATTCCGCTGAAGGCATGCAAGCCATTAAGAATGAAGGGAGAAGAATGAGTGTAAGATGACGAAGTAAATACATTTATAGCTCCTAATTATAAGGTTATGCTGTTTGATAATTTAGATGTTAGTATAGGTAAAAGTTAAAGGATAATCATTACAAACAATCTGCTTTTCGTTGGTAAGCAATTTTGTTTCAATTCGTAACAAGTATCATATTGATTTTGTTGAATTTTCTAAAGAAAGTATAATTATAAGATGATAAAAGTTTTATTAATTGATGATGATTTTAGGCATTCAGAACTTCTAAAAAATTATTTGTCGCGATACGGCATGAAGCTGGATTGCATTGGCGATGCCGAAAAAGGCTTAAAAAGATTCGAGTTATCTGATCCCGACTTATTATTGCTTGATGTGATGTTACCTGGAATGGATGGTTTCGCTGTGTGCGCTGAAATCAGGAAAAAGAGCAACATTCCCATCATTATGTTAACCGCAAGAGGTGATGTCTCAGATCGTATATCCGGCCTTGAATTAGGTGCAGATGATTATATTGGCAAACCATTTGAGCCAAGAGAATTAGTAGCGAGAATTCAATCAGTATTAAGAAGAGTTGATAAAGAGATCAAATCCAGTGACGGCATACTTAAATTTGATGGACTCACTCTGGATACAAACAAACGTACCACTGAGGTTGATGAAAAGCCTGTTGAGCTGACTTCGATGGAGTATGAATTATTGTTTATCCTGGCAAAACATACCGGTAAAAAAATGCATAGAGACGAACTTTTATCTAAGTTAAGAGGCATAAACGTAACAATCTTGACAAGATCAATCGATATTATGGTTAGTCGTGTAAGAAATAAAATTGGCGATAAAGCCAAGCCTGCTCGCTTCATTCAGACTATATGGGGAAGCGGTTACATCTTTGTTGCAAAAGAGCTTAAATCTTAAATAATTATGTTGAGACGTATAGGACATTCCTTGTCTTTGCGTCTTTTGGGAATATTTCTATTATCTGGCGCTCTTTTTGCCTATGCCTCAATGATTGGTTTACGCTGGGTTTATGAAACGGATGAGCTAAGGGAACTAGTTAGTGGTCACTTATCCCTGCATATCAATTATGTAAAACAAGATATAGGCAGTCCACCTAAGATTGAAAATGCCATTGCGATAACAAAAAAAGTACCAGTGGATATTAGGATTATTGGTCGTGATTTAAATTGGGCATCAGCTCCTGCTTTTCCTGAAATGGAAGACCTAGTATTTTCGTCAAGCGATCAGCTTAACAATGTTGCCAGTCAATGGTTGAATGAATTACAAGATATTGAATTTGCAAGTGATGGGGATCACCGGTTTTTAAAAATTGAAGAAGGTGGGTATGCGATCATTGTATCCACGCCTAAGATTGTTGCTGAAGCCGAGCAAAAAAATCTCCCTCGTTATATAAAAATTGAAGAAGGTGATTATAATTTGATAATAATAGGGTTCACCTTATTACTGGTTTTTATGACATATTTAGCGGTTCGATGGTTGTTTAAACCGATCGAGATAGTCAGGCATGGAGCGGCTGAAATTGGTCGTGGCAATGTTCGCTTTCGTATTAAAGATTTAAGGAATGATGAATTGGGTGATTTAGCAGTGGACGTCAATAAAATGGCTGAAAATGTTGAGTTAATGCTTGATGCAAAGCGACAGTTATTGTTGGGTATTAGTCATGAGCTTAGGTCACCCTTATCCAGACTCAGATTAGCATTAGAATTGCAAAATAACCTTGAGGATCAAAACGACCTCATCGGTGATCTTGATGAAATGGAAAAAGTAATTTCAACACTTATTGAAGCGGAGCGATTAAATAGTGGGCACGAAGGCATAAATATTGAACGTGTCTCGATTGCTGAAATAGCTGAGAAATTAATTACTGATTTTTTCTCGAGAAAGAAACATCTAATCGAATTTGATTTACCTGATGGGATGTATTTAAATGCCGATAAAGTAAGGATTATTCTAATGATAAAGAATCTCATTAATAATGCTTTAAGATACAACAATGACAAAAAAGCGGCAGTAAAAATTGAATTTAGCGTGTCACCTAATGCAACTATAGTAAAAGTATTTGATTCAGGGCCCGGTTTTACGGAAGATGAGGCAAAATTTTTTGGTGAGCCGTTTTACAGAGGAGACCCATCTAGAGCTAGACATACGGGCGGGACCGGCTTAGGCCTTTATATTGCAAAACTGGTTGCTAAGGCGCATGGCGGCAACTTAGATCTTGATACTGCTTATAAGAAAGGCGCCTGTTTGGTCGTTACATTACCATTTGAACCAAAATTTTAAATTTATCTCATAAATATTTGATAAATATAATTAATTTAAAAGATTATTGCCTATCATAGTCACATCTCTCACTAGCTCATCAAAATCAGAGCGCTGACTTCGATGGTTGCAAATTGCCACTCTAAGAGAGAAATTTCCATTTAATAAAGCTGAGGAGGGGGCTGAATTTCCACTTTCATGCAATCTCATCAGTATCTCAGTATTCAAGTCATTTAATTGCTCATCCTTAACTGATGGATCAGTGTATCTAAAATTAACTATATTCAATGAAGTTGGCGCTAATAATTCTAAATCATTATGGGCTTCAACTAATTGAGTAAGATATTTTGCTTGGTCAATATTTTGTTCAATCTGAGCGCTATATTTATCAGAACCTTCAATTTTTAATGCCATCCAGGCGCGAAGCGCTTTGAAAGAGCGTGAGAGCTGCACTCCATATTCAGAAAAATTAATCGGCCCTGATGCTAAGCCGCGCTCAAAGTTCTTTATATAAGGCGGTATTACTGAGAATGTCTCTTTATGTGGGTGGTTGCCACGAATTAGAACGCAGCCACAGTCATATTGAATATACATCCATTTATGGAGGTCAAAGGCAATAGAATCAGCTAATTCTAGACCGTCAACAAGATGATGAGATTTTTGTGCAAATTTAGCAATCGCACCAAATGCCCCATCCGCATGGAGCCAGATATTCTCTTTCTTGGCTATTTCGGACAATTTGATTAAAGGGTCTATAGCGCCGGTATTTACAGTCCCTACATTAGCAATAATACAGGCTGGGATACGACCATTTTTTCGGTCTTTATCTATGGCATTCTGGAGAAGGTCTAGGTTAACAGTATAGTCATCATTGATCGGTATCAATTTTAATGATTTCGATCCAAGCCCTAAGAGTTCAATTGCTTTTCTGATGCAGGAATGAGTCTCTACTGAGGTATAGAACATCAATCTTGCATTGTCATTAAGGTTAATTCCCTCGTCTCTGATATCGTAACCTGCGGCATGTGTTCTTGCTACCGCTAAACCCACTAAATTTGCCATAGACCCCCCACTAACAAGTAAACCATTAGCATCTTGCGGGTAACTAAGGAGGGTCTTTAACCAAGAAAGAAGTTGAAGTTCAACGTATGTTGATGCGGTTTCATCCAAACCTAGACTACCTGAGTTCATCGCTGAGATAACCATATCAGCAATTAATTGACTTGGCGTACCGGTACCGCCAACCCAGCTCCAGAATCTTGGGTGAATGTTATTAGTTGGGTAAGGTAGGATATGATTTTTTACTGATTCATAAACCTCTGATTCCTTGGATCCTTTTGAAGGGAGGGGCTCCGCGAATAATTCTTTTGCTTCTTCTGGTAAGGGCGTCCAGACCGGTCTGTCACCCACAGTTTTTAAGTAACCAACCAAATCATCAACTACTTTATGAGCTAAGTCTTGAAATTCATCCCAATTTTCAGGATCTAATGTCTGTTCATGTTTTGATTGATCGGTCATTGTTAAGCCTTGGTTGATTATTGTGTGTTTATTTTTCTTTTAAATTATGATTAATTTCTAAAATTATACTATTGTATGAGAATGAATCTACTAATGATTATTATCATTTTTTTGGCGATCGGTGCCTCAATTGGTTTGATGTATTTGGCTTGGCATATAATTCCAAGCACTCAAAAGGATAAAAAAAATAACGATAAAAGCTAATCTGTAACGGGATTAACATCATGTTCACCTTGATGGTCTAATAAGCCAAGAATAATTTGCCTAGTTTTATTATTTGATAATTTATCAATGATTATATTTTTTATTTTAACCACGAATGCATCCTTCTCTCTCGACGAATTAATATCGTATATATCTTTTAACTTTGTAAGCGATAAATAATCTGGATGGTGTATCTCGATTATCTCTGCGTATCTAATTGTTTGAGTCTTATTTTTAACCGTAAGTGTATAAACATGAATCGCTATGTTTTGGTATGCATTGCTTTTCAACCATTTTTGGATAACTGGATGAATATCTTTAGACAACTCGAGGACGAGTAGACTGTCTTTGGTAATACTCCAGCCATAATCTTTGAATGTAGCACCAATAGAGCTTCCCTCAATTATCTTTTTATGTACTTCGCTAATTTTAATCGAATCCATAAAGCTCACTAATGCCAATGTGTGGTATTTCTTTTTGTAACCAGAGCTTTTCTTTACTGCATTTATTTTATTGAGAGCGATATAATAATCGTCATTGCTGAAAAGAAATGAAATTCTGTCTTCATTGTTGCTTTCAATTACATCGAGACCATAGGATCCAAATTTCTTTTCAATCATTTCACTATTTAATAAAGGGTATGAGCACCCGTTTATGATTAGAGTAAATAATAAAAGGATGACCTTGAATTTGGTAATTTTGAAATTCATATAGAATCTTTCTAGGTAAAACTTAAATTTAGTTCAGTTGTTCACTATAATTCATCATGATTGGGGATTGAACGTATAATCTTAAAATTCATAATATCAATATTGACAGAGAAAGAGAAAGTTTATGAAAGAGCGGGCAATGATTATCTTATCTGGAGGCCAAGACTCCACAACGTGTCTTTATTGGGCAATGAAACGTTTTCATGCAGAGAACATTGAGGCGGTAACGTTCGATTATGGGCAGCGCCATAAAGTAGAAATTACTTGCGCCAAACGTATTGCCGAGCAGCACAGTATCCCGCATCATATTATCCCGATTAATTCATTTGAGATGTTAGGCCAAAATAGTTTAACTGATAAAAAGGTAGAATTTGATGCTGGTTATCATAGGGAGTTACCCAGAACTTTTGTGCCAGGTAGAAATCTTATTTTTCTGACGCTTGCTGCATCTTTAGCCTGGCAGAAAAAAATCAATCATTTGGTAATTGGTACGGCGCAAACTGATTACAGTGGCTATCCAGATTGTCGAGAGAGTACGATTAAAGCCATGGAAAGAACGTTGAATCTTGGCTTGGATTACTATTTTAAAGTGCATGCTCCATTAATGCATTTAACTAAAAAAGAAACGGTTTTCTTAGCCATGGAGCTTGATGCAATAGATGCAATGGCATTAACGCATACTTGTTATCGAGGAGAACAACCTCCATGTATGGATTGTGAGGCATGTAAGTTAAGAGCAAAAGGTTTTAAAGAGGCAGGGATTATAGATCCCTTGGTGAATTAGTTATGTATTCCGTTAAAGAAATCTATTACACCCTGCAAGGGGAAGGTCAGCATACGGGAAGACCTGCTGTGTTTCTTAGATTTTCAGGTTGTAATTTATGGTCAGGTAGAGAAAAGGATCGTGAGACAGCAATATGTCGCTTCTGCGACACAGACTTTAGAGGGGTAAATGGTGTCGGTGGAGGGAAGTACTCAACCGCTCAAGATTTGGTTCAGAAGGTTATTCTTAATTGGCCAAAAACGAAACGTAATATAGCACCATATGTTATTTGTACAGGTGGAGAGCCTTTGTTGCAACTAGACAAGGACTTAATTGATGAATTTCATCGAAAATCATTCGAAATTGGTATTGAGACAAATGGAACGATTCGAGCGCCAGAGAATATTGATTGGATATGCGTGAGTCCTAAAGCGAGCTCAATTTTGAAACAGACATCGGGAAATGAAATTAAACTAGTCTATCCACAAATTGAAAAATCGGCAGCGCCACATTTATTTCAGGAATTAGATTTTGATTATTTTTTCTTACAGCCACTGGATGATGATAATTTAAAATTAAATACAAAGGCGTCTATAGAATATTGCCTAAAAAATCCACAATGGAAATTGAGTATTCAAAGTCACAAAATATTAGGGTTACCATAATGAAGAAATATACTATTAAACAAATTATCTTTGCGTTAACAACCGGATTCGTACTTTCATGGTTTGTTTATCAATCAACTATCAAACCCCCTTATCAAGCGCAACGAAAACTTGAAGAGCAAATCGTAACAAAAGCGAATGTTTTATTGATTGAACAACTTGGTTTACCCGCCGATATTGAAGTGATTGATCCGGTTAATGCCGATAAGGATGTGGGTAAAACTTATATTTCCCCGGAGAATAAAAAATGGCAAGTATCTGGCTATTATCGGCGTAATGAGCTTGATGAGTGGCACCCTTGGCTCATGAATTTAGATGAGAGTCATCACCTTACTGGATTAAGTGTTCAGGATTATCCTTATTTATTCTCATCAGAGATAATTGAGAGCCCTTTAATATCGATTCAAATGATTAATTGAGCAAATAATAATGATTACAGATTTCGACGCTATTGTAATTGGTTCTGGTATTTCAGGTGGATGGGCGGCAAAAGAACTTACCGAAAAAGGATTAAAAACTCTATTATTGGATCGTGGACGGCCAGTTCGGCATCAACATGATTATCCAACAGAAAATAAAGGTGCATTTGATTTGCCTTACCGCGGTCACTGGCCACCAAATGAGAAGAGTAAAGATCGTTTTACGCATAATGCTACTGTAACGAGCCCAACCAATTATCATTTCTTCAATGATGATCGAAAAAATCCTTATATAAATAATATAGACAAACCTTTCAATTGGATACGGTCCGATATTTTTGGAGGAAGATCAATACTTTGGGGGCGTCAATGTTATCGATGGAGTGATATTGATTTCGGTGCTAACAAAAAAGATGGTTATGGTATAGATTGGCCGATAAGGTATAAAGATATAGCGCCATGGTATTCATATGTAGAAGAATTTGTTGGTGTATCCGGTGAAAAATTAAATCTTATGCAGTTACCAGATGGCGAGTTTCTGCCAGCTATGCCATTAAATATAGCAGAGAAGCATTTTAAAAAATCGGTCGCTCATCATTTTGATGGCAGGGTTGTTACTATTGGAAGGACGGCAAATCTAACTACCACACTACCTAATCAAAAACGCAGTCGATGTATGTATAGATCTCAATGCGATCGTGGATGTTCATTTGGTGCCTATTTTTCAACCCAAAGTTCAACACTTCCAGCCGCCCAAAAGACGGGCAATCTAACTATCAAGGCAAATACACTTGTTGATTCATTAATATATGATAGTAGCGGAAAAAGAATAACTGCGATTAATGTTATTGATACACAGACGAGACAGTGTTATAAATTATCTGCTCGAGTTATCTTTCTTTGTGCTTCATCGGTTGCATCAAATCAGATTCTATTAAATTCGAAATCTCAATCAATGCCTCAAGGGCTGGGTAATAACTATGATAATTTAGGTCGATACCTAATGGACCATACGTTCGGTACCGGCGCAACAGGCGTATTACCTTATTTCAAAGAATATGTGGAATATGGTCGCCGACCAACTGCAATGTATGTCCCAAGGTTTAGAAATTTAAAGAATCAAGATAAAAGCATCAATTTTAGCAGAGGGTATAATTTTCAATCATGGGGTGACGGTCGTTTGCCACCTGAGAATATCACCGGTTACGGCGCTCAACTAAAGAAAAACCTTCGTACTCCAGGGCCATGGCAACTTCCTTTACATGCATTTTGCGAAGTTTTGCCTCGCAGTAAAAATAGAATGCTGCTGGACAGTAATAAAGTAGACCGTTTTGGTATTCCTCAAGTTAAATTTGAGTTTGAATGGAGTAAGAATGAGCTAAATATGATTAGAGATGCGACTGATCAGGCTGTAAAAATGCTAAAAAGTGCTGGTTGCAGTAACATAAAGACCAGAAGCACACCTTCTGCTCCTGGAACTGGCATTCATGAAATGGGTGGTGCTCGAATGGGCAATGACCCTAAAGAATCGATCGTAAATCGTCAGAATCAGATGCATGTTGCAGAGAATGTATTTATAACAGATGGATCTATTATGACGTCAGCTTCTTGCGTTAATCCATCTATTACATATATGGCGCTCACTGCAAGAGCTGTTGACTATGCAGTAGACCAGTTACGTTCAAATAAAATATAATTACCGAATTATAGCTCTCGTGCCCAGATATTCCTAAATGAGACTTTGCTACCGTGATCTTGGAGTAAGATTGAGTCCTTTCCGTGAAATTCATACTCAGGCAGACCAATATAAGTAGTTGATCCTTTTAGAGTAGAATTATATTGAATTAGAACACCATTATGAAAAACAGTCATACTTGCATTCGTTTTGACACTTTTATCGATATTAAAAGTTGGCGCTATAAAGATAATGTCATAAGTTTGCCATATGCCAGACTTTTTACTGGCATTAACCAAAGGGCTAAATTGTTTGTAAATACTCCCTGCTTGGCCATTGACATACGTTTTATTTT
>TARA_B110001454_G_scaffold42584_1_pt1 | contig 17221 bp, 20 predicted proteins | sample TARA_B110001454 | Tara Oceans TARA_B110001454 (sample SAMEA4397004) | marine metagenome | biome: Polar Biome; feature: [MES] marine water layer (ENVO:01000295) within the mesopelagic zone...; material: water (ENVO:00002006), including particulate matter (ENVO:01000060) such as...... | reverse complement strand
TCTCACTAATTGAAACCTTTGGCGGAACATCACCCATATGATATATCTCACTAACACCCATCCTTAACAATATTTTATCAATGACCGCTACTCGTTTATATTCCCAGTTCTCAAGAGACTGCGAGATTAGTTCATCTGCCCATGATGTATTTTCAACAACACAAAAAAATAGTTCTCTCATATACTTGTCATCCCCCTCACTATGAAATGTCTGATTATATAAGTCAAGTACATCCTCTGGGTATCCATTATTTATTTCAACTGCATATAAAGCTTGCAGCACTGACTCTCTAGCAATTCTCCTGGGGTGTTTATCTATAATTTTTTCCATAATATTTATTCCACTGGGGTGATCCATCCAAAAAGATCTTTATTAACTTCATTTTGAATATTGATTAGCGACTCTCTAATTTTTTTTGTCATCGATTCACTGTATGGTTTTTTATATCTTTTGCTAGTATTCTTAAAGCACACACTCTCTACTGGTGCAACCACGACTGCAGTTCCTGTAAAAAAAACCTCATCTGCGTTCATTAACTCTTCAATTGTTACATCTTCTTCTTTTACATCGAGGTTCAATATTTTTTCTGCTATTTTCAAAACCGAGTCTCTCGTTATCCCTGCAAGAATTGAACCTTGAGCAGATGGGGTTTTTAATGTTTTATTTTTCAGTATAAAAATATTTGCTGACCTGGCCTCATCTAAAATATTTTCGTTAGATGCATTTAAAAAAATTATTTCATCATACCCGGCAGCGGCAGTCTCTTTGAATGGTAAAAGAGTACCAGAATAATTTCCAATCGCTTTTGCAGAACCAATGCTTTTTGTCGCAACACGGTGATAAACATCAGTGACCAGGGCATTCAGGCGCTTGAACCCTGATTTGAAATAAGAACCAACGGGAGTCACAAACACCAAAAAAGTATAAGAGTCGGCAGGCTTCACTCCTAGAATCGGCCCTGTTCCCCATGCAAGCGGTCGAACATAAAGGGTGCCTTGTTCCTTTTTAGGTATATAATCTAGATTATCGAGAACAGTCTCTCTAACAGCCTCCATAAATAAATCATGTGGTATATCAGGTATACAGATGCGCCTACAAGAGGCGTTAAATCTTTTTGCATTTTCTTCTAATCTGAAGAATACTGCGCGGCCTTTAGATGTCCTGTAAGCTTTTGTTCCTTCAAATACTCCTTGCCCATAGTTTAAGACTGCGGCGGCTGGCGACAGGCTTATTTCACCATACGGAACGAGACCCCCGTTTGACCACGTGCCAGAAGAGGCACAGGTTGCCATGTACATGCTGCGCGTCTCGTGCACATCGAACCCAAGATTGTTCCAATCAATATTTTGTTTAGATCTCATAATTTTTCAATAACCATCGCTGAAGCTTCACCACCACCAATACATAAAGTTGCCAGGCCAATATTTTTATCCATTCTTTCTAGTGCATTAATCAAGGTCACCAGTATCCTCGCACCTGATGCACCTATTGGATGTCCAAGTGCTACAGCTCCACCATGAATATTGACCTTTGTATCATCTAAATTAAAATCATCAATAGCTGCCATCGTTACCGCTGCGAAGGCTTCATTAATTTCCCATATGTCAATGTTATTTTTTGATAAGCCGGACTTGCTCAGAACTTTATCAATAGCTTCCCCCGGTGCGGTGGTAAACCATTTTGGATCATGTGCAAATGAACAGTGAGAAAGGATACGCGCAGTAGGCTTGAGACTATGCTTTTTTACTTCTTTTGCAGACATCAAGACTATTGAGGCAGCACCATCATTTAATTTTGAAGCATTTGCCGCTGTTATGGTTCCATTTTTATCGAATACAGGTTTGATTGTAGGTATTTTTTCAAACTTAGCCCTACTCGGTTCTTCATCAATCGCAATAGAAACACCCTTAGAATTAGTTAGTGGTATAATTTCATTTTTGAAATGACCCTTTTCTTGCGCTTCTTGTGCACGACGGTAAGACTTCATAGAAAATTCATCTTGTTGTTCTCTTGTATAGTTTCTGTCTTTCGAAAGCATTTCTGCGCAACTACCCATATGCATGTTGTTATAAGCATCCCATAACCCATCATGCAACATACTGTCTAGCATTTTTTGGTGACCAAATCTATTTATATTCTTTGAAATTAGATACGGAGCATTGGACATGCTCTCTATACCGCCAGCAATAATTATACCTGCTCCATCAGCTCTTATTACCTGATCACCAAGCATCACAGCTTTCAAACCAGATCCGCACATTTTGTTAATTGTAAGACATTCAACCTTATCTGGTAGCCCAGAAAATAGTGCTGCCTGCCTAGCTGGTGCCTGCCCAATTCCCGCAGATAGGACATTCCCCATGATCACTTCATCAATAGAATTACCATCTAAACCTAAATGATTCATTAAACCGATAATTACAGATGCCCCTAATTGAGGAGCAGAAAATTCTGATAATTCTCCGTTGAATGAACCAATCGGAGTTCGACCAGAGCAGATAATAAATGTTTCGTTATCCATTAAGCGACTCTATAAGTATTTAGTGACGTTCTTTTTATTTATTGAATCATATGCACCAATAATTTTTTTGACTAATGTGTGACGAACTATATCAGAATCATCAAAATATGTAAACCCAATTCCCGAAACATCCTTCAGTATTTTTGCGGCTTGGATAAGCCCTGAGTGTTTATTACCCTCTAAATCTATCTGTGTTACATCACCATTAATTATAGCTTTAGATCCAATTCCCAGACGAGTGAGAAACATTTTCATCTGCATAATTGTACTATTTTGTGCCTCATCCAAAATCATAAAAGCATTATCTAGAGTACGTCCGCGCATGTATGCCAGTGGCACTATCTCTATCTTTTTATTTTCTATTAATACTTTCAATTTATTTTTTGGGAGCATGGCGTCCAAAGCATCATATAGTGGTGACAAATACGGGTCTACTTTTTCTTTAAGATCCCCAGGAAGAAAACCTAGTTTTTCTCCTGCCTCAACTGCAGGTCTGCATAAAATAATCCTATCAACTTCTTTGTTCTCTAAGGATGAAAGAGCAAAAGCCATAGAAAGAAAAGTTTTCCCCGTTCCAGCAGGCCCGATACCAAATACTATATCATTACTTATCACTCTTTGTAGATACAATGATTGTCCTTTCGTCCTAGGACCAATACCGCCCTTTCTTCCATAATATATTACCTGCTTAATGTCTAAATAACTTTTTAAATCAACTTCTCCTGATTTATGTAGTTTTATTAAGCTGTCCACATCATCATGTAAAAGTGCCCCTTTACTAGATAGGGTACCTCTCATTTCACCTAGAATAGAAGTAGCATGGCTTATATCTGATTTTTTACCTTTAATAGTTAATAAATCACCGCGCGCAGTGATGGAGACTGGCACAGTGGATTCAATTAATTTTATATGCTCGTCGCCGATTCCTAAAATATCAGCTAGTTCTATTGGCTTTAGTTCTATAATTTTTTCCATATACTATATTATAATTGTAATATATATCATATAATTTACATGCTGCGTATTACTAAAACTCAATAATGAGAAAATACTTTATTATTAATTACCTGCTGATTATCAGCTCTGCTATTTTGGTTTTCTTCCAATGCTCAAGCCGAAAAATAGAGCTTCAATCTGCCCAGTCTCAAAATATTGGTTTTTTAATTGAACAGGCAAAACTTTTTTTTGAACAAAGAATTGATTCAAGTTCGGTATTTAAAGCAAATCACTTTTTAGGACTAGCAAATAATATTGAAAAAGATAATTTTGAATTATCTAACCTCTATAGTCGTTCACTTTTTTTTCAAGGTCTGTTTTTAGAAAATGATAAAATAAAAAAAGATAGCCTATTTCTAAAAGGTGCTGAAATCGCAAAGTATTCTGTTTTAAATGATAGTCTTTTTAAATCAATTCTCAATAAGACTATAGGAGATTCCAGTTTTAAAATTTTATCTGCCTTATCGATTGCCCCTATAGAATTAGTGCCTGGAATGTATTGGTGGGCAACTAATAAACTTTGGTATTTAAATAATAAACCAGCCATAGAGAGAGTTAATCACAGAGAATTATTAGAGATAATAATGCATAGAATCATATCTATAGAGCCAGACTATTTTTATGGAGGGCCTTATCGATTTTTTGGAATTTTTTATAGTAGAATACCAGGAGTAGAAATCACACAAGCAAAAAGCTATTTTGAAAAAGCTATTAACTCTTATCCTAATTATTTTGGCAACAAGGTACAAATGTCAGCATTCTATCATCAAAAGGCGGAAAATAGAAATCTATTTACTAGCCAGCTTCAATCAGTTATCGATATTGACCCGACACTTAACCCGGATATCATGCCAGAAAATATATTTTATCAAAAAAGAGCAGCGTATCTACTAAATCAAGAGCAAACGTTATTTGAATAAATTATAAAGAGAGATTTAACTATGCGTAGAATACTTAATATAAAATTTTGGGTTATAATGTTTATAATATTCAATTTTTCATTTAATCCCTTATATTCTCAATCTGGTAAATATTTAGAACAGGCAGTATCGGCAATGGAAGCAGGACTATTTAAAGAAGCGCTTAAACAATTAGATGCAGCAAAATCTAAAGAACCAAATAATGCTGAAGTATATAAACTCAAAGCGTTGCTTCATGAGGCTATTGGTGAAAATAACAAAGCAGTAAGAGCTTGGGGAAATTGCATAAAAAATACTCAAAATGATAATTTAATTAATGAAGCAAGAATACATATTAATAATCTTCAGCAATATTAATAAGGTGAAGTATTATCTATTGGCAGTTATAACAACACTGTTTTTAGGGTGTTGGAGCGCCCCAGCAATAAATACTAATTATGATTTTAGTCAAGTAAATAGCATTAGACTAAATAAAGTCTTAGATCATTCAAATAAATTTGGATCAGGTCAAATCATGGAGGATAATCTTTCATTTATGTTTATGAAACATGGGTATGATGTATCTCAAACACAAAAAAACGGAACATTAATCAACTTAAATAATCGTGTTCAAAAAAAACTTTTACTAACTTGTAACTTAACTGAGTATACCGATCGAGAAACTATCTTAGTCCCTTTTCGAATTGAAGATCGAGGCAGTATAGAAACAGTCATCACACAATCTACTGAAGCAGGTGAAAGTAAAAATAATGCTATCGCTACAACATCAACGACGACGACGACAGATGGCGGTTCTATTCAAGAAAGTGGGCGAGTAGAATACACTCAAGCTAGAGTAGGAATTATATTAAAAATGACGGATGAAAAAACAGGCTTGTTGGTTTGGTCACATTCTTACTGGTATAGCGGAATCGAACTGCCTAGGACTGCTCAGGTATGTGCAAAAAATTCGGTGAGCCTGATAAGTCAATTACTAGAAAAAAATAAATAATTTATTTTTTTAGAGTCAACCCTAACTCATCTAACTGATCGATTTCCACATGGTTTGGACTTTCATCCATTAAAGAAGCAGCCGAAGTTGTTTTTGGAAAAGCAATTACGTCTCTAATATTTTCGGTGCCGGCTAAAAGCATTACTAATCTGTCAAATCCAAATGCGATTCCACCATGTGGTGGTGCACCATATTTTAATGCCTCTACTAAAAATCCAAATTTTTCTACTGCCTGTTCGTGACTTAAGCCTAATAAAGAAAATACTTTTTCCTGAATTTCAGAAGAGTGAATACGAACTGACCCGCCTGCAATTTCATGACCATTCATCGTTAAATCATAACCTCGGCTGAGAGCATTAGCGGGGTCAGTATCAAGCTTACTAATATCTGACTCCCTAGGTGCAGTAAAAGGATGATGCATTGCTATATATCGGTCCTGATCTTGATCATATTCAAACATTGGAAATTCAGTAACCCATACCGGGCAATAATCATCTTTACTAGCTAAACCTTCCTTATTAGCGATCAATACCCGCAGTTTTCCAAGAGCGTTGTATACAATATTTTTTTTATCACCAATCATCAATAAAAGGTCACCATCTTTCATATTTAAATATTTTATAACCTCAGCCTGTAATGACTCAGGGAAAAATTTTGAAATTCCGCCGGTAAACTGTTCCCTCTCATTCTTAACCCAAGCTAATCCTTTTGCCTTATTCTCTTTCGCTGCTTCAGTTAAATCATCAATTAATTTCCTTGAATATTTTGCACCATTTTCAACAACAATACCACAGACACACTCTACCGAACGAAATGCATTAAATTCGGACTTTTCCATAAATGACTTAAGATCATACAATTTCATATTATATCTAGTATCAGGTTTATCAGAGCCATACGTCTCTATAGCCTCTTTATAGGTAATTCTTGGGAAAGGGTCAGGCAGTTCTATCCCCTTTACGGATGAAAAAATACTTCTAGTCAGATCTTCCATCTTAGCAAAAATTTCTTCCTCCGCAACAAATGACATTTCAATATCTATCTGAGTAAACTCTGGTTGACGATCTGCACGCAGGTCTTCATCTCTAAAACACTTCACAATTTGAAAATATCTATCAAAACCTGAAATCATAAGTATTTGTTTATATATTTGAGGTGACTGTGGTAAAGCATAAAACTTTCCACGATGTAAGCGGCTTGGGACTAAATAATCCCTTGCACCTTCAGGCGTTGATTTCATTAAAAATGGGGTTTCTATTTCTAGAAATTTATTTTTAGATAAATATTTACGTGTTGCCTGATATGTCTTATGCCTTGTAATAATATTTTGTTGAAGCTCATCAATTCTTAGTTCTAGGTATCGATACTTTAATCGAAAATGCTCTTCTGCACTATTACGGTCTGTTAATACAAAAGGTAAAGGTGCAGCCTCATTAAGTATAATGTAAGTTGAAATCCTGACTTCAATCTCGCCTGTTTTCATTGCAGTATTAATAGATTCATTGGATCTATTATCAACAAACCCGTTTATAGAAATAACATCTTCAACAGAAAATTTTTTAATTTTTTCGAAATCGTCACAAAATGTGTTCTCGTTAAATACTAACTGTATTTTTCCATAACGATCTCTGAGATCAACAAAAACAACTTTCCCGTGAAGCCTAATGGTATTAATCCAACCATTTAATTGAACTTCATTGCCTACATTAGACTTATTTAACTCTCCGCAAGTGTGTGTACGTTTTAACATTTTATGAATTTTATTAATAAAAAAAACCGCCTCAATATAAAAAAGACGGTTTTCATTTTATATGACATAAATAAATCTATTTTTTTGATACTCTTAACCGATTCATTGCCCTTAAAAGTGAAGCCTCAAGCCTAGTATTGTCACTTTTTTCCTCAGGTTTATTTTTTCGGTCACTTGCTCTTTCTAAAGCCGCTGTGGCGCGTTTGACATCAATTTCATTTGATTTTTCTATGGATTCTAACAAGAGTTCAATTTTTGTTGAACCAATCTCTACAAAGCCACCGCTCGTTGCATACCACTCTGTATTATCACCTGTTTTAATCTTTATTTCACCTACATCTAAAGCAATAACACCCTCTCGATGCTGTTTCATAATACCAAAAGAACCGTCTAAACCAGGGCACCTGATATAGTTAATATTTTCTTGATTTAAAACCTTGATAGGAGTAACAATTTCTACAGAGAATTTTCCCACTATGCAGCAGCCTTCGCCTTCTTATCCTTATCAATTGCCTCATCGATAGAACCAACATATGCGAATGAGTTTTCAGCAAGCTCATCGACATCCCCATTTAAGATGCCTTCAAAACCAGAAACTGTATCTTCGAGGCTTACATATCTTCCTTCAAATCCAGTAAACTGTTCAGCAACAAAAAATGGTTGAGACATAAACTTTTGCATTTTCCTTGCTCTAAAAACGGTCAGTTTATCATCATCTGAGAGCTCATCCATACCCAAAATGGCAATGATATCCTGCAGGTCTTTATATTGTTGTAATATCTCCTGTACTTTTTGCGCAGTATCATAATGACGATCGCCAATGATTCTAGGGTCTAATATTCTAGATGTTGATGCGAGTGGATCTACAGCTGGATAAATACCTAGCTCAGCTATTTTCCTTTCTAAGACAGACGTTGCATCCAAGTGAGCAAAAGCAGTAGCGGGAGCAGGGTCAGTTAAATCATCTGCTGGCACATACACCGCTTGGACAGATGTAATTGAGCCATTCTTCGTAGATGTGATTCTCTCTTGTAAATCGCCCATTTCTGTACTTAATGTCGGCTGATATCCAACAGCTGAAGGCATACGGCCTAACAATGCTGAAACCTCAGATCCGGCTTGAGTAAAACGAAAAATATTGTCAATAAATAGGAGGACATCCTTGCCCTCGTCATCTCTAAAATATTCTGCCATCGCAAGACCACTTAAGGCTACTCGCAACCTCGCTCCAGGTGGCTCATTCATCTGCCCAAAAACCATTGTAGTTTTTTTAATAACACCAGATTCTGTCATTTCATTATATAAATCATTCCCCTCTCTGGTTCGCTCACCAACGCCTGCAAAAACAGAGTATCCACCATGCTCGGTAGCAATATTTCTGATTAACTCTTGGATCAATACAGTTTTTCCGACACCTGCACCACCAAATAATCCAGTCTTTCCACCTCTTGTATATGGCTCCATAAGGTCTACCACTTTTATTCCTGTAACAAGAATCTCTGTAGAGGTGGTAAGCTCTTCATGTTTAGGCGCAGTTCGATGAATCGGATTTACTTTATCCGTTTTGACTTCACCCTTATTATCAATCGTATTTCCCAAAACATCAAAAAGTCTGCCTAAGGTTTCAGGACCAACAGGCACTGAAATAGGAGAGCCACTATCTGTAACCTCAGTCCCCCTGACTAACCCATCTGTAGAATCCATGGCCACAGTACGCACTGCAGAGTCGCCTAGGTGCTGTGCAACCTCTAAGACCAAAGTGTTATCATCACCACGGTCGACCGTTAATGCATTATAAATATCAGGCACGTCTCCTTGCTCGAAGACAACATCAACGACTGCGCCCATTACTTGTGAAATTTTTCCTTTTTGTGACATAAAATTATTCCTTAATTATGTTTATTCTTTTAAAGCCTCAGCGCCACTAACGATTTCTAGCATCTCAGTTGTAATCGCTGCCTGACGCGCCTTATTAAATTCTAGAGTTAAGCTTTTTATCATGTCCTTAGCATTTGTTGTAGCATTCTCCATTGCCATCATCCTAGCAGCCTGCTCACTCGCATAAGACTCGAGAAGGTATTTCCAAATTTGAATATTTAGGTGTCTAGGAACCAAAGAACCAACTAATTTTTCCTTAGAGGGCTCATAGAGTTTATCTTTGATCTCTTTATCCTGTTGATCGTAAACAAGAGGAAGTAAAACCTCTGATTTTACTTCTTGTTGAGCAAGATTTATAAAATAATTATATACTACATGAATCTCATCGACCTTCCCACTAATAAAATGATCAATAATACTTCTACCAATCATCATAGCATTATCATAGTCTAATTCATTCCAAAATTCTACATGGCTCTCTACAATCTTATAATCTCTATGCTTAAAATAATCCCTAGATTTTTTCCCGATACAAAAGATATCAACATTTTCTTTGCCAAACTCATGAATCTCTTGTTCTGCGATTTTAATTATGTTCGCATTAAAAGCACCAGCAAGTCCTCTGTCTGCACTTACAATCACATATGCTTTACGCTTTATATCACGGACCTCTAAAAGATCTAAAATATCTCGATCGATATCAGGTAATAAATGATGAATTACTTCCTCGAGAGCAAATGTGTAAGGCCTTGCCTGCTCCATCTTCTCTTGAGCACGACGAACCTTTGCAGCTGCAACCATTTTCATTGCGCTGGTCACCTTCTGAATACTTTTTACAGATTTAATTCTATCTCTTATATCTTTTAGATTCGCCACAGATTAAACCGCAAAACTATTCTTAAAATCAGAGATTGCCTTGTCAAGTGCCTCACTATTTTCATCACTGATATCGCCTTCATCTTTAATCATTTTTAACTGGTCCGGAGCATTTGCATCAAGATATTCAAAAAGACTCTTCTCAAAATCAGAAACCTTTTCTACAACAACATCATCTAAATAACCTTTTGAAGCAGCAAAAATTATTGCGATTTGTTTTTCTACATCCATTGGAACATATTGATTTTGCTTTAATATTTCGACCATTCTCTCTCCACGAGTCAACTGATCAATAGTCGACTTGTCAAGATCTGATCCAAACTTGGCAAAAGCCTCAAGCTCACGGTATTGAGCTAAGTCCAGTCTAAGCGTGCCTGCCACTTTTTTCATTGCTTTGATCTGTGCATTCCCACCCACTCGAGATACAGAAAGCCCAACATCAATAGCAGGCCTGATACCCGAATTAAACAGGTTAGTTTCCAAATAAATTTGACCATCTGTGATTGAGATTACATTCGTAGGTATATATGCCGCGACATCTCCCTCTTGAGTCTCAATTACTGGTAACGCGGTCAATGAGCCACCACCAAGATCTTCGGATAATTTAGATGCTCTTTCAAGTAAACGACTGTGTAAATAAAATACATCACCAGGAAAGGCCTCACGCCCAGGTGGTCTTCGAAGCACAAGAGACATCTGTCGATAGGCTACTGCCTGCTTAGATAAGTCATCATATACTATTAGAGCATGTTGCCCATTATCCCTAAAATATTCTCCCATAGCACAACCTGCATATGGCGCAATATACTGCATTGGCGCAGGATCAGATGCATTAGCAGCAACAATGATGGTATATTCCATAGCGCCATGAGATTCCAGCTCTGAAACCAGGCTGGCGACAGTGGATGCTTTTTGTCCTATCGCAACATAAACACAATAAACAGGAGCATCGGTTTCATGTGTATATTTTTGGTTTATGATTGCATCAATCGCGACAGCAGTTTTTCCGGTTTGACGATCACCAATAATCAACTCTCGTTGTCCTCTACCGATAGGGACCATACTATCAATCGCCTTAATCCCAGTCTGCAGAGACTGCTTCACTGGACTTCGAGCCATTACACCTAACGCTTTTCGTTCAATTGGAAGCGTGCTAGAACTATTTATTGGGCCTTTACCATCTAATGGTTGCCCTAGGGGATTCACAACCCTTCCAAGCATCTCTTTCCCAACCGGAACTTCAACTACACGGCCAGTCCTTTTAGCAATATCACCTTCTTTAATTAATCTGGTTTCTCCAAAAAGAACCAAACCAACATTATCTTCTTCAAGATTTAATGCCATTCCGAATACATCATTCGGTAATTCAACCAACTCAGAGCTCATAACATTTTCAAGCCCTGAAGCTCTTGCTACACCATCACCAACCTCGATTATTTCACCAACCTCAGAAACGTCAATGGCGCTATCATATTTTTCTAATTGCTCTTTTAGCAATGCTGTAATTTGATCAGTTTTTATTTCCATAATTTCCTAACTCATGTTTTCATTAGATCTGACTTAATCTTTTTTATTTGACTTTTTATTGAAGCATCCAAAAAAGTATTCTCGATTCTAAGTTTTACCCCACCAATAATTGAGGAATCAACCTCAATAGAAAGGTCCGTATCTTTATTTAAGACTCGGTCCAACTTTTCTTTCATTAACGAAGCATCATCTTTATTCATTTCGCTACTAATAATAGCATGAACAGATACTTTATTTTTTACACTTTTATAACGCTCATAATAATATTTTTTTATCCAGCTAATAGTCTTATTTGTTTTCATTCCATTCAAGTAAGATGCAATGCCTAAAACGAGTGGATGTATAGATTCCCCTAAAACCGCAACCAATATCATCAATTTCTGATCCTGTGATATACGTTTTGACTGAATAAAACTTTTAAGGTCTAAATTTGACCTTACGAGACCATCAAGCTTTACAATTGAATCCCAGACCTCTTCTAAAGCATTAGAACTATCAGCGCATTCAAACAGGACATTAGAGAATTGTTTTGCAGATTTATAATTACGCTTCATATTTATCTAATTTATTTAACGAATCTTCAATAATAGAGGCATTATCATCTTTTGATAAATTTTTCTTTATTATCTTTTCTGCTACAGTTATAGATAGCTCTACAACTTCTTGGCGGATCTCTAATAAAGCCCTATCTTTTTCAACACTGATCTGATTTTTAGCTTTTTTCAGTTGCCCGTCTGCTTCTTCTTTTGCTTTCGAAACAATATCTTCTTTTAATTTATCTGCAGCAGACTTGGCATCAGCGACTATAGTTTGAGCCTGAGTTCTAGATTTTGATAGAATCGCCTCAGACTCTTTATTTATGCCTGCAAGTTCTAGCCTTGCTTTTTCAGCAGATAACAATGAGTCATCTATACTCTTTTGCCTTTCATCCAGCATCTCCAACAATGGTTTCCATGCAAATTTTGCTAAAACCATTAGAAGTAGCAAAAAAGTAAGAATAGTCCATATAAATAGACCTGGATCTAATTGTACAAGCGGATTTTGCTCCGAAGAGGCTCCATGAGACTCTGTTGACTCATGGAGCACCTCATCGCCTGGGATACTCCAATAATGATTCATGATATATTATTACTAGAGAATAAGCATCAAAAAGATGAATACCTCTGCAAGGATTGCTACACCTTCCAGGAGAAAGAGTGGCAGCTGAACTGCTCCGCTGATTTTATCAGCAGCCTCAGGCTGTCTTGCAATCCCTTCTGCTGCTGCTGCTGCAAATTTTCCGATACCAAGACCAGCACCTATTACCGTTAAACCTAATCCTACTGGGACTAATAAAGTTGCATCCATTATATACTTCCTTTTTTATTTTAGTTAATGATGTACGTTAATTGCCATCCCGACAAACACAGCTGTTAATAAAGTAAAAACATATGCTTGCACAAGAATAATAATAATTTCCAAACCAGAGATTGCAGCAGACATTGGAACTGATATGAGTGCTACTCCGATTCCCACAGCCGCACTTTGAAACATTTCTCCTATAATTGCCATTAAGGATAATAAAGCTAACAAAGCAATATGCCCTCCTGTCATATTAGCAGCTAATCGCATAGTTAGAGCAAATGGCTTAACAATTAATCCCAGAATCTCAATTGGAATTAAAATAATATAGATTGGCCAGGCTAACCCATGAGGAACAAGATTTTTCCAATGCTTAAAAAAACCATGTTCTCTTACGCCTGCAGTTATTATGGCAAAAAATGTGATAGTAGCTAGACCAGCTGTAACATTAAAATTTCCTGTAGCCGTGGCTCCACCATGCAATAAATGATTAATGAATGAATCTGGACCAGTTTTGAAAATAAACCTATCGAATAAACCAATCAGGTCAAAAATAGGGATCATTCCTATACCATTCGCGAAAAGGATAAAAAAGAAAAAAGTAAGAAAAAGAGGAGTCCATGTCATCACCCACTTTGGGCCAACGTTAGGATGAGAAATAGCATCGCGAATAAATGCAACGATATATTCAATCAGCGTTAGCCAACGAGATTTTTCTTTTCCATTACTCTTTACATACCTCTGAATAGGAAAAATCACGACAGTTGCGACTATAATTGCAACAAGCCAAAGCATAAAAACGTGCTTCGTAATTGAAAAATCTATCCCAAAGAATTTTGGTACATGTACAATTGGATGTGTGATATCTGAATTTGATACATGATGTATTATGTTTGGCCCAACCTGGTCTAGGATAGTTGACCCGCTGTGATCTGTATTTGAAGTAACCATTAATCGCTTAAGCTACTGTATTACTTCTCCTGAAGTTTCTTTAGAACTACCGTCTCCACCAAATGAAGAACTATAAATGAGACTGTAAAACTACATATAAATGGTATGGGTTGAAAAGAATAAACAGTGAAAATTGTAAGAATATATGTACCGTAAAAAATAAATTTCATTGCAAAACCCCTCATAAGAAGTTTATTCATAGCAGTCGCTCCGCTATCAGCATATTTTGACATAAAGAAAATAGTCAAAAACCCAATCATCACTGGAGCTGATAATCCAAAGAATATTTCTCTAGCCACATTAAAAAAAAGGCCTGATACAATGCTTGCCATACCAATGAGTAGTATAACTGAATATGTGTATAACATCATTCCTTTTGAGAACTTATGACTTTCAGTAATTGATAGAAGCCCAGCATTAACCCGAAGAATAAACCCACTAAGAAAAGGATTGGGAATGTGTCAAATTTTTTATCTAAATAGTATCCGACTAATGTTAGAAGGATGACAGATAAAAACAATGAGTATGATGCAGAGATTAATGGAGCAGATCTAATTAAGATCTGTTGAAAATAATTTAAAAAATTTTTATTGGTCTTTTTATTGTCGTAATGCAATTATCTATGCTATTACATTTTTTTCATTACGACTTCCAGCTAAATCACATTTTCCTTCGAACTGGGCACCATCTTCTATATGAAGATTTCTGTAGCTAATATCACCTTTTAGAACACAGTTTTTTCTTAAAATTACTTGGTCAGCAGATTTGATATCACCAATAACAGTGCCTCCAACTCTAATGCTCAATCCTTCTATATTACCCTGAACTAATCCATTTTTTGCTACTCTTACTGGACCATTTGTAATTACATCACCATATACTTTTCCATATATTATTAAACCTTGCTTTAGCGTAATTGGTCCATGAACTGTTGCATCAGGCCCTATCATAGTATGAACATTTTTAAAACTTGATTTATCCATTACTTGAAGTTAAATCTGTTTGACTATATTCAGGGAAATATTCCAGCGGGTCGATTGATTGCTGGTCTTTCCAAATTTCAAAATGCAAATGCGGCCCGGAGGAAATACCAGTATTACCAACCAATCCAATTACCTCACCCCTCTTTACTACGTCTAATTTATATTTAAGATTTTGTTGATTATGACCATAATGAGTGAAATATCCATCACCATGGTGTATTATAATTAGATTCCCCATTTCATAGGTCCATCCTGAAAAAACAACCAACCCTGAAGCAGAAGCTTTGATAGGAGTTCCTTCTTTTGCAACAATATCAATTCCTCCATGTTTATTTTCAGTTAAAGAAAATTGACTACCCATTCGCTGGCTGATATAGCCCTCTATAGGAGCAATAGACGGAATATTATCAGTAAAAGAAATAAAGTCATTCTGGTTAGGGATTACCATTAAAATACTATCCATGATTTCTGGAATTTCTTTAAAATTTAGCTCCAGACCCAATGAGTTTCTCACAAATTTATCCATTTGCTTTATTCTGCTAATGCTTTGACTAAGTTCAATAACTTTTAAACGCTCTTGTGCAAGCTCATCATATTTATTTTTCAATTCACCATATTTAGAGATACTGGGGATTGATTGAATTAAGATAAATATAAGTACAATCAAGATAATAGCTGTAACCACAAGTACAAATTTTAATAAATTTTTACTTAGAGTATAAGACTTAGTACTAGCCTCATCATCTGGAATAATTAATAAAGTAAATTTCTTATTCATTATTATTTACAGAGATTGAAGTAAATCAATTATTCTTTCAAGATCATCATCGGAAAAATAAACAATCTCTATTGAGCCACCTATTTGCGCAGGCCTTAGCTTTACCTTAGTACCCAATATTTCAATTAACTGATTTTCAATCGCCCTTATCGGGGCTTTTGAATGAGTTATTTTTTTTACTTTAATCTTTTTAGTTTTTGATTTTACCAAGGCTTCAGCTGCCCTTACACTGAGCGATTCATTAATAATTTTTTTCCACAAGTTTTTCATTGCAGAAACCGATTTAACTTGGAGTATTGCTCTGCCATGTCCAGCAGAAATCTGTCCGCTTCTAATACTTTTCCTTATTTCAGGAGGTAATTTAAGCAAGCGCAAAGTATTAGATATTGTAACACGTTTCTTTCCTATAGTTTTAGCGATATCGTTGTGTGATAAACTATATTTACTATTTAATACGGCATAACCCTCTGCTTCTTCAATTGCATTTAAATCCTCGCGCTGAACATTTTCTATTAAAGCTACTTCCATCATTTCAGCATCATTTTTGATATTAACTATGTAAGCAGGAACAGATTTTAATTTTGCCATTTTTGCTGCCCGCCAACGTCTCTCGCCTGCTATGATTTCATAATTTTTATCTTTTTTTCTTATTGTGATAGGTGTGATGAGACCTTTTTCTTTGATAGAATTGCTCAGCTCATCTAATGATACCTTATTAAAATCATGTCTGGGCTGATCAGGATTTGGTTTAATTTTCGACAGACTTATATGGTTTACACCTGGAGGGTTATTTTTTGTTGACTTATCAATTTCTTGTGAATTAATAAGTGCTTCAATTCCACGCCCTAATCTTTTAGATGACACGCTGTAGAATCTCCTCTGTTAAACTTAAATAATTTTTTGCGCCATTTGAATTTGCATCATAAAGCAACGCTGGCTTACCAAAACTAGGAGCCTCACTTAATTTTACATTACGGTATATCAAAGTTTTAAATAATTTATCTTTAAAATAACTCTTTACTTCTTGCACAACTTGTTTTGAAAGATTCAACCGGCTATCATACATTGTCATTAACACTCCCCCTATAATCAGCTTTTTATTTAGGTGTCGCTGCACCAGCCTAAAAGTATTCAGCAACTGACTAAGACCTTCAAGAGCATAATATTCGCACTGAATTGGAATAATGATAGCGTGCGAAGAAGTTAACGCATTAATTGTCAAAAGCCCTAGCGAAGGAGGACAATCAAGAATAATAACATCATATTTTCTAATGACTTTTTTTAGTGCGGTTTTTAGTTGATATTCTCTAGCCATAATATTCACTAATTCTACTTCGGCGCCTACTAAATCATTTGTTGAAGCAATAATATCTAGATGAGGAAAAGTTGTCTCTGTTATTGCTTCTTTAATATCGACCTCGCCTATGAGTATATCATAAATATTTTTTTTTGAGGTGGTAATCAAATCAGATAAGCCGGTAGTGGCATTTGCCTGAGGATCCAAATCGATTATAAGGGTCTTCACTTCAGAAACCGCCAAACTCAATGCTACATTAACAGCAGACGTAGTTTTCCCAACGCCACCTTTTTGATTTATAAATGCTAAAACTTTTCCCATGATGTATAAAAAGGGCTAAAATTAATCCTTATTCATTACCAAATTAAGAAATATCAATCTCGAATAGATAATTTATTTTTTAGCAATTAC
>TARA_B110001454_G_scaffold155806_1_pt1 | contig 17330 bp, 19 predicted proteins | sample TARA_B110001454 | Tara Oceans TARA_B110001454 (sample SAMEA4397004) | marine metagenome | biome: Polar Biome; feature: [MES] marine water layer (ENVO:01000295) within the mesopelagic zone...; material: water (ENVO:00002006), including particulate matter (ENVO:01000060) such... | reverse complement strand
AGATTTTAGCTTCTTAGCCGCAAGCTAAGGAGCCAGTTCTAACAGTATAAGGACGACTATCGCAAAGCCAATCTCAATCAAAGAAAAGAATTGACTCACATTCGTAACCGAATCGAAGGGATCGTTAGTTACTATATTTCAATACTATCCGTAACGACCTCGCCATCAGCGTCCACTCCCGTTGATATAAGTAAGAATGTCGCCATTGAACACAGAATCCTTCGGTAGGCTCGCAAATGGTAATGCTTTTAATAGATGTTTTTCGTACCCGTCGGCAGGAGCAACGCTCATTCGGACCTCTTGACACATTTTTATAAGTCAGTAAGGTGTAAGGAATGCGCATACTACACACGATGATCCGAGTTAATAATTTGGAAGAGTCTTTAAAATTTTATACCGAAGTTATCGGCATGCAGATTCAATCGCGCAAGGATTACCCGGAAGGGAAATTTACCTTAGCTTTTGTTGGATTTGGTCCAGATAAAGATCAGGGTGGATCGATCGAACTAACTCACAATTGGGATACATCGAGCTACACTTTGGGAAATGCATTCGGCCATATCGCATTAGCCGTTGACGATATTTATGGCTTTTGTGAGCGAGTGAAAAGTCGCGGCGGCAAAGTCACCCGCGAACCAGGCCCTATGAAGCATGGCACGACGGTCATTGCATTTATTGAAGATCCAAACGGATACAAAATTGAATTAATTGAAAAGATCTAAACTGTCGAATATTTCAATCGTCTGAATCAATTTGGACCAATTCTATCAATTGCGATTTTGTCTTTGCAACCACGGATATAACCGACAGCCGACTTGTTCAATAAACTTTTGATAGTGATTTTAGATTCAATTGTTTTTGGATCTAACGAACTCGCAGTTAAGTTAACCTGAATTTCTGTTAAGTTTGCACCTTTGCAAATCAAGACAAACCGCTTACTAGCACCTTTACCAAAAGATTCATCCAAAGCCTTAAGCAAATCTGATTTTTTTAGGTCCGATTTGCTGACGTGTTTTCTGATCAAATCGCCCGCTTTTGAATGATTAAAATCTTTCAAAAGAATGATCGCACGATCAAAGTATTTCGCTGCATCTAAAGTCTGGCAGGTGCCGTGTTTATGCCATTCGTGACGTTCTAGACATGAACCAGCGGCTCTGCTTGGCATGACAGATTCTAAATCTTTTTCTGTGCTTTGATTTGCGATGTTTACCTCGGGGTAATTACAGAAATCAGATTGGTTTGACTTTACATCTCCGCAAAACCCATAGTTCTGACCACAACTATTTTTATTTGGCCACATACCATGCAAAGTAAAATTTGAAGCTTGGTAGGAATCTGTCGCCAGGAATTGCGCTAGCTTACATTCTGGTTTGCTACGCTTTTCTTCGCAAAACGCAGGCTGCCAGCTCATGGCTAAAACAACCGAATCCATTTCACTCAGAGTATTGCAAGAATTAGGTGCTACCGGAGCCGGTGGAGTCGTTGGACTAGAAGCACCTGGTTCCGCTGGCGCATCCGCTTTGCACACTTGCGGTGAAATGCCGCTGGCATTTTTAAAGTTCTGCAAACTTTGTTGGTAGTCGATAGTCCCATCGGCATTTAGCTTTTTTAATGTATCGTCGTATTTTAACTTAACTTCCTGACCGTTTTTTAAACCGTAGGCAATACCATCGGCCTTGAAGTAAAATTTTTGGTAGGTTGAAAATGGCTTAGCCTTAATCCCAAAACACTCATTAGCCATTTCCATTGACTGAACCGCGGCTTGATCCTCGGGTGCTGTCTCAGCGAACGTCAGTGTTGATACGAACAAAATTGCAGCGATAATTGATTTCATGGAACCATCCTTTACAAGACCCTTCTCTTAATCCCTAGCTCTTAGAAGATGTTTGCAACAGCTAGGCCAGTTTTGTAAGTTAACATAAGCCTAGCACAGAGAGAAAAGGGGACAAAACGACTCTAGATTTCTACGCTGCAAATATGAACATCAACAGCCACTTGACGATGATACTTATCTTGACCCGCCTCTACGTATTTAGAGCACGAAATAGACTGTACGAACAAAGATCTTTCAGAAATACCACCTTCAGTTTTTGTGGCCTTACCCAAACGAACACCGGCTACAGCCAGGGCACCAATTAATTTATCTGACTGAGCACTTGTTAACGGACCAAAGTTGTTGTCACTGTCAAAACTGCAATTAGAGATCGCTAAAACTTCAGCTTTTTGGCCCGGATCACCACTTTGACGTTCATAACGAACAACGCAGTAGATACCCGACAAGTCAATATGAGGACCTTTTTGTGGCGCACCCACAGCTTTTAGCGTTCGGAATAATACTTTTGATTTTGACGTGTTTAGATTGACAATTGTATTTGCTAGCGCTGATTCAGATAGAAAAAATAACGCTAAAACACCTGTAACTAGTGATTTGATCATGGAGTTCTCCTTGGTTGATGGAGGCACTGTACTCTGTTTTCCCAGGAAGTTAAAATGAACAAAGTTTCTACAGGTAAATTCTATTTTACCTGCACCACAGAGGTAATTTTAGGATCGTTTTTAGTGTCGATCTTCACTACATAAGTTCTGAGCACATATTTTTCAGAATCTTTCTTCACCATCTTTAAAATCAGACTTAAAGCTTCGGTTCCATTGAAATTGGTATCTCTGCCTTCATCTTGCTTGGCAAAAACTTCTCTTAAATTATAGCGGCCAAATTCAGAAATGGTTTTCACATTAATCACGACAGTAGCGATACTATTGATTTCTGAAGCGCTTTCGATCTTGATTTCTGTTTGAGCCCCAATGATGCTGACATAGCGTTTGTGAAATATAGGTTTATTTCCTAAGGTCGATCTAGATTCGTTTGTTAATTCACTTTCGAATTTTTGCTTAACGGCCTCCAAGGCCATATCTTTTTCTGAATTCCAGAAACAACCGCTTACTGTCAAAATCACCATTAAAATCAGACTTTTTAGAACCATGTATTCATCTGAGCATCAAAACAACAATACGGTCTAGCCTAAAACGCCACGAGCTGGACCTGTGATTGGATCGCATAGGTTTCGAGGAACTCCTCAAAAAAGGGTTTGGTTAAATCGCTGTCAAAAGGCGCAATTTTTTGCTGACACAGCTTTTAATAAAAGCTAAAAATTTCCGAACACGGGAGGTCCCATGACTAAACTACTATTTTCACTGATTTTTGTTTTCGCTTCGGGTTTAAAAGCAAACGAAGACAAATCTTGCTTTACCATCGATACCGGCGAAGAATTCTGCGATCTTGCTTTTAAAGGCAATGCCCAACAACTATGGATAGCTGGTTCTGGCGATTTAGAACACGTAAAAAAAATCGTAAGTCCCTACGGCGTTAAACCCGTTCTGAACAAAGAAGGTCGCGCTCTAGTCTCCTTAGCATTTGTTCAATATGTTTCGACTTCGGTGGGACCATACAATGAACTGATTGTCATGTATGCGGTACAAAGAAATGACAAAAATATAGGGCCCTACTCACCGTTTATGTACACTTTAAAAAACGCTTTAGTTCAGAAAGATAAATCAAATCCTGACTATGGTTTCTTTATGAAAAAATTGGTCCTAGGTGGCGAAAATAAAAAAGCCGTTCATGCGGGAATTGAAATTGGCTTAAAAATTCATGGCATGCCTAAAGTTTCTGGCGACATCGACTATGCCTTGGATCCTTCCGAACAAATGCATGTGTCCGTTAAAAGTCATGACCAGTCCGTCGACATCGAAGGCACATTCGACAGTTCTTATTTAGGCGGAATTAATTTGATGGCAACTCCCGTCATCATTCATGCATTGTCGACTGGACTCGGCCATCCTCATTGGTCCAGAGCCGTTGGTTTTGCATGGGGCGGAACTCCCCAATCTACGAAAACATTAAAATTAAAAATCGATGGCAGCGAAATGAAAGATCTACAGTTTCAACCGGGAGTGGTTGTTTTTTCCGGACGATACCGTTTTGAACTAGAGGCACCGAAAAATTAGTACGAGACGTCTCTGGTGCTGATAAAACTTATCTAAAGGGAACTATTAACTATGACTCCAGCAACGACTTCAAATTTAAAATGGGTGCGCGCCGAAGATGGTATTATCGGAGGCATTTGCCTTCAACTGGCACGCGAACTAAATCTAGATCCTTGGTTGGTACGCGCAGTTTGGCTGATGACAGTTTGCGTGCTTGGAACGGGATTGTTGGCTTACGTGGCTTTGATCATTGCCCTTCCACGAACCGACCGGCTGGATAAGGCAAACGAGAAAATGGTCTTGGGAGTTTGTGTTCGGTTGGCTCAACGAGGCGATCTAGAGGTCGGCTTAGCGCGATTGATCGCTCTCTTATTGCTAGTTATTTCATGTGGCGCTGTGATCCTTGGCTACTTTGTGCTGCATTTTCTTTTGCCAAAAGCAACACCGGGACAAACAACACCTCCAAGCAAAAGTCTTTTTTAGAAATACTATTTCATTGCTTCAAAATTAAAAAGGCAGATCAAATGATCTGCCTTTTTAATTTATCTCAATTTATAAAACGGCTTAACAGCTTACGAAGTTCTTAATTTATCCAGCTCAGCTTGGTGCTTGTCGTGCTCGGGGCCAAAACCTTTGCGATTAACATATTCTTCTTCCGTAAAGTCATCCACTTGGATTGCTTCCCAGCGTAATTGTTCAGCCTTCGCTAGCTCGTTGAATTCGTCTTGAGTGATAATTCCTTTTTCTAGTGCTGCTTTTGAAGCCGCGGAACCTTTCAATTTAGGAATTTGTTTTTCTTTAACGGCTTTGCGAACTTTACGATCTGTTGCTTCGGCGCGTTTTACCACTTCAAATACATATTCTAATTTACCGAATTGTTCGTCCGTATTTTTAGGTACATAAATACCTTCTGAGTGACGCTTACGAAGTTCTTGGTTATTCAAGATAGCTGTCGCAATTTTATGCGTGTGCTTATCATTGGCTTCTTCTGCGAAGGCGTTCATGCTCGACCACATCTTTAATGGACCGCGGAAGAACCAACCCAATCCCGGAACATCAAGATTAGCAAATAGATTACTGAAGCCCTTTTGGATCTCATACAAAGCGTGGTTCATGGCAAAGTGAACGAATGGCAGATCTTCTTCACGACGACCTTCTGCTTCGTAACGACGAAGTACCGCTGTGCCGATGTACATCCATGACAAGATATCTGCAAAACGACCAGTTAGCTTTTCTTTAAACTTCAGACTACCACCCAGTGCACCCATCGCGATATCAGTCGTGATCGCAAATGAAGCCGACGCCCATGACAATTTTTTGTAGTAACGTGCAGTCGCACCGCTGACTGGCGAACTAGCCAACGCACCACGAGTCACACTGAGTACAATCGAGCGGAACAAGTTTTTAACGATATGACCAACGTGACCAAAGAACGCTTTATCAAACGCTTTGACGTCTTTGTTACCAATCGAAATCACTTCATCAAATGCATACGGATGTGCACGAAGCGCCCCTTGACCAAAAATGATCAGTGTACGAGTTAAAATGTTCGCACCTTCCACCGTGATACCAATCGGTGTTCCAATATATAAGTGTGCTAATAAATTTTTAGGACCACGTGAAATCGCCGCGCCACCCATTACATCCATGCCGTCATTAATTAACTTACGTGAAGTTTCCGTTTGGTAGTATTTAGCAATCGCCGTAATAACTGACGGTTTTAAACCTTTATCAATCGCGCCCAAAGTATAGCGGCGCATAGCTTCCATTAAATAGGTGTAACCACCGAAACGCGCTAAAGGTTCTTCAATACCTTCAAATTGACCAATTGGTACGCCGAATTGTTTACGGATAGATGCATGAGCACTGACCACACGCATGACTAACTTAGCACCGCCCACTGCCTGTGCCGGAAGTGAAATACCGCGACCAGCCGCAAGACATTCTGTCACCATTTGCCAGCCACGACCGAAACCTTCTGTTGAACCGACCACTTGGTCGACCGAAATAACTACGTCTTTACCTTGAGTCGGACAGTTATGGAAAGGAACACCCAAAGGATCGTGACGACGACCGATAGTTACGCCGGGAGTTTTTGCTGGAACAAGGGCCGCTGTAATACCTAGATCTTCACCTTTACCCATTAAATTTTCTGGATCACGAAGACGGAACGCAAGACCGATGATTGTTGAAATCGCAGCTAAAGTGATCCAACGCTTGTTCCAATTTAAACGAATATACAATTTGCCATCATCACCTTTAAACAAAACGCCGTTTGAGGTGATCGATGCGGCATCCGAACCTGCGGTTGGTTCTGTTAAACCAAAACAAGGAACTTCTTCACCTGAAGCCAGCTTAGGCAAATACCGTTTCTTTTGTTCTTCCGTGCCGTAATGAACTAAAAGTTCTGCAGGTCCTAACGAATTAGGAACCATAACCATAATCGACATTGGCAGTGATCGGCTTGATAATTTATGAACGACTTCACTGTTTGCCATCGCCGAGAAACCAAGACCACCGTATTCTTTAGGAATAATCATACCTAAGAATTTTTCTTTCTTAATGATTTCCCAAGCAGCGTCTGGAAGTTTACGAGTCTCCCATAATTTCCAGTCGTCAACCGCGGCGCACAGACGCTCAACGGGCCCTTCCATAAAGGCTTTTTCATCCGCCGTTAATTGCGGGTATGGTTCATTAATTAATTTTTTAAAATCTGGGTTACCCGAAAACAAATCTTTCTCTACCCACACAGAACCCGCTTCGATCGCGCTACGTTCCGTTTCTGAAATCACAGGCATAATTTTAGCTAGAATTTTTATTAGCCAGCTAGAAACTAGCACTGCACGCAACGGCGGAATTACAAAAATCATGCTTATTAAAAAATAAGCCGCGACGATTCCCGCAGGAACACCAAAACCCCAAAGCACCGCCGACACCCCAATCGTCCAAACGATCAGTGGCGCGCCCAAAAAACCTAGCGCAAAAACCGCTAAGATAGAGCCAAGTACTGCATAGGTTGTTATACCATCCTGCAGGAAAAAGCCCTGAAAAAATTCCGATTCCATATAACCTCCAAATGTTACTAACTAACCTTTTTAACTTGTTTCTTACTTTTCTTTTTTATGGAAGACGCTTTGGCGTTTACATCCACTGCGCGTGACATATCAAGTAGGCGATTAAACGCGCGCTTCAGATGAAGATCAGCCTTGGGATCATCTAACATTCTTTTAAAATGAAAATACCCCAGCACATGCGAATACATCGACCAAGCAAATAATTCGACATCTAAGTCGGTTCTGAAATGTCCCGCTTCGACCGCAATCCGCGCTGCTTTTTCTACATTCGCGACTAAGTCCTTCTGTACATTTTTGGCAAAATCGCGAAGGGCACCCGGTCGGTCATCTAATTCTATCGATGCCGCTATCAGAATTCGCCCACCCTGAAGCGTTCCATCGTCATTTAAGTGAGCCAGCCAGTTTTTCATCATGGCTTTTACACGTGGCTCACCGGCAGCACATTTAAATGCCGGCCGCAAAACAACATTCACAAATTGATCGCGGGCCTGCTGTAAAACCTCAAGCTGTAGTTGATCTTTTCCTTTGAAGTGAGCGAACAACCCGCTCTTCGACATGCCAACAGCTTTAGCTAATTCACCGATTGTTAGACCGTCAATACCATCACGGCTGGCAATTTTCACCGCAGTTTCAAGAATGAGGGCTTTGGTTTGACTTGCTGACGACATCTACGTGCTCCAATAGGTCCAGAATAGCACGACCGTTCGTTCTGTCAATGATACCGAATATTCGTTCTATTGCGAAACGCGTCGACATAGACAAAATGTCTCAGGTTGAGGCAGTTAGCTAAACTTTGCGTATTTCATCAGCATCGATTCTAATGCCCTTAAATTTTTCGACAATTAACTTTACCGAGATTTTCTTCGACAAAGGTCTATTAACCTAGTCACTTTGCGTGAAGAAGAACCTATTTCGGGGTATCCTAAAGCAGAATGAAATGTTGGTTGTTATTATCTATTAGCCTACTTGGGGCAGCGGATGCCATCGCGCAAATCAAAGATGCTGCGATCGATTGGCAATGTAGCCAATCCAACCCCGAGCAACGCCCGCTGCCATCTAAAACCAAAGTTACCAGTCAGTTTAGCTGGAGGGGTGATCAGGCTGTGATTAACAGCAAAGCAGTTAGTGATTTTTTAAATCGCGCACTCGGCAGCGATTTTAACTACTATCAATGCAATCAAAATTTTATTTATCAATTGAAATTGGCCACTGATGCATTTTGTGAAACAGGAGCAACACCCGCTGCAAAAACTAATTGTAAACTGTCCGCACAGAAGACATACAACGCTATGAATTTCAAAAATACGTTTGCATTGGAAAAACAAAACCTCATCATTCCTGGTGAATCACTAATAGGGACAGTCAATGAAAACGATATGACGACAGCACGACTTGGTTGCTTTTTAGCCAAGGAACAAATGTCGAAGCAATACATTGAAAGTTCGCTGAGTTCCTACTTAAAATCGCTAGATCCCAAATGTCGCCAACGCACAATCGAGTCAACAGTGAAAATGCTAGCCAGCAACATAGCCTACACTTGCAGAAATCAAAGCAAGGCGGCCTGCGAGCGAATGAAAAACGCAACTCCCGCTTTGATGAATGCCTTAAATCAAGCTCAAGATAAACCGATTTCTAACTTGTGCCTGCAGCCCATTAATATCCCTGTCGAAATAGAACGACTAAGTGAGGCCGTTGACCAGGCTCAACGATGCTTACCACTTGCACAAGGACAAACTCGCATCGTTGACAACATGGCTAATCCCAATGTTGTTAACAACTACGCTGTCACCCGAACAGGCGGAAATAACTTTCGGATCGATATGCATATTGAATTCAGCCGTGATGACCAGGACGTCGCCGAAGAAGACGTCACTCAACTAAAGAAAAATATGGATGCCTGCCTGCAAACTGTGAATCAGAAATTAATTGGTCCTAATGGTGAACGCATGCAAATTCAAGTGAACGGCACCAATGCTCCTAAAAATATAGTGAGAAATAGAATTTCACTTGTGCGAAGTGTGGCTCGCGAAAGTTCACGCAAATGGACGCCGTACATCGATTGCCCCACCATGACCCATGAAATGATGCACTTATTGGGCCTGGTTGATGAATACCATGAAAAAAGCTGCGGGTTTTTAGTGAACCCAACTTCGGGAAAACGTTCCGACCTGATGGAGGGACCGCCTTCACAACTGAATGGAAACAAATACGTCCCGGCTTTTGATTGTCGCAGTGAGGGGCCTAAAAATTCGATCATGAATAATCATGGTCTGGCTATGCGCGAAACATTTGGTGGAATAAAGGAATATGACAAGTGCATTTGCACTGAATCCTCCCCTTCGAAGTGTAGTTTTCTAAACAATTTGAATGCTAAAAATATTTACGATATTTGCCAAGGCCCAGGTAGAATATTTGAACACTATCAGCAACTCGGTGCCAATACGCCTCCTCCACCCGATTCAGCTAATTCAAAATCGATTGTGACAAATAGATATCCTGAACCTACAAAAAAGAAGTCCATCTTGCTGCCGGCCCAATTTCGACAAATCATTCAGCCCAATTGTCGACAGACAAATAACGCATTTATGGAATGCTCTAAAGGTTCACAAGAAAGCTCGGTTGTTGGACCATGCCCCCCTAAACCCGACTACTGCAAGGATCCAAACAAATGGCTTCAATAATTTTAACATTACTGTTTTCATTTCATGTGATGGCTGCTGACCCTATACGAATCGTTTTCAAAATGGAAACACCCGACTTCACTCACCAACTAACGGCAGAAGAAATCGGCAGCCAAACTTTGCGAATTACTTTGAATTCGAACACTTTTTTTTCAAATAGTTCGCATGTACGAATTGGCGTATGGAAAGTAAATTCACTACGTATTTCCGATTTTATAAATTCTGTGAACGCCATGAATTCGCAAAAACCTGAAATCACGATTGATCGTCGTGGACATGAAACACAATACTGGATTTCTGGAAAGAAACTTCACCTAGATTCTGAAGAATCAAAAGCCTACTCTGAATTACTAAAAGCATTCTTAATGGCAGACAATGCCGAACTTGAAGAAGGTTTTGAATTTGATACTACGACAAAAAAAATCACGCGTTCAAAGAAAACGACAGAGCCAAAATATACCTGCGACAAAAAAACCAAACAGTGTCGTTTTGAAAACACGGCACGAATCGCGTTTTGATTTAACGACGTTGAATTTCCTCAGGCCAAAAAACGACCCCGGTTCATCTTGTACTTTTTCCAAAGCTCAAGAATTTTGAACAATCCAAGTTTATACGATACCGCTTAGTTCGTGTATCCAAGGCACCTCAGTCCTGATGACTTTTTCCGGCGCAAAGGGGCAAAATGTCTATAAAAAATACCTAAAAACCGACACTCAATTTTTAGTTTGTTCTAAAATCTATTTTTGGGCTATCACCTATGTGGAAACCAAAATAGGGAGATTTTATGTCAAAAGTATTTTTCGCGACTTTATTGTCTTTAGCTTCTTACTCGTACGCTGGTGTTGAATGTGATTGCAATTTAGTTTACCCAGTGGTTGGCAACTACGAAGCAAACGTCACTGTGACTCGCGTAACTGGCATTTTTAAAATCGACGCTGATTCAGCTTGTAAAAAATCAGTGATCGCAAAAACGAATTCTATGATCATCAAACCTAGAGTTTATTCTCACCGTCTAGTAAACTGCATCTCTACAGCTCCGGTCGTTACTGAGTAGTTTATCTTCATGATGAAGATAGTGGTTTTCCTTTTTATTATAGTCGCAGCGGTGGTCTGTCATGCTGAACCAACGGTGGCCCTGACTAAAAACATTCTGATTTTAATTGGCTATGCTGATGATCACCATGTAGATGGAAAGCCGTTACTATTTTCACATATTCATCACACCCAAATTGCGGTGGAAACGGAAAATGTACTAAAACGTTTTCTAACTGGATTTCAATTTCAGCAAAACGGATCTGTTTTTTCATCCGGAACGACACAAATTACGTTGTTAAACGCCAATGTTTTGTGTCCGGGTGAATCGCTAGATCAAACTCAGCACAGACGTGTTTCGATTTGTTCGGCTCAACGTGAACGTTCGGAACTGATCATGCGTTACCTTGAATCGCATGTGAATCAGTTCGACGAATTTTACTATATCGGTCATGCCCGTAAAGGCCATGGCTTAGGAGCAGGTCCTTTCACCGATGAATACACATTTCCATTTAAGTTTCATAACGATATTGAGCTTGGCCATTTAAAGAAGATCGTCCTAGGTTCATGCGATAGCATTCGTTATTATTCTTCGAAAATCTACTCTACGAGTGGCGTTGAGTTTGTGGGTATCGAGGGCGAAAAACTATGGATGCAGGATCAGCTGACCTTCTTAGTGGATAATTTGTTCACGGCACTGATCGCTGATTTCCAAAAAAACATGACCCCGTTGCAAATAAACGCCTTATAAACACCGATTTAGACTATTTTTTCAGCTATTTTGCCTCTTGCCAGAAGGACCATAATTATGTAATCTGGGCCGCGTCTTTGTACTCGATGGTGGCCATAGCTCAGTTGGTAGAGCATCGGATTGTGATTCCGAGTGTCGCGGGTTCAACCCCCGTTGGTCACCCCAATTTGACAAGTACTTGAACACGAGACACCTAAATTTTGCGCTAAGTCAGACCCAAGGGAATCCCCCTTGGGTTTTTTTTTGCTTTCTTCCAGAAAACTAGCCACATAACTACTTCCGATTTTGAAATAAATCTCTAGTCCATCTTGAGTTACCAAAATTTTGTCTACCAATGTCCGAATCATCCGAGTCTTAAATTTCATATTCTCACTACCATTTCGGCTAAGAACTATTTTTAGCGAATCTAAAAACGCCTCATAGGTTTTTAGATCGCAAGGAATGTCTTTGATAAAACCATTCTTAGTCATCTCATTTAACTTTTCCTGCGACAGTCTCTTCAAACTTTCTAATTTTTCCATCTGCTTAAAGATCGGAGTTGCCGAAATTTCCTTTGGAAGGACTGATAGCCTTTCCGCTAAAATTTCAATTTGTTGTTCGGTCGAAAAAATAGTCTGGTTATATTTTTCAATTTCCTTTGAGCCCGGATTCAGCCTGTGTGACCTTTGAGCCGAGTTCAACAATTCCTCTGCAAAATTTTTACTTGTTATTAAATTTTCTAGCTCTCGCCAAACACATGGTTCAATTATTTTAGCCAATGTTCTGTAGGGGAAACAGCCCCGTTTCAGACTGGGATCAATAGCCATCCTTTTCGTCGACAAAGCGTGTTCATAATACCCTATCTTTTCCCTCTTACCATGCGCCGATTTTCCAATTAACCGATCACCACAGCATTTGCAAAAAATCAGCCCAGGTAAAATATAGGGATATCTTGATTCCATATTCTCTTTGTTTCTACGATGATTAGAATTTAGCAATAAGTTTGCTTGCCGGAATAATTCAATATCAACAATTCCAGGCCATACCGCCTCAACCTCTTGAGCAACACCTTTATTCTGAAAGGACCTTATCCCAATGTAAAACTTGCTTTTCACAATAGCTTTCAAATTTCCAGTAGTAAAATAACCCAGGCGACTTCTGATTCCACCACCCTCTCTTTCAATTTTCATTCGATAGCCATTTGCATTGAGCCACTTAGCTGCTAAGGAAAGAGATCCCTCTGTAACGTATGCCTTAAAAGCCACTCGAATTGACCGAGCGGCATCCTCATCAACCTCTAGATAACCAGGTTTATCTAGAATTCTTTTGTAACCAAAGGGAATCGCGCCACCGTTAAAAAGTCCGCGTTGCGAGCGAACATTAAAATTAGCTGAAACTCTCTCTGAAATTTGCCGTCTTTCAAATTGGGCAATATTAGCAACCGTAAATAAAACCATTTCCCCTGCGGCGGTGGTCGTATCAAAATTTTCTCTCAAGGACTGAAACCCGCATCCATTATCTTTCATCATCTGCCAAATGTCCGAGAAATCCTTAATGGATCTTGATATCCGCGATAGCTCACTCACGAGCACAAGATCAGTTTCACGCTTTCTTATGGCCATTAATAGTTTTTGAAGCTCAGGACGATTCGTATCCTTTCCAGATTTTGCGCGATCTACGTACACAGCTACAATATCACCAAAATGGCCTTCCATATTTTTTAGCTTAACGGCCATACGAAGGCGCTCTTCTTGATTTTTTATTGAGCCTTCCGGATTAGAGGCCTGCTCTTCTGTTGAAACTCTTATGTAGAAAGAAATTCTGCGACCGGCGGATTCTTGTTTTGTTTTTTGCTTACCCACTAGTCACCGCCTAAAAAGCTCATGCAACGTGAGTCCATATTTTCATTTATGCTTACAAAACGAAAGCGGTTCTTCTTAGCGAATTCAAAAAAACTTGAAAGTCCTTTTAAACTTCTAGAAACACGATTTAGTCTTGAGATAAATACAAAATTAATTCGCCCTTCGATAATATCTTTTTTAAGGCGCAAAAACTCCGGCCCATCATGCTTACCTGATTGATGAGCATCAGTGTAAATACTGATTTCGGCATTATTAACGCCAAAACTGGTAGATTCTTGTTCCAATAATCTTCGTTGCTTTTGAAGATCACCACTATCTCCGGTGGCAGATCTTAAGTAAAAAGCGACTTTATATTCATCGCTAATTTGGTTTTTAGTAGTTCCTCTTTTATATGAGGACACTTTAACTTCGTTATTCATACGCTGACCTTCTTTCTGTTTTGAGATGCAAACTCCAAAACCGACTGGCTATGCGATGAATGGTCTATTGATTTATTTGAGCCTGGCTGACTACAGAGTTCATCATATACAAGACGACCAAGGTCTGCAAGTATTTCTGAAAATTCTGAATCTCTTATAACTTTAGGCATCACAAGGGTTTTACAGATCGACCATTTTTTTCGTTTCGCCATAAAAAGATCCTTTAATAAAGATGAGGGCAAAACGTGGCTAAAATAACGGGGCTAGTTTGATTTACCGAAAACTGCTATTGCGGACTCTCTGAATTAACACCGGGAAGCGGCAATTCCAAGGCGGCGACTTTAGCTTTTCTCTGAGCGCGAGGTTTCCTAGTTTTTGCTGTTGATTCATTAACCATAAATTCGCTACTTTTTTCTAGAAGATCTTTTAGTGATACCTCCGAGCCCTTGTTCTTGGCATCTTTAGCCTGAGTTTGAAGCCAGGATAGACATTTAAAAACATCAAAATGCGTTTTTCTAAATTCGTCAGTTTCCATTTTAGATAATTCGCCAGAATGAAGTTTTAAAATCAGATTCACGACATCACTTTTACTGACCTCAGCAATTCCTTGAAGTGAGAGATTCGCCGCCGTCGTTAGTGAATTCAATTTGTCTTTTAGTTCATCTTCGATTGTGACGCGCTCTAATGGCTTATAGATTTTCTTTTCATTTTTCTTAGGCGTTGTATTTTCGTTATTCATATTACTCCTCTGACTTTGACCAAACGGCTGGTTGAGAAATTGAAAACTTCCAGTGTCCGGAGATATACTCATCACCTGAGATTTGATCTGGAACCCAGACTCTGCGAACCTCAGGCCGATTCAGCCTTGGCGCAAAATCTTTTATGTTTGGGCTAGTCTTAATTTCTCTTTGCTTATTTATCTTAGCATCACTTATTAGATAACCAAGCACGCTACCTAATACGGCTCCAACTGCCAAGGTCGTATTCTTTTGTGCGCTATCTTCTTGATTGCTGCTAATTATGCCTCCCACCCCAAGTCCGATTGTTGCCCCTAGAAGTGTTCCTTTTGGAACACTTGAACAAGCCGCTGTAAAATAGAACATGATGATTAATAAAAATTTATTTTTGAAATTCATTTTTTTGTCTCCGTAAATATAGTGTGATTGTAAGGGGACTAGATAAAAATGAGACTAAATGGATATGGGGCTGGTAAAATACGTGTGGGTATATACTTAAGGGTTTGGTGGTTTTTCGTTTTTGGTGTAAGTGGCTGATTTGTTTAGCGGAACCGATAAGTTTAGAAGGTCTGAAGTTATGAACTGTTTGCTAGGAGTTTGGCACGACTTCCCTGGGGAGTTCCCTAGTGACTTCCTAGGGGGGTGCTCCTGTTTTACGAGGTAGCTATTTAAAAATTCTGCTAGCGAAACATCGATCATAGTTTTATTTTTAAATTTTGCCTGCCAGAGCTGCTTTGATACTTCGTCTAGTGACAAAAACAAATGGTCCGATGTTTTAAAGCTAGAGTGTTTAACTGAAACCCTGTGGATTTTTTCGATCAATCCTTGTCCACGCACCACCCAAACGATCTTATCAATAGCATAGTAATTGTCATAGGATTTTATTATTTCGACATAATCGCTTTCTGATTTAGGATGAAGTTCAACTTCAAGAGCCACATACTTTTTAACTTGTCCAATTTCAAACTGCCAAAGACCATCAGGTCTTCGACTATCAGTTTTTACAAAGCCAGCAATGTCCTGACTTGATGATAATATCTCTTGTTCAGTAATAAGCGTTGCTCCATAGGGGCGCTCGGTAAACCAGTCCCCCAGTAAGATGGCTGAAGACAAATGATCGTGCTTAAAACTCTGAGGGCGACTGCCTATAGGTTGCAGATCTCGGCCATTTTCTTTTGCAAAAAAAGCAAGACCTCGTTTATCTAAGGTAAAATATTTCCCCTTTGTCCCATCGTCTGATTCAACCGACAAAAATCCATTATTTCTAAATCTATAAAGTCTATTGTAACAGGTTCTTAGTGATGACTCATGGTAAAATAATTTATATAGTGTTCGAAATGATGCGACTCTATGGTTCCATAGAAATTCAATCATGGCACGATCTCGGGCTGATGGCATAACGGCCTTTTTATTTCCACGAATCGTAACACTAGATGCTGACGTCATCTAAAACCTCTTTTCTTTGTGGTAATAAAAGTTCATCCACCTTTTGTGGCAATAAAAACGGCGTCTGGATTTCATGCTCATCTGCACCGCGAAGGTAAATCCCGCGTCCTTTTATATTGGGCAACTCGCAGGCTGTTTTTGATCCTAAGACGGCAAGACTTCCGCCTAAGTCGTTTAACCTGAAGCAAATGGTCGATGTGAGATTGGACCGGACTTGCACATCAACGATGTTTCGATCGGGCCTTTGGGTCCCAAGCACTAAATGAATTCCGCAGGATCGTCCAAGCCGCGCGATTTTAGAGAGTGCTTCTTTAGCAGACTTTACTTCGCTGGTCTGAAGCGTTCCGCCGCTCAAGACAAGTTCGGCAAATTCATCCACTACCATAAAAATTCGGTGGCCACATTCATCCTTAAGTCTTTCTTCTTTAGATTTTGATAAAAATATCTCGCTTTTGTGATACTCAGCGAGATTTTCCTGCCCCAGATTCTTTAGTTTTTCCATCCGAATTTGAATTTGTTTTACGACCCCTTCAATCATGCCAAGGGCTGTCTTAGCGTCAAACGCTAGATCCGCTCTATTGATATGTTCAAAACCTTTAAAATCACCGCCATTCTTTAAATCCACGATTTTTAAAACCGTTTCTGGATGATTTAATTTTATTGTGGCAAGCATTTGTCGAATAAAGTATGTTTTACCACCGCCGCTTTCCCCAGCAACAAGCATATGGGGGTCTTGCATAAAATCAATTTCAAATTGAGTTGTTCTATTTTGCCCGACTAAAAATCTGTAGCCACGAAATCTTTCGGGATACGTTAGCGTGAAATGGGTAGGCATTGGACGAGTTGAAAACACAATTTCGATAATGCCTTTATCCTGAACCATATCGATCGTATCAATATAAACTCTTAGATTAGCCTCGATACGCTCTTTTCTTGATCTCCACTCGTTAAGACTGATGCCGTTATTAGTCAGTCTTAATTTTAAAGACTCATCGTCTTTTGTCTCAAGAGAAATGAAACTTGGATATTCTTTGAGCGCATTTTGAAGACCGGACCTATCAAATGAGTTTCGTAGCTCCAAAATGAACATCGTTCTTAGCGCCGCATGGTAGATCCCATAGATAAGCACAGGAGCAGTTCCAACAAAAAACTGCAAAACTGAGTATAGGTGATGATCATAGAAACTGGCTTTGCCATAGTAAAATAGAATTTTTCCATCCAGTCCCAAGATGAAAATTATAAACATCAAAGTTGTGGCGGTGAAACACCATGTGGCATCGGCATATCCCCGAAATGCGGCACAAAAAGGCTCGCAAATAGCCCTCCATAAAAAACCGATCACTAGTAGAAAACGATCCATTAACC
>TARA_B110001454_G_scaffold211011_1_pt1 | contig 17415 bp, 12 predicted proteins | sample TARA_B110001454 | Tara Oceans TARA_B110001454 (sample SAMEA4397004) | marine metagenome | biome: Polar Biome; feature: [MES] marine water layer (ENVO:01000295) within the mesopelagic zone...; material: water (ENVO:00002006), including particulate matter (ENVO:01000060) such... | reverse complement strand
TAATCAAATTTTTGACGGGTCCGTAAAACGATTTGAAACCCCGATACCTGAAATTGGTGTTACGTTTTTGGACAAACTTGGCGGTGTAGAATTACCATGGTATGAACTTCAAATTCAACGCATTGGAAAAGGGAAGTCTCCTAAAACTAATTTGCCAGGGATTTTGGCTTTCTGGTTTAGCCTTAAGAGTTTGTTTTTTAAATCTTTTTGGAAGAACAAATAAGTTTTAATATAAATAAAAAACCCACAGCCATAAAAGGTTGTGGGTTTTGTTATTTAGTGGAGCAGAGGGGAGTGAAGTCGAACTATTTTGGTAAGGATTTGAGTGAAATGAATCGTTTTAATTAGGCGTTGTATATCTTTGTAATATGAAGGATAATAACATTAAATAAAACTTAATAACTACTAATTTATGCCTAGATAATCTAAGACGGTCTTCCAATTTGGATAGTCTATCCTTCCAAATTCTATCCACTCTCCATTAAACTTTGGTTGACCCCTAAATTTTGAGTCATCAATCAAATAATCTCCAATATTTAAATCTTTTCTAGCACTTAATATAAGTTTATGTCTAGCGGACTTTCCAAAATATTTGTGAATCCATCGCCGTTTGTGAGTCCATGCATCGGGGTTATCCCATGGAGGAGTCGATAAAAAAAGTTTCAAAATTTTAGTTACAGATTCAATAGATCCTTCTATAGGTTCTAAATCTTTATATATGTTAGGGATTTTATCAGGTCTTCCTATGAATGGAGTTACACTACTTAAAGGGTTATTTTTTCTTTCTTTTTCAAAATCTGAAATTACACCATCCATATCTATGTATATTATGTTTTCATAATATTATTTCTTAATAAATTTTTTAACCCCAATTTTATCGCTTTAATTTAAATTAGTAAAGCTTGCCTTTTTATATAGTATTCTAAATTTTAATATCCAGGATTCTGAACTAATTCTGAATTTAATTGCAATTCATTACTAGGAATTGGCCAACGAATTTCAAAATCTGAAAACTGTGTTGCTGGATTACCTGAATTGGACCAACTAGGTTGTGTTACATTAATCGCCTCAGTATATTTTCCAAAACGGATTAAATCATTTCGTCTCCAGCCTTCAAAACAAAGCTCTTTTCTTCGTTCTGATAAAATTTCAGTTGCATTCTCTTCCATACTTGCTAGAATCATTAAAGGAGCTACCTCTTGATCTTTTACTTCACTAGGCCATTTGGTTGCGCGCATTCGCAACTTATTCACAGTCATATCTACATCAGTTTGAGTCAATTTCCCTTGACCATTTAAAGCTTCTGCGTACATCAATAACACATCGGAATATCGAATGTAAGGCTGATCATAAGGGGTGTCGTTTCCCCAGTTGCTTGGTCTTATATTATGCCATTTCCAGGGTTTCCAAGTAGCACGTCTACCAGTAAGACTTGATTTTCTAGCAGCTTCATTGTACATGCCATCCTCTGCAGTCCAGGGTCCTTGATTTACATTGTGTTTGGCTACATTATTTCTACTTCTTATATCGTCATCATGATATCCTTGCGCAAAAGGATAATTATTTCTTGCACCCCAAGAACCACTTCCTATTGGTAGTGGAGCACTTGTTCCTGCCAATTCCCAATTTACAAACCAATTATTTCCTGACTGTCCGCCGTTAATAACATTACCGTTTGGCCCATAAAAAGTTCCTAAGCTCCCACCTTGATTTATACCAGGCCCGTCAAAACCAATAGCAAAAATCATTTCCTTATTTTGTTCATTATCCAAAGCAAATACACTTGGGTAAAAATCTAGTATTTCGTAAGTATTTCCATCGATTACCTCTTTTAATTTGGTTTCGGCTAATCCATATTTATCGCTTTCATACAATGGAAAACCTGTCATTTGAAGATACACTTTGCTTAACAATGCTTGTGCAGCACCTTTTGTTGCGCGTCCACCACCTTGAGATGCACTTAGAACAGATTCTGCAAATAATAAGTCATTTACAATAAAGTTATATACTTCTTTTGGAGTAGATTGTGCAACTTGAATATCTTCTAAATTCGTAGTTTCATTTTTTACTAATGGTATATTTTCCCATGAACTTACTAGTGCAAAATATAACATTGCACGAACAAAGCGAGATTCACCTACTAATTGATTTCGAGATTCTAAATCTATCTTGTCTTCTGTCATTATCGAAATTCGGTCTATGGCACTATTGGCTTTATTCACCGAAATATATAGATTTTCCCAAATACTTCTAACGGTAGCATTTGATGGTGATAATGTATGTAGGTATACAGGTTTGGATAATGCTCCCCAATTTGGGGTACAAATTTCATCCGCTGCAAGAGTTCCCCACATACTTAACCAACCATTCATATCAGAAGCTAGAACACGTGTAGCGTCGTAGGTTCCAATGGTAAAAATTTCTGCACCTTTTTTATCTTTTAAAAGTGTATTTGGATCTGCAAAGCCTGTTGGACTTTCATTTAGGAAGTTTTCAGTATTATTACATCCTGCAGATACTAGTAGTAGACAAAAGAGATAAAAACTATTTGTTATTGATTTAATTGTATTCATTTTCTTAAGTTTTTTTATTAAAAGTTTGCATTTAATCCAATTCTAAATGTTCTAGATCTTGGATAAGAATCAACATCTAATCCTGGGGTTAGCTGATTTCTTCCAACGCTTACATCCGGATCAAAACCACTATAGTTAGTCCAAACATACACATTATCCACGGCACCATAGAGTCTTACTGATTTTAGTCCTATTGATTTAGATATTTTTTTAGACAGTTTATAGCCTAATGTTATGTTACTTAATCTAAGATAAGATCCATCTTCAATATATCTTGCATATGCAGCAGAACCAATATTCCCACTAGCTCCTGTATTAAAAGATGTTAGGGTATTCTGTGGGTTTTCTGGAGACCAGCGCTCGTTAACAATTGCCAATTTATTACCCCAAGGATTGGCTGTATTTGACCCTTTTTTAATGTTTTTGTTATAAATATCGTTACCATAAGACCATGCTGTCTGTATTGATAAATCAAAACCTTTATAGGAAAAGTTATTTGTAAAACCACCAAAATGTTTTGGTTGGGTATTACCAATGATATGTCGATCATCATCATTTATAATGCCATCTTCATTATGATCTTTAAATTTTGTCATTCCAGGACGATACGTTCCTGGAGCAACAATTGCGTTTGATACAACTCCTTCTTTTAAATTATAAATATTTACTGAGTACCAGTTTTCTGTTCCACTTACATTGGAGTATAATAAATCGGCCGCTTCAGCATCAGTCAAACCATCAAATTCAACAAAATCACTGAATGTATACACACCATCATCTTGTAAACCATAAATGGAACCTAAAGATTCTCCAACACGAACAATGTAATCATTTTGAATTTGATTGTCTCCAATAGCAGTCACAAAAAATTCGTCAGCACCTCCTAAATCTAGCACCTTGTTCTCGTTAAAACTAATGTTGAAATTGGCATTCCATGTAAAGTTTGCGTTTTGAATGATATCTGCATTAATAGCAAATTCATATCCTTTGTTATTAACAGTTCCTAAGTTTTGAAAAGATGTTTTAAATCCAGTTGTTACTGGTAAAGGTACCGCTAACAATAGATCTCTAGTTTCTTTGTCATAATAATCTGCTTCAATATTAATTCGATTATCAAAGAGACCTAATGACAATCCAATGTCGGTTTGAACCGTAGTTTCCCAGGTTAGATCGTTGTTTTGAAGTCTATTGATAGCTGAACCTGATGTTAAGGTAGCCCCGTCAAAAATATAACTTGATAATCCTGCCCTAGCAAGTGATTGATAAGCGCCAATTTGTGTATTACCAGTTTCTCCATAACTAGCTCTTAATTTAGCATTTGAAAGGATAGAACTGTTTTTCAAGAAATCTTCATTTGAAATACGCCATGCAACACCTACAGAAGGGAAAAACCCCCATTTATTGCCTTTTGCAAATCTTGAGGATCCGTCATATCTGGCACTTACCGTAAGTAAGTATTTGTTAAAGGCATCGTATTGAACTCTGGCTAAGTAAGACTCTATACTCGTTTCTATCTCATTAGTTTCTGTTGGCAATGTTTGTAGAGCAACTTCTAAAGCATCTAAATTAAGCCCTGGAATATCAAAACCAGTAGAAATAGATCTTAAATTTTCAGCATTATTTTGTTGTCTTTCTGCAACCAAGGTTGCATTGATTCGATGTCTACCAAACTTTTTTACGAAATTTAGATTTTGTTCTGTAACAAGACTTCTATTTGAATTAAAACTAGTAACAGCTCTTCCTCCCTCTTTTCTTGATGATCCTATATTCTCAGAAAAATAAGCTTTGGTTTTTGACTCTTGAGTAAAACCTCTTATAGAGGATTTAAAAGTTAAACCATCTAAAATTTTATATTCGACAAAAGCATTCATTCTATTTTGAGAAATCGTTCCTTTATTGCTGTTTTGTTCCAACATTACTTCAGGATTAGAGATGTCACCGTTTTGATTTGCAATCATTCGGCCATTTTCGTCATATTGTATCCCCAATTCACCTGTAGCATAATCGTCTGTAGCGGAATGACGGATAGGCTGAACTGGACTAAAAAGTGCTGCGCTCGTAACCAAACCTGCACGCCCAGAATTATTATTTGTTGCAGCTGTAACAACCCCAGATCTTAGGGTATAGCCTATGTTCGCACTTACACCTGTTCTGATGCGTTTGTTTACTTTTTGAGTTATATTGAGATTTAAAGAATACCGTTCTAATCCGGATGTTTTTATAATACCCTCTCTATTTAGATACGAAACACTTGCAGCATATCGTGTTGCATCTGATCCTCCATTTGCAGACAATCTATAATTTTTAGTATAAGCAGGGCGTGTAATATTATCTTGCCAATCGTCTACAAAAAGAGAGGGGTCATTAGCGTCAACAACTACATAATTACCCGTTCCATCGTCTACTCGATATCTTTGTGCTAAATATTTTTTTTGATCAATTAAATCCGCTGACCATGGTTGAAAATCTGCACTATATTGAATAAATTCTTGTGCAGTTAGAACGTCTAATTTATTAGATAAATTAGAAATACTTGTATACGTTTCAAAATTCAAGTTAACTTTTCCTTTTTTTCCTTTTTTAGTCGTAATAATAATCACACCATTTGCACCCCTTGAACCATATATTGCGGTTGCTGAAGCATCCTTAAGTATGTCTATTGATTCAATATTACTAGGATCTAAAGATGCTAGAGGACTCGTGGTACTATTTCCTAAACCTGAAGATGTTGATATTCCTCCTCCAGAAATAGGAAAACCATCCACAACATACAACGGATCGTTACTCGCATTTATGGAAGTTCCACCTCTAATTCTAATTTTGAAAGCAGCATCTGGTCCCCCTTCAGAACTAACGACTTGGACTCCAGCAACTTTTGATGCCAATGCACCTTCAAAAGAGGTAGTTTTTATTTTGTCAATATCATCAGATTTAATTGTAGAAACGGAACCTGTCAAATCTTTTCTCTTGACAGAACCATACCCTATAACTACTATTTCATCAAGGGAAGAAACATCTGGTAGAAGAATTACATCTATTGTGGCTTGTATACCAACTTCTATTTCCTTAGATTTATATCCAATATAGCTAAAAATTAAAGTAGTATTATTAGAGACTTCAATTTTATAGTTTCCGTCAAAATCTGTTACGGCTCCTAATTTTTCTCCTTTAATTGTAATGCTAGCTCCTGGAAGAGGCATCCCTTCAGACATAACATTACCTGTTACCACTTTTTGTTGCGAAGAGGTATTCAAATAGAAGAAAAGCATCAGAGCAATATTTAGAAGTGGTATTAATTTTTTGTGTCTTAAAAATGATTTTGGCATAATTAAATTTTTAATTTAGGTTAAGTTTAAAAGGATTGAAATTATTTTTGGTTAATTTATAGTTTTGAATTGAATAATAAACTTATATATGAACAAAAAATTACTACGAAATTATGGATAGATTTTAGTTATTTATAAACATCTTTTACCTAACATTCATCAAAAATTAACATTTCCAAAATAATTATATAGGTAACTTTCGCTTGAAAAAAGATAGTATTTGAAATATTTATGCCCTTTTTTTTTTGATATTTGTTCATATACAAAATTACTATAATGAAACATTTAAAAAATATATTTTTCGGAATATCACTTATAATATTCCAATTTAATTCTAACGGGCAAGATTTTCACAAGAAGAATGGGTTTTCTTTAAATGGGATATGGGAAATTATTTTTGATGACAATAATCAAGGTATTGAAAACGACTGGTACCTTGATGAAAATTTCGAAAAACAAAACTTTCAAACGATTGCTGTTCCAAGTTGTTGGGAAGAGACCAAAAAAAATTACGAAGGTGTTGGGATCTACAGAACAAAATTTACAATTCCAAAGGGTTGGAGTGATAAAATAATACAGTTAAATTTTGAAGCTTCAAATTATAAAACAGAAATATGGATCAATGATCAAGTCGTTGGTTTTCATGAGGGTGGGTATACTCCGTTTAGTTTCAGAATTGACAAATTAATAAAAGCTGGAGAACAAAACACTTTAGTTGTTAGAGTGGTTAGTCCAATTATTTTAACTGATAAATACATTGACGGTTTAGGACGTCAAGAAGTTCCCATGTGGCGCGGAGCAATAACTGGTGGTATCTGGCAATCTGTTTCAATTGAAGCCAAAGGTTCTTTGGGGGTTAAAGATGTATTTATTGAGCCAAATATTAACACCAATACTTCCGTTTTCAATATTGAAATTGAAAATACTAAAACGAATGTTGAAAAATCTGAAGTAATTGTAAAAATCTTTTCTAAAGATGGAAAAGAAGTTGCTTCAAAAACTGAAACTTTAGAATCTTTACCAGGCAAAAATACAGTTCAATGGAATTTACACATTCCCAATGCCAAATATTGGTCAACAAAAAACCCATATTTATACAAAGCTGAAGTAACCGTAAAGAAAGAAGGTGTGATTTCTGATGAATGGGAAACTAAATTTGGAATGCGGGAATTTACAGTTGTAGATGATCAGTTTTATATGAATGGTAAGCCCATTTATTTGAAAGCTACTTTCTTTGAAGGATTGTATCCTGTAGGTCTGGCATATCCTGACAGTCGAGAAATGGCAATCAAAGAAATTAAATTAGCCCAAGAAGCAGGTTTTAATATGATTCGTCCTTGGCGAAAGCCTGCTCCACAAATGTGGTTGGATTTATGTGATGAAATGGGGGTATTAACCGTGGGGAGTCTAGCGGTTGAATGCATGTATAGACCAATTTCTACCCCTAGATTACAGTTTGTAGTAGAAAATGAATTGCGTAAAACCATTACAGCTAACAGAAATAGAACCTGTATCGTTCAATGGGAATTGTTTAATGAGATCAATAGGCCTATATTGGCTCAAATGCTCAATTCAATGTCCGTGTTAGCTCGCGAGTTAGATCCAACACGTATGATCTTAGATGAATCTGGGGGTTGGGGTGAAGGTGCCAATATTTATTTGCCTTTTGAGCGCACTCCAAAAAAATTCAACGATATTCATCATTACAGTGGTTCACAGGTAGATGAAAACGAATTTAATGGTTATTTAGCCACTGCAAAAACGAATAAAGACAAAAATAAACTTGGTTTGGCTGGTGTTAAAAGTTATGGCAAAAATGTGGTTTCAGGAATCATGTCCTATGTTTCAGAATTAGGCTACGGAAGTACACCCGATTTAATTTCAAACATAAAAGAGTTTGAAACAAAAGGAAATCCAATTGTTGCTCCCTCAATTTATCATAGAGAATTGAACGACGGCTATATTGCCGCTTTACAAAAAATAGGATATGATAAAATATATCCTAATGTTCAAGATTTCTATTTAGAACAACAAAAAATGCATGGTATTGCTAACAAACGGATGTTAGAAGCTACAAGATTAAATTCTACGATAGCTGGCTATTGTGTTCATGCTTTAGTTGGTGGAGACTGGGTTTTAGGTGCTGGTTTATTAGATCTTTGGAGAAATCCAAAAACCTTGGTCTATGAGATGACCAAAGAAGCCAACCAAGAACAAATTACTCCAATTCGTATTTTACCAAGAAATGTGTATGCTGAAAAAGGAGCACAGTTAGAGGTTCATGGTGTAAGTGAACTGACTTCTGAAAAAGTAACTGTTTCCGTAAAAATAAGTTCTAAAAAAGGGGTAGTGGTTTATCAAAATAATTTTAGTAGTGAATTTTCAAACGGAATTTCAACATTACTTTCTACCCAATTAAACACCTTAAATTTAGAGGGAACTTATACCGTTAATGTTGAAGTCAAAAATACAAAAGGAAAAGTTATTACATCCAATTATCAATCTTTTGATGTATTCCAAGAAAAACAATTGAAAACACCCTCAACTAAAATTGCAGTGGTAGATTTTGACAATACCTTATCTGAATTTTTGAAAAGCAAAAACATTAATTTTGTTTCATTTAATGAGAATTTAGACAAAAATATTCCTGTACTGGTTGGAAAAACCTCAAAAAAAGATAAGAAATACAAAGAAAAAGTTCAAGAACTCAGAACCTTCGCAAAACAAGGTGGATATGTTGTGTTTTTTGAAGTTTTAGGAAAAAGAGTTCCTGGGTTTGCGCGTGAACTAAAAGAAATGGAAGCTGAGACTTTACCATTGGAAGCTGAAATGCAACAAAAATGGGCTACAAGGGGCGGTTGGGCTGCAAAATCTCATGTCGTTTCAAAACATCCAATCTTTAAAGGTTTGCCGACTAAAATAATTATGCATGGTGTATATGAAAATGTGCATCCAGAAGTTTCCATATCTAAAATTAAAGGAGATTATATTGCTGGTTTAATAGGATATGATCATTTTCCAAACAATGAAATTATGAGACGTCATTTCAATGGTCCCGGTGTAGTTTGGTGGGCAGCTGATGTTTTAGAAACTCAATTTGGAGAAGGAAAGATGTTACTATCAACCTTGCGAATTATTGAATTTTTAGATACAGATCCTGTAGCAGAAAAACTGCTCTACAATATCATCGACTATATTTCTAAATAATGCTTCAAGATCAAATAAAGACAAATTGGAAGTTGATAGTGTTTTTTACACTATGCCTGCAATTTGCTAGTTTAGGACAACAGATTTCCGAGCTTCAAAATGAAATTACGGGAATTTGGACTCAAAATACTAGTGAAAAAATTTTTTTAGAAAAATGGGAGGCACAATGGATATGGATGCCAAAGAGTATTCAATCTGACGTCATGCTGGCAAGACGTTCTTTTACTATAGAAGACATTCCTGAGGAAGCTATTTTAAGAATTTCTGCATCCTCAAAGTATGAATTATACATCAATGAAAAATACATCTCTCAAGGCCCAGCTCGCAGTGCACCCCATCATCAATCTTTTGATGTTTTAGAGATTTCTTCAGTATTAAAAACAGGAAAAAATACCATTGCAGTTCGTGTACATTATCAAAGAGGAACGACTTCGTATCACATAAAAGGAAGGGCTGGTTTACTGGTTCAGCTAGATTTAGATACTAAAAACAGTTCTTCAATAATAATAAGTGATAAAAACTGGAAAGTGCATCCAGATGACTCATGGGACAATAAAGCTCCTGCCATAAACCGTTTTCAATTGTTTGTAAATGACCGTATAGATTTTAATAAAAAAAATATTGGATTTGAAATGTTACACTTCAACGATTCGAGTTGGTTGGCAGCAAAACCATTGTTACGAAATTCGGGTTGGCCACCACCAAAAAAAGATGAAAAAGCCACCACTTTAACAACTCCTTGGACTTCTTTAATTCTTCGTGACATTCCTTATTTAAATGAAACTGAAATTAAGGCGACAAACTTAATTGAAGCAAAAAAAATACAATATTCTGATACTAAGAATCTCATCCTCAATAACGCTATTTCCCTCACAGGTGAAGTTGAAAAAAGAATTTCAAAAGACTATAAAAGTTTTCTGAAGAAAAACAAACCGCTACTATTATCTGCTTTAAAAGAAAATGAAATGTGGTTTTTACTATTTGATTTTGGAAAAGTCATTAATGGAATGCCAAAATTAACCATTGAAGGGACTAAAAATACCGAAGTTCATGTTTTGGCAGCCCCTTATATGGTTGATGAAGTATTTACCAGTAAAATTGTGGCTTCTAATTGCCATGACCAACTAACATTGTCAGGGAATAAAGACACTTGGCAAGCTATGTATTTTAAACCTACGCGCTATTTGGGAATAGCGATTCAAAATGTGAAAGAAGCTGTTAAAATTCATACTATTGGAATACACCAAATAGCATATCCATTTGAATTAAAAGGAACCATCGAAACGCCGGATGCTACCTGGATTGAAGATTTATGGAATGCCTCTGTAAAAACAATTGAAGTTTGTACTACGGACGCTTTTACCGATAATTATAGAGAACGTCGACAATATGCACAAACGGGGTATTATGCAGCTTTAGGAACCTATTTTACTTTTGGAGATACAGCCCTGCAAAGACGCTATTTATTGCAAATTGCTCAAGAGCAAGAACCGAATGGAATGATGCCAGCATATGCGCCTTTAACAGGAGATGATTATATGACAATACTAGACTCTAATTGTTTATGGATTCGAAGTTTGTATCATTATTTTTTATATTCAGGGGATTTTGTAACGGTGAAAGAATTGCTTCCCGCAGCTGAAAAACTAATGACCTTATTAAATTCTTACACCAATGAATTAGGAATGCTAAACAATCCGCCTTATTCTTATTGGTTGGATCATACTCTAAATGACAGAAGAGGAGCAAATTTAACATTAAACGGGCATTATCTGGGTGCTTTGGAAGATTATTCTAAAGTTTTAGAATGGTTGAATAAAACTGAAAAAAGTACCATTTTAAAAGAAAAAGCAGAAAATTTAAGAACATCATTGGGGCTATTTTGGGACACAGAAAAACAATTGTTTGCAGATGCTTTCATCAATGGAAAACGTTCTGCACAGTTTAGTGAACACGCAAATGCAATGGCTTTAGCTTGCAATGTAGCAACTCCAGAACAAGCAAAATTAATCACAAAGCAATTATTGATAAAAGACAATCACAATTACATAAAACGAGAAAATGGGATCACCATGGTAAGTCCGGCAATGTCCTATTTTTTACACAGAGGATTGGCTAATTATGGATATGAAGAAGCTTCTTTACAACTCTTAAATGAGCGTTTTAATAAAATGCTAGCCCCAACAACTAACGGAACTTTATGGGAAGAATGGTGGAGAAACGGAACAGGTAGAACAGGTGAGTTTCAGAAAAGAACAAGAAGTGATGCCCAAACCGAAAGTGTTTTTCCTCCTGCGCTATTTTCTGAATATATTTTAGGAATTGAAGTTACAAAACCTGGAATGAAAGAATTTATTATTTCAAAGCCGAATACTTCGTTGAAAGAAATTAAAGGAACAGTTCCCACTCCAAATGGTTTGTTTAAAATTGAATGGGATTTTACGTCTGAAGAAAAACTAAATATTGAAATTCCGAAGGGAATGAAGGTGAAATTAGATGTTAAAAGTTTAAAAACAAACAATGAAATAAAATTGAATGGAGAAAAGGTAATTATAACTGATTTTATTCTTCTAACTGAAGGAGTTCATACATTCATTTTTTAATTAAAAAAAAATACTATGATTTTTTTAAAGTTAGTTATGCTATTAAATATTTTTCTTGTAATTTCTTGTGAAGAAAATAAAGCTAAGGTTGAAGAAGAACAAATAGAAGAAACTAATGAAACAAACTATGCTTCTAAAAAGTATTCGCTTGTAGTAAGAGATGATTTTTCTAAATTCAATGCTGCAAATTGGTCAAAAGGATTAACACATGATGCAGATCCAACAGTTAAAATGATTTGGAATAAAAACACTGGAGGAGAACATTTGTTGAATGACAATTATGCAGGATATCTTTTAGATGAAAATGTGTACACAAAAAAAGGTCATCTATTTTTAGATAACAAAAAACAAGTTATTCAAGGAATTAATCCTTTTGGAACATTTAATTACAGCTCTGGTTGGATAAATTCATTACAAAAAATAAACTTCAATGGGACTCAAAAACACACATACATTCAATTAAAAGCTAAATTTCCAAGAGGAGATAAAGTATGGCCAGCCTACTTATGACAATCTAATTGAATCTGAACGTTATTATAGCCAGACCTATTTACAAGCCATACAAGCAGGTCAACCAATTAATTTTAATTTTAATAATGTTTTTACTCCCAATTCTGGATATGCAACTCTAGCAATGAGTATTGGGCGAAAGCATAATCGTTCAAAAGTACCAACTGTTTTAATTAATGGGGTCTCCATTCCTATGCCTAGTAATTGGAAAGGCTATAATCAAACAAGTAGGGACGATTTTTTTGGAGCCATTGAAATTCCTGTGCCAATAAATCTTATCCAACAGGACAACACTATTTCTATCACTTTCCCAGATAGTGATGGGCATATAAGCTCTGTTGTGCTAACTGTAGATTCTTTAAATTCACCCGTTTTGGGGATGAATACAACTGAGAGTGATCTTGGAAGAAATAAATTAAAAATCTATCCCAATCCCAACACTGGTATAGTTCAAATTATAAACGCTGAAGTAGGAAGTATGATTTCTGTCTATTCAATTACTGGTGCTAAGGTATTTACAAGTAGGTATGACAAGACCTCCATAAACTTGGAACATCTAAGCAATGGACTTTATTTTGTTAGGGTGCATAATACCACTTTGAAGCTAATCATAAAGCGATAGCGGGATGTTTAAGAAAAGGTCTCTTATTTTTTTATGTATTATTTTCATACATTTATTGAAACCCCAGACAGCAGATGCACAGGCCCCTACATCCAAAATTTTTGAGAGTGGAAATACCATTTGCTTTTTAGGGGATAGCATTACTCATGGTGGACAGTTTCATGAATTCTTACAGCTCTTCTATGCTACACGCTTTCCAAGTCTAAAACTTACCTTTTATAATTGCGGCATTGCGGGAGATAACGCCGAAGGAATGCATTACCGCTTTAAGGATGATGTACTTGTGCATCATCCAAGTCATGTATTTTTAATGACCGGCATGAATGATGTAATACGGACGCTCTATTTTGAGGGTCAAGCTTCCGATGAGATTATAAGAAAACGAAAAAATGCGCTGTCTGAATACAAACAAAACACAAATATTTTAGCAAAAAAAATTAAAGCTTCGGGAATCACCCCAATATACCTCACGCCTTCAATTTACGATCAATATTCAAAGATTGAGCGCACAAATAATAAGGGCTGTAATGATGCCCTCATTGTATGTTCTGACCAAATTAAATCAATTGCAAATGAGTATAACACCGCCGTTGTTGATTTAAATACGCGTATGAAAAACATCATGGACCGAGAACTTCAGAATGATTCTTTGTTTACTATTGTTGGCAAAGACCGCGTACATCCAGAAACCACAGGGCACTTCATTATGTTTCATGAGATTTTATCTACTATCGAATCTTCAAGTGTGGTCGCTAAAGTTTCCATTGACCTAAATCAAAAAAATCGAATTAAAACAGAGAACTCCTGTGTAGATGAGCTGCATGTTTCAAGTGAAAAAATTTCTTTTAACTGCTTAGAAAACAGCTTGCCTTTTCCCACAAATAATGCAATGGACAAAGCCATTTCTTTACTTCCTTTTGAAAAAAATTTTAACCAAGAAATCCTTCAAGTTATTGGTCTGGAAGATGGCGACTATGCATTTTTTATTCAGGATAAATTGATAACTACTTATTCTGCAGAACAACTTAACAAAGGAGTCAATCTTTCAACTGAATCGAATACACCGCAATACAAACAAGCACAAGAAATCATGGCGCTTTGTGAAGAGTATCGAAAAACAGGCTATCAACTAAGAGCGGTTCCGTTTATGGTCTTTAAATACCTTCGAGATTACACCGGTCCTAACAATTTACCTAGTAAACAAATTCACTTGGAAAAAAAGCTAAAAAAAATGAAAGGCGCAGCCTTTTATAAGTATATAAAAAAAAGCATGCACGACTATTATGAGGTTCTTCCAAAACAAGATTCATTAAATAACCGATTAAAAAAAATAGCGAAAGAAATTTATAGAAAAAATAAGCCTACCAAAAGGAGCTGGTCAATTGTTAAAAATTAATAGTGCTTATAAAGTAATTTGTAACACAATTATGAACATTTGTAATACACTGTTAAAAATTCTACGTTTATTTTTAAGTAAAATTTAATTCAATATATTATGAAAAAATTTTACTTTTTATTATTTGCTTTGACTGCAAATTTTTTGACTGCACAAACTACAGCTGACTTTACTGCCGCTGATGGCTATGCTGATGGCCCATTAGAAAATAATAACGATTGGCATAATGATAGTAGTGGCTTTACTGTTGATATAACGAATGAAGAATCTTCTACTTCAATTGATGGTGCTGCTGCTTTTTGGACTGAGCAGTTAACCAGTATTTCAGGTTCAATGGTATCTTTTGAAGTTAATCTAAATTTTAGTGGTGATTTTCAATATGGGGCAAATACACTAATGGCTCAAATTGGGTTTTATAATCAATATCATATCGCTGCTGGCGGTGCAAAAAGAGATTTTATATATTTATCATACAATAATTTTAATGGGTATTTAAAAATCTCTGACAGGAGTAATGCGAATTTTGGCATAGTTACTAAAGCAGTAGATGACTGGATAGGAAGTGACCTTACTGTAAAGGTCTCTTTAACCATTGGAACGTCCGCAGCTGATTCATATGTTTCTGTAATTTTAATTAATAATACAACTGGTGTATCTACTGATGTTGGTTCATATGGAAATGGTTCGGGAGGATTTTCAGCGGAAGGAATTTCAGTGAGACCCGAAATATACGCTTATGCTAATAATGGGAAGGTTCGCGGTTTTTTCAGTTCAGTAACCCTTCAAGACGGTGTTGCAACAAACACAGAATCTATGGCGGTAACTGGCGTAGCATTGTTAGACGAAAATTCACTAAATACAGAATCACATGCTCGATCTACGTTTAATTTATCACAAAACCCAATTGAAGATATCGTACAACTCAAAGGGGTCGAGATAGGGCGTAAAATCTCTATTTACTCAATAACAGGTGCAAAAGCAAGTAATCATATTTATGACGGTAGCCCGTTAAATATCAGTCATCTAAATACTGGGGTTTACTTTATGCAAGTGCCTGGGTTTACAACTCAAAAACTAATAAAGAAATAATAGCAATTAGTTAATCAATTAATTTTTTAGATCAAAGCCACCACAATTCGGTGGCTTTGTCTATTCTACTCTAGCAGTAAAAATCTATATGAAACTGTGTATCAGCATTTGGTTGTGTTTATTTTATGAGGAAAAACACCCCTCCAACCGAACTCATTCATGCTGCAGACGATCAAGTGGTTGTCCCAGAAAATAGCATCTTGTATCATAAAACGCTGCAAAAAAATAAGGTTTTTTCAGAACTGTATATTTTAAAGGAAGACGGTCACGGCTTTGGTATTTCAGGCAGCAATACCGCAACACAATTATGGTTAGAGATCACAAAAGAATGGTTATTTTCTAGCGAGCTCCTCAAAAATTAGTCAAATTGCAATCTACTGGTGTTTTTGTACGCATCTCCTACAATATTCTTAAAATTGGCCATCATTTCTTTACTTTTTTCTGGCAGCTTGCTTGCTAAATTATTCTGCTGCGATGGGTCTTCTTTTAAATTATAAAGCTGAATATCTTCGCTATTCCCTGTCTCAATGCCTTTCGTTAAAAACATTTTCGGTCCTTCGTAAGGAGGTATTAATACCCAATCTCCTTGGCGGTAGGCTGTTCTAGAAGTTGCTTCTAAAATTAAGTCAGTCCTGCCGTCCTTAACTTTACCTAGCAATAAATCCATGTGGTTTTCACTATCTAAATTTGTAATTATTGAATCTGTTAAGGTAGACAGCGAAGACAACCAGTCAACTTGAGAAATAATCGCATCCGATACACCAGGCTTAATACTTCCTTTCCAATAGGTAATAAATGGTACTCGCGTTCCGGCTTCATACAAGCTGTATTTACCGCCTCTTAGATTCCCTGTTGGCGAATGGCTTCCCAACTTAGCAATCGCATCATCTTCATATCCGTCGTCTAATACAGGGCCGTTATCACTAGATAAGAAAATAAGGGTATTTTCTAGTAGCCCTTGCTTTTCAAGGGTTTTTATGAGCGCTCCAATGCACCAATCTGCTTCTGCAATCACATCGCCTCTTGGGCCCATACCAGTTGCGCCCACAAAACGCGGATGTGGTGTTCTTGGTACATGCGGTTGCTGCAAGCCATAATACAAAAAGAAAGGTTGTTGCTCATTACTGTTTCGAACATAGGCTTGTACCTCCTCTAAAAATACATCAGCCATGTCTTCATCCACCCAGCGCGCAGCCTGCCCGCCTTTCATATGTCCAATTCGAGGAACCCCATTTACAATGGTTCTGTTGTGCTGGGAATCCCCTTTCATTTTTAATAAATGGGGTGCATCTTCCCCTGTAGGTTCTCCAGGAAAGTTATTTTTATAATCAATTGCTATAGGATCGTTAGGATTGTGATTGTGCACATTTCCATTTTGAATATATACGGTTGGAACCCTGTCTTGTGTTGCAGCCATAATAAAACTATAATCAAATCCAACCTCATTGGGTCCAGGCGTGATGTGTGTATTCCAGTCAACATTTCCGGTTCCAAGGCCTAGATGCCACTTACCAATAACCGCTGTTTGATATCCATTGTGACGCAACATTTTAGGAATCGTCATTTGTGCGGTATCGATTAACAAAGGCGCTGTCCCAGGAAGTATTTTCGCATTTCTATTGCGCCATGGATATTGACCTGTTAGTAAGGCATACCTACTTGGAGTGCAGGTAGCCGAAGTGGCATATCCATTGGTAAACTTAAGACCATTGTTTGCCAAAAAATCAATGTTGGGGGTAGTTAACTCGGTAGCTCCGTAAGAACTCACATCTCCATAACCCAGATCATCAAGATATATAAAAATTATATTAGGCTTCTGTTTGGCGTTTAGTACCGTTTTATTTTCAATATGTGCACAGGAACTAAACAGTAAAAATGCAATAATTGCTATGAAGTTTTTCATTTAAAATACTAATTTAAATTTATTTTTGATATTTTAACTTGAATATCATAAATAGTAATATCTATCAATATTACACAAAATTCAAGTCCTCATCTGTCTATAATGTACAATTATGTAACACATATTTACTTTTTACTGAACTTTAAGATGTTATGTTGGTTTAATTGAAAATATTTAATGTATCAA
>TARA_B110001454_G_scaffold41241_1_pt1 | contig 17681 bp, 14 predicted proteins | sample TARA_B110001454 | Tara Oceans TARA_B110001454 (sample SAMEA4397004) | marine metagenome | biome: Polar Biome; feature: [MES] marine water layer (ENVO:01000295) within the mesopelagic zone...; material: water (ENVO:00002006), including particulate matter (ENVO:01000060) such as...... | reverse complement strand
TAGCCGATGAAATGTTTGATGAAGCCGATCAAATTGCCAAACAAATAGTCGAACAATCAATACAAATATACGGCCTTGACAGTCATGAATCTGCAAATGCATTAATAAAATTAGCTATGGCGCAACAGGGTCATAAAGATTACGAATTGGCTATATTGAACTATGAAAGTGCCATTGTAATAATTGAACGTATAGAAAATCGACTCAATAAAGATCTGATCAATCCTCTAAAAGGTCTTGCTGAAGCTCAACTAAAGATGAATCGCATGGATTTAGCCAGAGATAATTACAATCGAGCAATCCATATCAGTCATGTCAATGATGGTCCGCATAACCTTGAGCAACTCGAGAATCTTCAATCGTTAGCTAATGTTTATGCAACTGCAAAAGAACCTAAAAAGGCAGCCGATATAGAGAAACGTATTTATTACCTTCAATCTCGCAATATTGACCTAAATAGCCTTGAAATGATTCCTGCCCTTAGGACACTAGCCCGGTCCCAAAGAAAATCAGCATTATTCGAAAAAGAAAGAAGAACATGGCGGAAAATAATAACGATCACTCAAAAACAGAAAGGCAAGGACAGCATTGATCTAATCGAGCCACTTACAGAACTGGGAAAATCTTATCTTTTTATTCATTTTAATACCATGGGTTACGATGAGTTGCCAACTGTCTCAAAAGGTGATTCGTATTTAAAAAAAGCCATCCGAATAGCCGAAAATAATCCAGAGGCAACCTGGCAAGATATTGCTGAAACAAAAATTATATTGGCTGATTATTATGTAATGAGTGACAGAGCTAACCGATCTTATAATGTGTATAGAGAAATCTGGGACCTCCTCTCAGAAGATGAATTAAAACTTGAATTCAGAGCCTTTGCTCTGGAGCAACCTGTAATCCTAGAAACCATATATCCACCAAAATTTTTTGAAGACACTTCTATCACCTCTCAAGATGAAGCTCCTCCAGGTTACGAAAAAGCCCATGTTACTTTCAACTTCAATGTATCAAAAAGAGGCTTAGCTAAAAATATCAATCGCGCCTCCTTTAATCCTGACGGCCTTGACTTTATGCACAGTATAATAGGCAGAGAAATAAGAAACCTAGTCTATCGACCAAGATTTCTAGAGCGAGAGCCGGTGACTACGCAAAATGTAGTTTTTGAACATGAATTTTTCTATAAGAAAAATAATACTTCCGACAACAAGGATTCGAGTGAATTAATCTCAGAAAAATTATAAAATTAACCCCTATTTTCAATATTCCAAATAAACCAGAGACATTGATGAATCACTTTATAAATCAAAATTCTATTGAAGCGCCCTTCCCAGAGGATACCGAACAAGCCATTTTTGGCATGGGTTGTTTCTGGGGCCCTGAGAGACTCTTCTGGCAGATCCCGGGCGTTTACACCACAGCAGTTGGTTATTCTGGTGGGCATACCGAAAGCCCAAACTATGAAGAAATCTGTAATGATACCTCTGGACATGCCGAAGTGGTCATGATTATTTTTAAACCTAAAAAGATTTCATACCAAGAATTACTCAATATTTTTTGGGAATCTCATAATCCAACTCATGGCATGCGACAACGCAGTGACGTTGGTTCACAGTATCGCTCAGTTATATACTCTAACTCGAATGAGCATTTGGTTTTAGCACAAGAATCCTTAGATCAATACCAAATAAAATTATCTGATGCTGAAAAAAAAGATGGATCTAGTGTTTCGTCTATAATTTTAGGTAAAATAACTACAGAAATTAAAATGCTAGATAAATTTTATTACGCAGAAGACTATCACCAGCAATATCTTGCAAAAAATACAAACGGATACTGCTCAATGAAAGGTACCGGTATTTCATGCGCCATAAAAAATTAATTTAATAAAATAATTCAAACCTCCATTCATATTCAGGTGAAAAATGTCAAAAGAAAGCAAAATAAAAATCATTAATCCAAGTCAAGAAAATGCTGAAGAGGCGGTTCGAACACTTCTTTTATGGGCAGGAGACGATCCAAATCGAGAAGGTTTAAAAGACACGCCTGCACGTGTTGCTAGAGCCTATAAAGATTGGTTTAAGGGCTACGGCGAAGATCCCATAAAATACATGCGGAGAACCTTCCAAGAAGTAGAAGGTTACGATGAAATGATTGTGCTTAGGGATATTTCTTTTGAGTCACACTGTGAGCATCATATGGCCCCGATCATTGGAAAAGCACATGTTGGTTACCTACCGAACAATAAAGTGGTTGGTATCAGCAAACTGGCGCGTGTAGTCGAAACATTTGCTCGTCGATTTCAAGTGCAAGAAAAAATGACGGCACAAATTGCTCATTGTATTCAGGATGTCCTTAAACCAAAAGGATGCGCAGTTGTCATTGAAGCAGTTCATCAATGCATGACTACTAGAGGTGTGCATAAATCTGGAGTTTCCATGGTTACCAGCCAAATGCTTGGTTCATTTAGAAAAGATGCTAAGACCCGTACAGAATTTCTTGGGATGATTAAAGAGTAATCCGATTAAATTTAGCTGCACACAAAAAATTATACAGAGATTTTTCTTATTTCAATCAACCAGGTTGCATCGTCAAGGTTGCTAGTCTCTGTATAAAATGGATTTTTCATTCCAACTTGCCATTCTATAGACAATGTCTCCGTCATTAGAAATTCTTGATAGTCTAATAATGCAGACTCTACGATCTCAGAGCCGCTAACACCAAGAATGATTCGATCCGACACATCTAATCCAGATTTTTTTCTGGCCTCTTGAACTGACCTTATTAATTCTCTTGCCAAACCTTCTTTTATTAATTCATCGTCCAATTGAGTATCTAAAGCCGTTAAATACCCACCTTCTTCTCCACACGAATACCCTTCTGCTGATTTAGTCTCAATCAACACATCTTCTGGTTCAAAAGTTAATATTTGCTCTGCGCACTTAATTTCAAAAGATTTTCCTTTAGCCACCATACTGGCTATGGCTGCGGTATCTGCATTATTCAATGCCTCTTTAATTGCAGGAATTAACTTACCGTATGTTTTGCCGATTCTGGGTAAATTCGGTTTAATGATGTAACTTACAAGTCCAGCATCACGGGCAATAAATTCAATATTTTTTATATTTAATTCCTCTAAAATTTGAGATTGATGATTTTTGATTGCTTTTGCAGTTAGATCACTTGGCGTCCTAATTAACAGTCTTGGGAGGGGCTGTCTTACACGAACACTAGATTGAGCCCTCGCTGCACGAGCCAATCCAACCACCTTTTGCACTACATTGATTTCGAATAATAGTTTCTCATCTTCCCAATCTGATTCGACTTTGGGCCATGTTGTCATATGTACGCTTATAGGGGCATCAGCAAGGTTGTTACGAATAAGATTTTGATAAACATTCTCAGCTAAAAATGGAACAAACGGTGCCATTAATCGATGTGTAACATTCAAGCATTGAAATAAAGTCAAATACGCAGATCTTTTATCATCGAGATCTGTAGATTTCCAAAAACGTCGTCGGTTTCTTCTTATGTACCAATTACTAAGTTGATCAACAAAAGATTCTATAGTTTCCCCGGCTAATTTTGCATCATAACCATCCATGGCCTCGGTTGTTTTTCTTATTGTTTGATTCAATAAAGCCAAGACCCATCGATCAGTTTCAGGCCTGTCTTTTATAGCTAAAGGGGTATTCAAGTCCATATTATCAAGACGTGCATACAATATAAAAAAGCCGTAAGTATTCCAAAATGTATTCATGAATGAACTCGCAACATCCGAAATAATCTCGACTGAGACTCTTTTCTGAATGTCTGGAGATATCCTTGCCAAAAAGTGCCAACGAAGAGCATCGGCGCCAACAGTATCAAAGACATCATAAGGATTAATAATATTACCCAATGACTTGGACATCTTTTTGCCATCTTTATCAACGATATGACTTAAACAAATACAATTACGATAAGCCACGCTATCTGAGACCAAAGTGGAGATAGCATGTAAGGTATAGAACCAACCTCTTGTCTGGTCAATGGCTTCACAAATATAATCAACTGGGAAGCGCTGATCAAAATTCTCTTCATTTTCAAATGGAAAGTGATATTGAGCAAAAGACATAGCACCTGAATCAAACCAACAATCAATAACTTCAGGGACGCGAGTCCATGTTTTACCGTCTTTTTCAAAAGTAATGTCATCAATGCTTGGTCGATGAAGATCTAATTCCGTTAACTGTTGTCCTGACAATTCTGCTAATTCATCAACCGAACCTACGCAATGATAATTTTCATCGCCATCAGTCCAAACTGGAAGAGGTGTCCCCCAAAATCGTTCTCTAGATAGAGCCCAATCAACATTATTTTCCAGCCATTTACCAAATCTACCATCGCGAATATGCCCCGGGACCCAATTAATCGTTTTGTTTAATTCAACCATGCGATCACGGAACTTTGATGTTTTTATGTACCAAGCATGTTTTGCATAATAAATAATTGGATCCCCTGTTCTCCAGCCAAAAGGATAATTATGCAAATATTTCTCAGAGCGAAACATCAAGCCTTGTTTTTTCAATAAATTAATGAGAATCTCATCGGCATCTTTAAAAAATAGGCCTGCAACAGGAATGACTTCATCAATGAAATTGCCATCTTGTCCAACGCCATGTATAACAGGTAGATCGTTTTTCTGACCTAACTCAAGATCGTCCACGCCATAAGCTGGAGCACAATGCACGATTCCTGTGCCATCTTCGGTACTTACAAAATTAGCATCGTAGACTTCGAATGCTCTTACCTCATTAGATACATCAAGGAAATCGAACAATCTCACATATTTCTTACCAATTAAATGCTTTCCCTTAACCTGCTTGATAAAGGAATAAGATCGATCCTGTATCACTGATTCCAATAGATCTTCCGCAAGAATTAAAACTTCATCCTCTACTTTAATATAAACATATTTGACTTCTTTGTTTACAGCGAGCATTAAGTTTGAGGGAAGCGTCCATGGTGTGGTTGTCCAGACCAGAAAAAATGTCTTAGCTTCATCTTTGAGAGCAAATTTGACAAAAATTGATGGATCCTCAACTTCACGGTAACCTTGAGCTAACTCATGAGAGGATAAGGTTGCACCAATACGCGGATCATAAGGGACTACTTTATAACCTCGATAGATAAGATCCTTATTCCATATATCTTTTAGTAAATGCCAAACGCTTTCAATGTACTTATTATCAAGCGTGTAATAAGCATCTTTAGTATTGACCCAGAAACCCATTCTTTGGGTCATTTTTTCCCAGTCTTTTATGTAAGTCATGACTGATTCTCGACATCGTTGAGTAAACTCAGCAATACCTACCTCGGATTCGATTTCTTTCTTATCAAAAATTCCCAGTTGCTTTTCTATTTCATGCTCAACAGGTAAACCATGAGTGTCCCAACCGGCTTTGCGCGGCACATGAAAACCTTGCATTGTTTTGTATCTTGGAAAAGCATCCTTAAAAGAACGCGCTAATACATGATGAATACCCGGCTTACCATTTGCCGTTGGCGGCCCTTCATTAAAAGTAAATAATGGACGATGATTGGATTGCTCGAGTGTTTTTTCAAAAACAGCATTTTCTTCCCAGAAAGCTAAGACTTCTTTTTCAAGAGCTGGGCCGTTATATCTGCTTTTTATTTCTTTAAATATCATTTCTATACTTTTCTTTTACCCAAAAAAAATCCCCGAACGCCAGTATACGTCCGGGGCAATAATACTCTTTATCGCGGTACCACCCGGTTTTACGAAAAACTTATTTTCGCCTCATTGTACCCTTATCGTGGATTAGCCGATCACACTTAATTTGCCCACTGCATTTCAGGTGATAACTCCGGGGTGATTTTCAATAAAGTTTGCTCTGGAGCTTTCACCATCCTCCAGTCGCTATAAACAAATTAATTACCTATTTGTCCCCATCGATGTTCTATTTCAGAAATTAGCCTCACTAGCAAAAAATTACAAGTTATTATGAAATTTTTTACCTAAAAAAAAACAAAAACAATGTTTAAAATAAATCTCCTTGAATGAAATTACATATCCTGCGATTATCATCTCGTATAAACGTAGAATTAAATGCAATCCATATGGGGAAAAAAGACATTGAGTCTATACATAAAAATTATAATAATTTATTTTACTTTCATGGTACCCAGCCTCTCAAGCGCCCAACAAAAATCTTCTGATAACAACACAAAAAGTGATATTGAGGAGATTTTATTTAATTTTGGACGTCCAGCAACAACAGAAGAAATTAAAAAATGGAATCTTGATGTTCGTCCAGATGGCACCGGTTTACCTCTTGGGGAAGGCTCTGTCAGTGAAGGAGAGATACTTTATGCCACTAAATGTGCTTTTTGCCACGGGGTTAGCGGTCAAGGCGGTATTAATGAGCGGCTGGTAGCCTATGAGGATGAAGATTTCCCACAAGGCATTGTTGCATGCGGGTTTGAATGCCGGACAATTGGTAATTACTGGCCATATGCAACCACACTTTATGATTATATTTTACGCTCAATGCCTATGAATGCACCTGGATCACTCACATTTAATGAGGTCTATGCGCTCTCAGCATATTTGCTATATTTAAATAACATTGTCCCTGATAGTACAAAATTATCTGCCAGTTCGTTAAAAGAAATAGTGATGCCTGCGCACGATAAATTCGTACCTGATGATCGTCTCGAATATAATATGGTGCACTGATAATGAAAGAAAAAGAAAATAAATCATCTAAATTAAACATCACTCGACGAAGTGCCCTCGTTGGTATGGCTGGAGCGGCTGGCACAATGATTGCGAAATCAGCTACAGGTAAAGAAGTTCAAACATCCTCAAATCGTCCTTTTGCGCCAGCAGATCCCACAAAAGTAACAGCAAAACAATGGGCCACTAAAGTTGGAAAACGTTCTATATTTGAAAAATATGAACGTGACGTTAGATATACGGGCACCAGTTCACGAACACCATTACACCAATTACATGGCACTATCACACCCTCTGATATGCATTTTGAACGTCATCATGCTGGTGTACCACTCATTGATGCTCAAAAACATAAACTGATTCTTCATGGCATGGTTGATAGACCGATGACCTTTTCAATAAATGACTTAAAACGCTTTCCCGCTGTAAGTCGAATATGCTTTATAGAATGCTCTGGCAATCTAGCCAGAGAGGCGGATGAATATACAACACCACAAAATATCTGTGGCATGACCAGTCAAAGTGAATGGACAGGGGTCATGTTATCGACATTACTAAAAGAAGTTGGCATCAAACCTTCTGCAACATGGTTATTAGCTGAGGGATCCGATGCTGCAGTGCTGACTCGAAGCGTCCCCAAGCAAATATGGCATGAATCTATGATTGTTTATGCTCAAAATGGAGAGTCTATCAGACCAGAAAATGGATATCCTGTTAGACTTTTAAATCCAGGTTATGAAGGAAATTCGTCAGTTAAATGGTTACGAAGGATTGAGTTTTCTGATCAACCTTTTATGACTCGAGAAGAGACTTCTAAATATACCGAAACCATCCGAAACGGAAAAGCAAGGCAGTTTAGTCTTACTATGGATGCACGCTCGATTATTACTTATCCCACTTTTCCAAATACAGTCGAAAAAGGCTGGATAGAAATACAAGGAATTGCTTGGAGTGGTCGTGGTCAAATTACCGCTACCGAAGTCAGCACGGATAATGGTAAAACATGGGAGACTGCAAAACTTCAAGAACCCATTCTATCCAAAGCACATACTCGATTTAGACATTTATTTAATTGGGATGGCAAAGAGGCCATTATTCTAAGTCGAGCAATTGATGAAACTGGATATGTTCAACCAACCCGTGAAACATTAATAAAGGTTAGAGGTGCGGGTTCTATCCCTTATCATAATAATCCCATTACTGGATGGAGGCTTCGCGCGGGCGGTGAAGTTGTATATCGTGTTCAAGATTGGGGCTAGTTTTTTATTTATCTGGAATAATAAAATATGTTAATTAAACAACCATCAACCATTAAATCCTTTGAAATAACCAGCGAAAAAAATTATCTGAATCGTCGAAAATTCATTCAATCCAGCACACTGATTGGGGGGAGTATTCTCTCCAATAACCTATTTGGAGCTAATCTTCCTGAAAAACCTTTTGCTGAATTAAGTGATATTAAATCAAGTATTTATAGTACCGATGAAAAAATAAATAACTTTCTAGATGTCACCAGTTATAACAATTATTATGAATTTGGCCTTGATAAAGATGACCCTTACAAGAATTCAAAGGATTTTCAGTCACGTCCATGGTCAATTGAAGTTACGGGAGAAGCTGAGAAAACCGGCATCTTTAATATCGAAGACTTTATAAAGCCCTACCTTCTTGAAGAACGCATATACAGAATGAGGTGCGTTGAGGCATGGTCTATGGTAATTCCGTGGGTCGGTATTCCGTTAGCTAATGTTATCAAAGCATTCAAACCGCTCTCTTCAGCAACTCATGTTCGATTTGAAACATTACATGACCGCGAAAGAATGCCTGGTCAAAGATCAAGAGTACTAAAATGGCCTTACCGCGAAGGGTTAACTATCGCAGAAGCCATGAATCCTCTTCCATTGCTCGCAGTAGGAATCTATGGTCGTGCTTTACCGAATCAAAATGGTGCGCCAATTCGATTGGTAGTACCCTGGAAATATGGCTTCAAAGGTATCAAGGGTATTGTCAAAATGAGTTTCATTAAAGGCCAACCTAAAACAAGCTGGGAAATGGCAGCATCAAATGAATATGGCTTCTATGCGAATGTTAATCCAAAAGTACCTCACCCAAGATGGAGTCAAGCCAGAGAAAGAAGAATTGGTAGTGGCGTTTTTGCCAGTAAACAACCAACACAACTTTTCAACGGATATGGTGAACAAGTAGCTCACTTATACGATGGACTCAATCTCCGTCGACATTTCTAATCAATACTCTCAAATAAAAAAATCATGCTCACCACCAAAACAGCAAGGATATTCCTGAAGCCACCGGTATTTCTAATTTGTCTACTGCCATTTTTTTTTATATTAACCGATTCAATAGAGTTAACTGGCAATTTAGGCGCAAATCCGATTGAAAACATTCAGGATAGACTTGGTAATTGGGGCTTAAGATTTTTGCTACTCACTCTCGCGATTTCCCCTCTGAGGAAACTCACCGGTCAAATTTGGCTCACTTTATTTCGACGAATGCTTGGCTTGTTTACTTTTTTTTATGTGTTGATGCATTTTTTAACATGGTTAATTTTAGAGCAGAATATTTACTTACCAGCTATTACCGAAGACATCATTACTCGACCTTTTATTACGATTGGTTTTCTCGCACTACTTATACTGCTTCTCTTAGCGAGTACTTCAACGAACAATATACAAAGAAAACTACAAAAGAAATGGTACGCAATTCATCGTTTAATTTATGCAGCGAGCATATTGGCTGTATGGCATTATTGGTGGCAAGTCAAAAAAGACATCACCGAACCTTTAATCTATGTTTTCGTTTTATCAATTTTACTGCTATATCGTATCTGGATTAAATATCTTTCACGAAAAAATTAGCTTCGTTACAAACAAAAAACCCACAAGCCCTATAGCTTGTGGGTTTATATGCAATCTCTTGCAATGTTCTGCAATTAACGAGGGCAGATTACATCATTCCTCCCATTCCTCCCATACCACCCATACCACCCATATCAGGCATCGCAGGAGCAGCTGATGAAGCATCCTGAGGAGCATCAGCAACCATGGCTTCCGTTGTCAGTAATAATCCTGAAACAGATGCCGCATTTTGCAATGCATAACGGGTTACTTTTGTTGGATCTAAAATACCAGACTCAATCATATCACCATACTCGCCTGTAGCAGCATTGTAACCGTAGTTACCTTTACCTTCAGCCACTGCATTCAAGACCACACTGGCATCTCCGCCGGCATTAGATACTATTTGACGAAGTGGTTCTTCAACAGCACGTCTCAAGATCGCAATACCTACGTTCTGGTCATCATTATCACCCGTGAGTTTCGATATCCCTGTAACGGCCCTAATGAAAGCAACACCACCACCAGGAACAACGCCTTCTTCAACAGCTGCTCTAGTTGCATGAAGCGCATCTTCTACTCGAGCTTTTTTCTCTTTCATTTCAATTTCAGTTGCAGCACCAACTTTTATTACTGCTACACCACCTGAAAGTTTTGCTACTCGCTCTTGCAGTTTCTCTTTGTCATAATCAGAACTTGAATCTTCTATTTCATTATTAATAGTTTCAACTCGGCCTTTAATCTCATTTGCGCTACCAGCACCATCAATAATTGTTGTATTTTCTTTATTGATTTGTATTTTTTTAGCGTCACCAAGATCTTCTATAGTAGTTTTCTCAAGAGAAAGACCTACTTCCTCAGCAATAACCTTGCCGCCAGTTAAAATGGCAATATCTTCAAGCATCGCTTTACGTCGATCACCAAATCCAGGAGCTTTAACTGCAGCTACTTTAACGATTCCGCGAATATTGTTAACAACCAAAGTCGCGAGAGCTTCACCTTCAATATCTTCAGCAATTATCAATAAAGGACGACCAGCTTTTGCAACGCCTTCTAGTATTGGTAATAAATCACGTATATTCGAGATTTTTTTATCGTGCAATAAGATAAGCGGGCTTTCTAGTTCTACCGTTTGACTTTGTTGGTTATTTATAAAGTAAGGCGATATATATCCACGATCAAATTGCATGCCTTCTACAACATCCAATTCATTGTGGAGTGCATTACCTTCTTCAACAGTGATAACACCTTCTTTACCGACTTTCTCCATTGCTTTAGAGATAATTTCTCCTACCTCAACATCTGAGTTAGCTGAAATACTACCTACTTGCGCAATTGAAATGTCATCTTTGCATGGTTTTGAAATTTTCTGCAATTGCTCAATTATAGCAGCTGTAGCTTTATCAATTCCACGTTTAAGATCCATTGGATTCATACCAGCAGCAACTGATTTCAAGCCTTCCCTAAGGACCGCTTGCGCCAAAACAGTTGCAGTTGTGGTTCCATCCCCAGCTATATCAGAAGTTTGTGAAGCAACTTCTTTAACCATCTGGGCGCCCATATTTTCAAACTTATCATCAAGTTCGATTTCTTTAGCAACTGACACACCATCTTTAGTGACGGTTGGTGCTCCAAAGCTTTTATCCAGCACAACATTACGACCTTTTGGGCCTAATGTAACTTTTACTGCATTTGCTAAGACATTTACACCTGCGAACATCTTTGATCTTGCATCGTCGCCGAAACGTACTTCTTTAGCTGACATTTGATTTTCCTCTTAATATTTTATTCTTACATTTAATAATGAAATACATTTCATTAACCTTCAAAAATTGCAACGATGTCGTCTTCTTTCATTACAAGAAGCTCCTCGCCATCAACTTTAATTTCAGTACCACTGTATTTACCAAATAAAACTTGATCACCGGCTTTTACATCCAATGCCCTCATCTTACCTGAATCGAGAACTCTTCCGTTCCCTACAGCAATAACTTCGCCTTTAATTGGTTTTTCTGTTGCACCATCCGGAAGAACAATTCCTCCAGGGGAAGTGCGTTCTTCTTCCATGCGCTTAACGATGACTCTGTCATGAAGCGGACGAATATTCATCAGCTATTCTCCTCTAAAATGTTAATTAACTTAAAAATAAATTCAATTCTTTGTAATAATGGCCATTGGCACTCAATTACGAAGAGTGCTAATAATAAGGACACAAATTAAAATTTCAAGGTTTAATTACGAAAACAAGTAAAATAATATTGTATTATTTCTTGTAACTATTGTTATCTCTATGATGACAGATCATTTATGGCAATGTATGCTTCTTCGTTAAACATGAAATCGGGTAGCTAATTTTATAATTTTTATTAAAGTAATTATTTAAAAATAAACCCATCTAAATCGGCATGCTCAACAAATACAATGAATATACCTATATTTAATTCCTTAAATTTTATAAAAAATTCTCTGCTATGGGCCTTAATAGCAACATTGTCTATAAGCTGCTCAAATGAATTGGAATCAGATAATTCATTAAATAATAAAACATCAACAGCATTACTCAGGGCTGAAGAGGCTTTTGAATACAAAATCAAAGATACCGGTTCAACAATCAAAATAGATTGGTCGATTAAAGATGGGTATTACTTATATCGTAAAAAAATGAATTTCATATCGAACTCACCCGGAATTCAGTTGGTAAATCTAAAACTACCAGAAGGCTCTTACCATGAAGATGAGTTTTTTGGAATCCAGCAAGTATACCGGGGCGATATTTCATTCCATATTCCCTACGAAAGAAAAGATGAATCATTAAATCAACTTGAATTACAAATCCTTTCTCAAGGATGTGCTGATAGAGGGATCTGCTATCCACCGCAAAAATGGGATGCCAATGTCAACTTGATAAAATCGACAAAGAAAGAACAAGTAACCTCTTTAATTCAACCCAATAAGAAAAATTATTCGGCATCAACTTTTAAGCCATTCCTTCAGGTAATTGATAAAACCACATTAGAGATTGGATTCCAAATTGCACCAAAGCATTACCTTTATAAAGATAAAATATCGATAACCACAAGTAATCCAGATATAAAGATAGGGGCTATTGAATTACCCAAAGGCGAAATAAAAACTGATGAGTGGTTTGGGGAAACTGAAGTTTATTTTGAGGAAGTGTTTGGTAGAATTGCAATTGGTAGAGAGAGCACCGATGATAATAATTTAACCTTTATGGTTAATTATCAAGGGTGCATAGAAGATGAATTATGTTTGCCTCCTCAACAAAAAGAGATTGATGTTATTTTTCCTTCAGGAGAGGTAATTGCTAATCCCATTGTTAGTACTATTAAAATTTCAGAACAATCCCGTCTCGCTTCACTCATCTCTCAAGCGAATATATTAACGGTAATCTTAACTTTCTTTATAGCTGGTTTGTTGCTGTCTTTTACCCCATGCGTTCTACCTATGATCCCAATCCTTTCTGGAATCCTTGCTGGTGAGGGTGAACATATCACACCAAGAAGAGGATTTATATTAGCGACCAGTTATGTAATGGGGATGGCTATTGTTTATACCTTAGCAGGAATTATTAGTGCCTCAATCGGTCTTCAACTCCAAGCTTTTTTTAATACACCTTGGGTTATTATTATATTTGTGACTCTATTCATCTTACTTGCTTTAGCTATGTTTGATCTTCTCAGTTTTCAACTCCCCTCGATTTTCCAAGCGCGACTATCAAAACTAAATGATCAGCAAAGACGTGGGACTGTTATCGGTAGTTTCTTTATTGGGGCTATCTCTTCTTTGATTGTAACGGCCTGCATTGCACCTCCACTAGTAGCAACCTTAATGGTAATCGGTCAAACTGGTGATATTGCTAGGGGCGGTATCGCATTATTTGCAATGAGTCTTGGAATGGGTACCCCATTAATAGTGATTGGTACTTCAGCCGGTCGGTTATTACCAAAAGCCGGTAAATGGATGGATAAAGTAAAAAATGTATTCGGTTTTTTAATGCTTGGTCTAGCCATATACATGCTATCTAGAATTATAAATGCCACTGTGGTTTTGGCTTTATGGGGAGCTCTAGCAATAATGTTCGGTATCTTTTTAGGTGGATTGAATAGTCTCACCCAAAATTCAAAAAATACTGAAAAATTTAATAAAGGGCTTGGCTTGCTGATCCTATTATATGGTGGCGCCTTAATCTTAGGTTCTTTATCTGGTAACAAAAACCCGATGCAGCCACTAGCTAATATCGGTATTCTTGGCAACAAAAATAGCGTTAGCAATGAATTGCATTTTAAACGTATAAAATCTATCGATGACTTAAATTTTGAATTGATACAAGCTAGCTCAAATCAAAAATCAGTCATGCTGGATTTTTATGCCGATTGGTGTGTTTCTTGTAAGGAAATGGAAGCTTATACCTTTACCGATGAAGATGTACAAAATGCTCTATCTAATACCACCATACTCCAGGCAGACGTCACTGCTAATGATGAAATAGATCAAGCCTTATTAAATGAACTGAATGTATTTGGCCCTCCAACAATTATCTTTTATGATACTAATGGAATTAAAAAGCAAGGCTACGAGGTAGTTGGCTATATGAAGGCACAAGAATTTACAAAGCACGTACAAGCAGCTATTAAATAAAATACAACTGAAAGACAAAGGCAATTGCTATGATGAAGTCAGTTTTTACCCTAATTTTGTTACTAAACATAATGGGCTGCGAACAAATGACATCGCAGAATAAATCGTCCGATGAAGTTATAACCACTAGCGAAAAACAGCTATTGATGGATTTTGAAATGATTGACTTAAGTGGATCTATGAGACATTCATCTGAATGGAATAACTCCGCAAAATTAATAAATTTCTGGGCTACATGGTGCGCCCCATGCCGACGTGAAATACCGCTATTAAATGAGACACAAAAAAAACTTTCAGATGGGCTAGTTCAAATCATCGGCATCGCTGTTGATGATTTTGATGAAGTGACATCTTACGCAGAAAACACCAATTTTGATTATCCAATATTAATCGGAGAACAAGACGCAGTGGCAATTGCAGAAAACTCAGGAGTTAATTTTATTGGTCTGCCTTTCACAATGATCGTTACAAAAGATGAGGAGATCATCAAAACTCATATTGGTGAGATTAAAGAACATCATATAGAATTGATAATTAAAGTACTAAAAGCCATAGAAAATGGGGAAATCACTGCAAGTGAAGCGAAAGTACAACTGGGCCCTATCTAATCTCATTACAAGAAACTTTATAATTAATGTATTATTTTAAAATAAGATAAAAAGTTGTTAAAAAGCGTTAAATTCTGCTATCTTCCATTAAAATACTAAATAAATAACTTCTTATGGCAAACATATTACTGATCAATGGTCCAAATCTTAATCTTCTCGGCTCAAGAGAGCCAGATCTATACGGTGAGGTAAATCTTGAAAATATTGAAGGTACTCTAACTGAGCTCGCAAAAAAACACGGTCATTCCTTGGATTGCTTTCAAAGTAATGCAGAGCATGAAATTGTCGATAAAATTCAAGCTGGTAAAAATTCAGATACGCAATTTATCCTGATTAATCCTGGAGCTTTTACACACACCAGTATAGCGATGCGAGATGCTCTCCTTGCTATTAACATTCCTTTTTTTGAAATTCACCTGAGCAATACATTTTCTAGAGAAGATTTTCGACACAAAAGTTACTTTAGTGATGTTGCATCAGGCTGCTTAATTGGACTGGGTGCTCACGGCTATGAGTTGGCTTTACTTGCCGCTATAAAAAAGATTGATCTATCTTAGGAATAGAACCATGGATATAAGAAAAGTAAAAAAATTAATCGAGCTCCTTAATGAGTCGGGTGTCGCAGAAATCGAAATTACGGAAGGTGAAGAATCTGTTCGTATCACCCGTGAAGCAAACATTAAAATATCTAACAACACGGAACCTCAGCCAATACCTGTAGCACCCTCAGAAATGACACATCAGACTCCAGCAGTTGAAAACAAAAGCTCCAAAAAGAAAATACGTAATACATTGGATCACGAAGTGCCATCCCCGATGGTTGGGACTTTCTATGCTTCTCCCTCGCCAGGGGCTCCGCCTTACGTGCAAGTCGGTGATCACGTTAAAGAAGGTGACACCTTATGCATCATTGAAGCAATGAAAATGATGAATCAAATAGAAGCTGAGACAAATGGAACCATTAAATCAATACGTGCTCAAAATGGTGATCCTGTTGAATATGATCAAATACTGTTCGTAATTGACAAGCATGCTGATAACTAAGAGATCGGTAGTATGCTAGGCAAGGTAGTTATTGCTAACCGTGGCGAAATCGCCTTAAGAATTCTTCGTGCTTGCCATGAAATGGGTATCAAAACAGTGGCTGTTCACTCGTCTGTGGATAGTAATCTAAAGCATGTTTTATTAGCAGATGAAACAGTCTGCATTGGACCTGCGGCAAGTGCGGATAGTTACTTAGATATGCCTAGAATAATAAGTGCAGCAGAGGTAACCGATGCTGTTGCGATTCACCCTGGTTATGGTTTCCTTTCTGAAAATGCAGATTTTTCTGAGCGAGTAGAATCCTCTGGCTTTGTCTTTATCGGCCCAAAAGCAGAATCTATAAGGCTGATGGGCGATAAAGTATCAGCCATCAAAGTGATGAAAGAAGCTGGTGTACCAACTGTTCCTGGATCAGATGGAGTGCTTACCGACAACTCAGATGAAAACCTTAAAATCGCCAAAGAAATTGGTTATCCCGTCATCATTAAAGCCTCAGGTGGTGGCGGTGGAAGAGGCATGCGTGTAGTGCATTCAGAGGCATCTTTATTGAATGCTATTATTCTTACTCAAGCTGAAGCAAGATCTGCATTTAGTAATGAAGATGTTTATATGGAGAAATTTTTAGAAACACCTCGTCATATTGAGGTGCAAATATTGGCAGATGGTCAAGGTAATGCCATCCACCTAGGTGAACGAGATTGCTCAATGCAACGCCGGCATCAGAAAGTTATCGAAGAAGCACCTGCGCCAGGAATTACAGAAGAGCAAAGAAAATTTATCGGTGACCGTTGTGTTAAAGCCTGCTTAGACATAGGTTATCGCAGTGCAGGAACATTTGAATTTCTTTATCAAAATAATGAATTTTATTTCATTGAAATGAATACAAGACTGCAAGTGGAACACCCGGTTACAGAAATGATTACTGGAGTCGATATAGTAAAGGAACAATTAAATATCGCAGCTGGCGAAAAACTTAAGCTTTCCCAGCAAGATATAAAAATTCAAGGTCACGCCATTGAATGTCGAATGAATGCCGAGGATCCAAAGAGTTTCATGCCTTCGCCTGGAGATATAAAATTATGGCACATGCCAGGAGGTCCAGGCATTAGAATCGATAGTCACATATATAGCGGTTACAAAGTTCCTCCTTATTATGATTCAATGATCGGAAAAATCATCTCTCATGGAAACAATCGAGATTCTGCAATCACTCGAATGAGTAATGCATTAAAAGAAATAGTCATTGAAGGTATCAAAACAAATATCCCGCTCCATCAAGAAATTCTTCAGCATTCTGCATTTAAAAACGGTGGCACCAACATACATTATCTCGAAAAAAGACTCGGACTTTAACTTAGTATTTTAATGTCATGGGTCTATCAAATCATACTGATTGGTATCAACTTGAATTGAATCTTGGATCTCTTAGCAAAAAATGCATAGAACAAATATTCTATGACTATGGTGCCGTATCTATAACTTATAGCGATGCTGGAATAGAGCCCATATACGAGCCCTTACCAGGCAAAACTCCTTACTGGGTAAGTAGTCTTATAACGGGCCTCTTTCCAATTAATACTGATTTTGATTCTCTAAAAAATGATTTAATAATTGCCCTCGATATAAAAAAATTACCTAAGAATTCTCTCAAAAAACTCATTGGACGGGAATGGGAGAGAGAGTGGATGAAAGATTTCAAACCAATGTGTTTTGGGGAAAATCTTTGGGTTTACCCTGAAGAGTATGATGTTCCGAACAAACAAAAAATCATAG
>TARA_B110001454_G_scaffold215640_1_pt1 | contig 17807 bp, 17 predicted proteins | sample TARA_B110001454 | Tara Oceans TARA_B110001454 (sample SAMEA4397004) | marine metagenome | biome: Polar Biome; feature: [MES] marine water layer (ENVO:01000295) within the mesopelagic zone...; material: water (ENVO:00002006), including particulate matter (ENVO:01000060) such... | reverse complement strand
TTAGAAGGTGCTTTTCAAGGCATCAAAGAGGCATCCAGAGTAATAGACATGTCATCCCATAAAGGTACTCACCCAAGAATTGGTTCTACAGATGTTTGTCCCTTAATTCCAATAAAAGGTATAACAATGGATGAGTGCGTAAAATATTCTCATCAACTTGCAGAAAGAGTTGGCAATCAATTAAAAATACCAGTCTATTTATACGAATACTCTGCAAAAAATCCAGCAAGGAAGAACCTTGCCAATATTAGAGAAGGAGAATATGAGGCCCTCGAAAAAAAGTTAAGCAATAAATTATGGAAACCAGATTTTGGGCCATCAGATTTTAACTCTTTTTCAGGTGCAACAGTAATTGGCTGTCGCGAGTTTTTAATAGCATATAATATTAATCTCAATACAAAGGATAAACGCCTAGCTACTGATATTGCTTTTGAAATAAGAGAACTAGGAAGAAGTAAAAGAATTAAAAATCCTTCATCATCAAACCTTTTAGATGGGGAAATAGTTCGTAATGATGATGGGTCACCTGTAAAGGTTTCTGGAATGTTTAAGGACGTTAAAGCGATTGGATGGTATGTTAATGAGTATAACAGGGCTCAAATATCAATTAATTTTATTAACTACAAGGTTACACCTGTTCATGAAGTCTTTGATGCTGTTTGTTCACTTGCGGAAGAGCGGAGCGTAAGAGTAACGGGTAGTGAGCTGGTTGGTCTTATACCGATGGATGCACTATTGTCAGCTGGAAAATATTATCTATCTAAACAAAATCGTACGCTTGGAATTCCTCAGGAAGATATTATAGACTGTGCTGTACAGACCCTTGGACTTAATGATGTTTCTAAATTCAATCCAGATGAAAAGATTATAGAGTCTGCTATAGGAAAAAACAATAAAGGCTTAATGGGCCTTCAGGGGAAAGATTTAATTTCATTAATATCTAATAATAGCCCAGCTCCTGGTGGCGGAAGTGTATCTGCTATCGCTGGCTCTCTTGGTGCAGCTCTTATATCAATGGTTGCAGCATTAACTCATGAAAAGAAAGATTTCTTTGATCAAAAAGAAAGAATGAATGAAATAGGTGTGACAGCTCAAGATTTAATGGAAAATTTAATATATCTTTCTGAAGAGGATACGAAAGCGTTCAATGCAATTATAGAGGCTAATAGATTACCCGATAAAACTTCTGAACAGAAAAAGATAAAAGAAAGAAAGGTACTAGAGGCCAACAAGCATGCAATAGAAATACCTTTGAAGACAGCTATGCTATCTTTAGAAGTCATAAAATTATCACTTGATCTAATTAAATATGGTAACCCCAATTCTGTTACGGATGCTGAAGTAGCTGCAGAAGTAGGTTTAGCAGGTGTCCGAGGTGGATGCATGAATGTAATGATTAATCTTTCAGGGCTGAATTATATTGATGATTATGATATAGCCATTCAGAAAAAAATAGACTCAATAATAAAAGAAGCGGATGTTTTTCATAAAACAGCGTTTAATAACACAAAGAAATTAATTAGTTAGGTTGATATGGATATCCATCGTCTCTCTGAAGATTTACAAAATAAAATCTCTGCTGGTGAGGTAGTAGAACGGCCTGCTTCTGTTGTAAAAGAATTACTTGAAAACAGCTTGGATGCAAAATCTAAGTATGTTGAAATAGTTATTGAGCAGGGAGGGCATCAACTCATCCAGGTTCGTGATGATGGAGAAGGTATCCCTAAAGATCAATTACCTCTTGCGATAAAACGTTTTCATACTAGTAAGATTTCAAAATTGAATGACTTGTTTACGATTAATACGCTTGGTTTTAGGGGAGAAGCATTAGCCAGTATTGCATCAGTTGCTCATCTTTCAATTATTTCAGGCAATGGATCAGAGGGGGGTGCTGAACTTTCTATCGTTAACAGTGAACTAAGAGAATTAGCTCCTGCTGCCGATATCGATGGCACACAGGTTACGATTAGAGATTTATTTTACAATACACCTGCAAGAAAAAAGTTTCTAAAAACACCAAAGACAGAAGGTCGAAAAATAATTGATATGGTAAAGAGATTTGGGCTGTCAAAGCCAGAGATAGGGTTTAGTCTTGTTGCTGATGGGAAAAAAGTCATTGAATTATTTCCTGAAAAACTTGATGAAAGAGCAGGCTCTTTATTTGAAAATACTTACAAAGAAAATCTAATACCGATACAAATATCAAAAGCTGATTATACTTTTTCTGGTTATGTTGGAAATTTAAATCTTATCCGTAAGCGTTTTGGAGAACAATTTATTTTTATGAATGGAAGATACATTAAAGACCGTTTACTTAATTCTGCGGTTTATTCTTCTTACCGGTCACTGATTAAGCGGGGAGAGTATCCTTTTTTCATAATAAATATTAATGTTCCTGCTGATCAGGTTGATGTTAATGTGCATCCAATGAAGACTGAGGTAAGGTTTCAGGATGAGTGGAGAATATATCATGTATTAAAATCAGGCGTTGCGCATTCTCTTTCAGATATACTAAATACAATTCCTAATTTTCAAAAAATTAGTTCTGAATCCACTTCATTTTTTCAAAATTTGTCTAAAGAATCAGTATTTAATTTTAATTCCGGAGATAAAACAGGTTCCAATATTTCTAACCTAGAGAAAGTTGACCGGGCAAAAACTTACGCATCTAACCTAGTTATTTCTGGTAGCGAGAGTGAAGATTTCAACATCGAAAAAATATGGCAGGTTCACAAAAAATATATAATATCTGAGATTAAGAGTGGTCTCGTTGTAATTGATCAACATGTCGCCCATGAGAGGGTATTGTATGAGCAATGTTTGAAAGCATTTGAATCAAAAATCATGTCCTCACAGACTTTATTGTTTCCAGAACAGATCGAGTTTGCGGGAGATGAATTTGATATTCTCTTAGAAATATTCCCTTATTTAAAACAAATCGGCTTTAAGATAAGTCAGGGTAATAACTCTAAAATAATTGTAGAAGCTACCCCAGCAGATATCAGCTGGGGTGATGAGAAAAGGATTATTAAAGAGATTATTGATGAGTTTATTAGTACAAGGAAAACATACAGCTCTTACAAAGAAGCGTTAGCCGCTTCATTTGCATGCAAGGCGGCAGTCAAAGCCGGTGATTCTATGACGATTGACGAGATGGTAATACTGATTAATCGTCTTTTTTCTACTGAGCATCCTTATTACTGTCCTCATGGTAGGCCAATAATTATTCAACTATCAACAGAAGAGTTAGATAAAAGATTTGAACGAATCTAGAATATCTCTTTCGGCGATTTAATCCAATCAAGAATACCCATTCCAAATTCTATTTGATTCCACGATTCTGTTTTATAATTTATTTTTGCCATTGATGCAGTTGTAAATCTTTGACTATGAAAAGTACACTGTGAAATAAAATTTGAACAAGTTGGTTCATGTCCTACTAAGCAGACAGATTGAATTTTATTATCTAGATGGTGAATTATATCTAGCAAAGTATCTGATGATCCACCATAAATCTTAGATTCAATAGAAAAACCCGAAAACCAGTTACCATGCTCCATAGCCAGCTCAGCAGTGTTTTTCGCTCTCATCGCAGAAGAAGATATAACTTGCTCTGGAATCTGATTTATTTGAGTTAAAAATTTGCCCATATCTTTTGCGGCTCTACGACCTCTTTTTGATAGCGGTCTATCATGATCACTATTATAACTAGCATCCCAATCAGACTTACCATGACGAAAAATAATTATACTAAGCATGGTTACTGTTGAAGTTGAATTGTCAAAGGGATGATTTCATCAAGGAATTGATTTTTGCTTTTCATGTTTTGAATATTTTTTATAATCTCCATTCCTTTTACAACTTGTCCGAAAGCCGCAAAGCCTTGGCCATCAGGATTTCGTTTTCCGCCAAAATCTAATTCTGGCTGGTCATTGATACATATAAAAAATTCAGAGCTGGCTGTTCCGGGTTTCATTCTGGCCATAGAAATAGTACCATTTTTATGATTGATTCCAGTTTCGTTGGTCGGCTCATGATTAATAGGTGCAAGCTCCATCGGGTGCCTGTCAATACCAAGGCCACCCTGAATTACTTCAATTAAAACCTTATTGTCAGGCTGATTTTCTGAGTGAACTACTCTATAGAAATGGCAGTCAATATATCTATTATTTTTTATATAAGACAAAAAATTATTCACCGTTACTGGTGCCTTTTTTTTGTATAGCTTTACGATTATCTCGCCAAAAGGAGTATTTATAACTATCATGGGATTGAGTTCCTTTTGACAGGCGTTAAAAATAATAAAGTATAATAATAATGAAAAAAGAGATAATAATTTTATTATGTTAATCAACCTCAACCTTACTTGAATGAATCAATGTAAAAAATACAAACAATGGTTTCAATAATGTTATAAATATTATCTTAATTATGATGCTAATAATTTGTTAATTGATACCTATGAATAAGGTTGATTTATATAAATGAAAAAAATATTGACGATTATTGGGCCTACTGCAGCTGGAAAAACAGACTTGGCAGTAAAAATTGCAGATAAATTAAATGGGGAAATTATTGGTTTAGACTCAAGACAGATTTATAAACAAATGGAAATAGGTACCGCGCAACCATCCTTTGAGGATAGGCAGGGAATAACACATCATCTGATTGGGTATAGAGATCCTTGGGAAGCAATTTCTGCTGGTGAATATGCTAAGCTGGTAATTAAACATGTTGGTCAGATATTGAAAGCAGGAAAAGTTCCTATAATATGTGGTGGAGCCGGTTTGTACTACAGAGCTATCACGCAAGGTATTTTTGCGGATAGTCATTCGGATATTGAATTAAGAAAAAAAATAGAAAATTTATATGAAAAAGATCCGCAGTCTTTAATATCAAGATTACAATCAATTGACCCAGAATACGCTAGAATAGTTCATATCAATAATAAGAAACGATTAGTTAGAGCATTAGAAATATTTGAACTAACCGGCTCACCACCAACTAAACATTTTAAAGATCAAGAATCAAGTAAATTATCCTTTTTAAATGTTTACACTGTTTATTTGCTATTAGATAAAGAGGTACATCTAAATAAAATAAAAAAGCGCATGAATAAAATGTTTGAAATAGGCTGGATAGAGGAAGTAAAAAAAATATTATCTTTTAAAAAAGAAAAAAATATTGCAATACCAGCGCTGGATTCGATTGGATATAAGCAGATAATAGAATATTTGGATAATGATATTAATAAGGTTGCTCTAATAGAAAATATAGTTAATAAGACGAAACAATATGCTAGAAGGCAGAGAAATTGGTTTAAAAATGAAAAGATTGACCTCTCAGTGGACCTAACCAATTTAGAAAAATCAGATATTCACAAAACTATTTGCGATATTTATAATATTATTTGATATCATAATTTCAATTTTTATATCTTCATTAATTCATTATCATTTAGTAACCTAATTACTAACTAATAACCTTTAAACTGGTACAGAGAGACTAGTAAGGATATAAAAACTTCCTCCTTATGAGTACAGATTCTCTACTAGGAGGTTTTTTTTTGGGTAAAATAAATGGAAAACACTTTGCAAATAATGAACTCTAAAGACATCGGGAAGAAGCTCATTCGAATAAGTCATGAGATCATTGAAAACCACAGTGACATTTGCAATGTCGTCATTCTTGGAATCCACAACAGAGGCGTTCCAATAGCAAAGAGGATTAGAAATGCAATCTCAGACATTACGAATATTGATCTCTCTTTTGGTTCGATGGACATAACATTCCACAGAGATGATTTTAGAGAGAGGCTCTCAATGCCAGAGATTCGGGGAACAGATATAAATTTTTCTCTTGATGGTAAGACTGTTGTTTTGGTTGATGATGTTCTCTATTCTGGTCGAACAATAAGAGCAGCCCTTGATGAGCTGAACAGTTTTGGAAGGCCATCAATAGTCAGGCTGGCGGTTCTAATTGATAGAGGTCACAGAGAGGTACCTATACGAGCAGACTTTGTAGGAAAAAACATTCCAACAAATAGTGGAGAGCATGTTGAAGTACGTTTACTAGAGACTGATGAAGAAGAAGGTGTTTTCTTAATAAAAGAGAGTAGCTAAAGTGTGTTAAGTAATAAACATTTATTAGGACTAGAGAATTTACCTAAAGAGGATATTCAAAAAATAATTGACACGGCATTTAATTTCCGTGAGGTTCTTGACAGACCAATTAAAAAGGTACCATCTTTACAAGGCATTACCGTGGTTAACCTATTTTTTGAAAACTCTACAAGAACGCGGATTAGTTTCGAGCTGGCCCAAAAAAGATTGAGTGCAGATACGGTTAATTTTTCAGCATCAACAAGTAGCCTAAAAAAAGGCGAGAGTTTTAAAGACACTGCTCAAAATATTGAGGCCATGAAAATTGATGCTGTAGTAATGAGACATCCTTCTCCAGGAGCCCCAAACCATTTAACTAAATTTATTGATGCTAAAATTATTAATGCTGGCGATGGGACGCACGAGCATCCTACTCAAGCAATATTAGACATGATGAGTCTGCAGGAAAAGTTTGGAAAAATAAAAGACCTTAATGTTGCGATTGTAGGAGATATTGAACACAGTCGGGTAGCTCGAAGCAATATTTATGGCTTAGTAAAAATGGGGGCAAATGTTACGCTTTGCGGACCACCCAATTTGGTTCCAGGTACGATTTCTGAAATGGGAGTTAATGTTAATTACAACATAGATGAAGTAGTAGAATGGGCTGACGCGATTAATGTTTTAAGAATACAAAAAGAGAGAATGGGTATAGGTCTAATCTCATCAGAAAGAGAATATCGGAAATTGTTTGGAATTACTGAAGAAAGAATTAATAGAAGTGGAAAAGAAATTGTTATAATGCATCCTGGCCCGATGAATCGAGGCGTAGAGATTGATGGCGGAGTAGCAGACAGTGACCAGGCGATTATATTAGACCAAGTCCTTAATGGTGTTGCATCTAGGATGTCAGTTCTCTATTTATTGTTAGGTACAAAAGATGGAGATTTGAAATGATAACAGAATTATTACCAAAAAAAATCCTTTTCCAAAATGTTGAAATATTAGATCCATTAAAAGGGACTAATAAAAAAGGAAATATTCTAATTATCAATGGTAAAATAGCAGAGATAGGAAAATTTGATCAACCAAGTGGAATAAAAATTATTGATGCTAAAGGCCTGACCCTAACCCAAGGTTTTTGTGATTTACATGTTCATTTCAGAGAGCCAGGTAATGAAGATAAGGAAACGCTTTTTTCTGGATCTAGAGCAGCATTAGCAGGTGGTTTCACTCGGGTTTGTGCTATGCCGAACACACGTCCGCCAATTGACAGTCCTGAGTTAATAAGCTACATCATTGAAAAGTCAAAAGATTGTCCGATTAACATTCATCCTATTGGCGCAGTAACTAAAGGGCAAGCTGGGATTGAGATTAGTGAGATGGGCCTAATGAAGGATATGGGGGCTGTTGCATTTAGTGACGATGGTCTACCAATTCAAAATGGGTTAGTAATGCGTAAAGCGTTAGAATATTCTACTATGCTTGATCTTCCAATTATTAACCATGCAGAAGACAGTTTTTTACGCTGTGATGGTGTTATGAATGAAGGATCTATATCAACTCGTCTAGGCTTACCTGGAAATCCTGGCATAGCTGAATCAACGATGGTATATAGAGACCTTAAGCTAGCAGAAATGACAGGTGCAAAGTTACACGTTCCTCATGTAAGTACAGCGGCATCAGTTGAACATATCAAAGATATGAAAAGTATTAGTAATAATATTACTGCAGAGGTAACTCCACACCATCTATTTTTTAGTGATAAGGATTTAGTTAATTACAATACAGATTTAAAGGTTGCCCCACCAATTAGGAATAATAAATCTAGAAAAGCATTAGTAAATGGTATCAAAAAAGGCGTGATAGATTGCATAGCGACAGATCATGCTCCTCATACTCTGCAAGACAAGGAAACGACATTTGATCTCGCAGCATTTGGAATGATTGGTCTAGAATCATGCTTTGGAATAGTGAAGAAATTATTGGTAGATGATGAGGGCTTAAGTTTAATTAAGCTTGTTAAATTGCTTACTATTTCGCCAAGAAAAATTATGGGCTTTAACTATGATTTATTAAAAATCGGAGTAGAGGCAGAGTTAGTTTTATTTGATGCTAATGAAAACTGGGTATTTGAAAAGAAAAATATTTTTTCTCAATCAATTAACTCTCCTTTCTTTGGCCAAGAATTATCTGGAAAAATAAAATACACTGTATCTAAAGGTTATATTTCGCAAATATTCTAGCCGGAAGTTTATATCTTCATAAAGCCTGAAGTTTATAGCTTAATAAAGATTGACATCCTTTTTGCAAATAGTATAAATTAATAGGCTTGATTCTTTTAAATAATGAAGACAAAAACATTAAAAATATCAGAAATAGATAAAGGCTGGTGGATTGCCGATGCAGAATCTCAGATTCTGGGAAGGTTGGCCAGTAAAGTTGCTCAGATAATAAGAGGTAAACATAAGGTAAACTTTGTTCCTCATTTGGATAACGGTGACTGCGTTGTAGTAATTAATGCAGAAAAAATTATGGTCACGGGAAATAAAGAAGAAAAAAAATCATATTTTAGGCATACTGGATATCCCGGAGGTGTTAAGACTACTAGTCTCGCTCATCTTAGAAGAACATATCCAGAGCGTATTATTGAAAATGCCGTAAAGGGTATGCTACCTCACAATAAACTTGGCAGGAGGATGTTAAGTCATTTAAAGGTATATGCCGGCTCTGACCATCCTCATACTGCTCAAGCCCCAATGACATTAGAGATATAAATTGGCAGAAAAAGTAAAATATATTGGTACTGGAAAGAGAAAGTGTTCAGTCGCTCGTGTTGTAATCATGAGTCCTGGAAAAGGTAATATCATCATTAATGGTGTAAATGTTAAAGATTATATCCCTCGCGAAAGTTTGGTGACTGTAATTAAGCAGCCTTTAGTTGCAGTTGAACAGGAAACGGGTTTTAATGTTAATGTCAATGTAAATGGTGGAGGCTTATCAGGGCAGGCTGGTGCAATTCGATTAGGAATAGCTAGGGCTCTCTTAAAAGCGAATCCAGATCATAGGCCTATATTAAAATCTAAAGGACTCCTTACTCGTGATTCGCGTAAAGTAGAACGACAAAAGCCTGGTCAACCTGGTGCACGAAAAAAGTTTCAATTTTCTAAACGTTAATAAAGTATAATATGGTAGCTATCAAATTTGAAGATTTACTAGACACAGGCGCACACTTTGGGCACGTGACCAGAAAATGGCATCCAAACTATAAACCGTATATTTTGATGGAAAAAAATGGTGTACACATCATTAATCTTGAGGAAACTATATCTTCTTTTGACAAGGCCATAACTTTTATCCAAAGTATTGTCAAAAAAAATGGAGAAGTCCTTTTTGTAGGCACCAAAAAGCAGGCCAAAGATATAGTTCAGCAGGAGGCTGATCGATGCGGAATGTTTTATATTGTTGAACGATGGCTTGGTGGTTCTTTAACTAACTTCACTACAATAAAGAAAAGTATTAAAAGGTTAAAAATACTTGAAAAAGAAGGTTCTAGTCTTTATGAGAATCTGACGAAAAAAGAAATGCAAATGCTCAATAGAGAGAGAGTAAAATTATCTGATCAGCACCGTGGAATTAAAGATATGAGAAAACCCCCCGATGCTGTGGTTATAGTTGATGGTCAGTATGAGGATACGGCAGTAAAAGAAGCTACCAGCATGGGTATACCTGTAGTAGCCATAGTTGATTCTAATACAGATCCAAATAAAATTAATTATCCAATTCCAGCTAATGATGATTCGCTTAGGACTATTCAATTATTGATAGGATCTATAGCAGAGGCAATATTAGAAATCAAAGGCCTATCTAAAGATGATAAAAAGGACGTTGGAGAAACCTCTACTCATGAGATAAAATCTGCTATTGATATTGCACAGGACGAAGAAGAATAAAGATTATGAGTATTGATGCAAAAATAGTAAAAGAACTAAGAGGTAAAACCGGTGCCGGGATGATGGACTGTAAGAAAGCGTTGATAGAGTCTAAAGGTGATATTGAAAAAGCAATAGACCATCTAAGAAAGTCAGGCACTGCAAAAGCCGAGAAAAAAGGGTCTCGAGATACTAAGGAAGGTATAATCTATTCTTATATACATGCTGGAGGTAGACTCGGAGTCTTGATAGAGTTGAACTGCGAGACCGATTTTGTGGCAAAAACAGATGGTTTTATTGATCTTGCTCATAATGTTGCAATGCAAATTGCAGCAACTAATCCTATAGCTCTAGATAGAGAATCTATACCTGAGTCAGTTATCTCTCGAGAGAAAAATATATATTCTGACCAGGCAAAATCATCAGGAAAGCCCGATAATATTATTGAAAAAATGGTTGATGGAAGAATGAATAAGTATTTCCAAGAAAATTGTCTCATGGAGCAAGCATGTATAAAAGACTCAGAAAAAAAAGTTATAGACTTATTGACTGAGTCTATTGCAACCCTAGGCGAAAATATTACTATCAGCAGATACACTAGGTTTGCGGTTGGCGAATTAAGTCCTTCAAACGGCCAGATTTAACTATATAAATGGCCGAACCCGTTTTTAGCCGAGTTCTTCTTAAACTAAGCGGAGAAGTCCTTGCTAATAAAGATGGTTTCGGTATTGATCCTGAAAAAGTAGCTTACCTAGCAGAACAAATAAAGCCTGTTTACGATTCTAATATAGATATAGGTTTAATAATCGGTGCGGGAAATATCTTTAGAGGTATGGAGGCAGCTGCTGGTGGCATGGATAGAGTCACTGGGGACTATTTAGGAATGCTTGCGACAATTATGAATGCCATTGCACTTCAAGATTCACTTGAAAAAATAGGTTGCCAGACCAGAGCTCTTTCAGCAATAAATGTTACTCAAATAGCTGAGCCATACATAAGAAGAAGAGCAATAAGACATATGGAAAAGGGCAGAATTGTAATAATTGCAGGTGGTACAGGTAATCCATTCTTTACCACAGATTCTGCGGCTGCTCTTAGGGCTACTGAGCTAGGATCAGAAATTTTGTTAAAGGGAACGAAAGTAGATGGAGTATACGATAAAGACCCAGCAACACATAATGAAGCTATTAAATACGAAAAAATCACATATAGAGATGTTATCCAAAACAATCTTGGTGTAATGGATATGACAGCAATTACCCTTTGCAAAGAGAATAATATTCCTATTCGTGTTTTTAATATAAAAAACTCAGGATGCTTGTTAGATATCGTTATGGGAAGTAAAATAGGAACATTAATAAGCGATTAAATAAATGTTAGATAGTATTCATAAAGATGCTAATACCAGAATGGATCAAGCTGTTAATCATACGCAAATTGAATTAAATAAAATTAGAACCGGTAGAGCAAACCCAGAATTATTTAATGCAATAATGGTCGATTATTATGGTACACCAACACCTTTAAATCAAGTATCTACTGTATCGGTTCCGGAACCAAGGTTAATTACTCTACAGCCATATGAAAAATCGCTGATACCAGCTATAGAAAAATCTATAATGGATGCTAACCTAGGGTATACTCCAGGGAATAATGGTAATGCTATTCTTATTCCTATACCATCTTTATCTGAAGAGCGTAGAATTGAACTAACGAAGTTTGTGCATAAAATAATTGAAGATGGGCGTATAGCAGTACGTAATATTCGTAGAGATTCCTTACATCAAATGCACGATTATGGGAAAAAAGAAAATATAAGTGAGGATGAAATCAAAGGAAGAGAAACTGATTTTCAAAAAATTACAGATGATCACATCAAGGAACTAAATGACCACCAGGCTTCCAAAGAATCAGAACTAATGGAAGTCTAGATTATTGATCGATAATTAATAATTAGTCGCATTTTGACCAGCCACAGCTTTGGCAGGTCAAGCAACCCCCCTCATTAACAACACTCCGGCTATCGCAACTTTTACACATCATCAATTTTGCTGTGCTATGTTTAGCTTCCACCTTATTCTTTTGATCAGGATCCATTGTAATTAATAATTTACCATCCTGATTACCATCCTCATTTTGCTCTTTTTCATGTAAATAATCATCAAGAGCTTTTCCAATTGCGTCCGGTGTAGAGAGAATAAGCCTGCCATCTTCCCATGTGGGGTTTGGTCCAGATATGCCTTTAAGCTGTCTTACAATTGATTGTGGATTTATTCCTGACCTGAGTGCGAGCGATATCAATCTACTAATTGCCTCAGATTGTGCTGCCGCATTTCCACCGGCCTTACCTATGGTGGTAAAAACTTCACAAAGACCATGCTCATCTTCATTAATCGTAATGTAAAGTGTACCCTCGCCAGTTTTTATACGTCTGGTTAGTCCTTGCGTTTGTGTTGGTCTAATTCTTGGTTGTTTTTCAATAGATGTCGCTGTAATCGCATCAGAGTTTTCATTTTCAGTTTCTTTTTTGTCTTTGTCATCATTTGTGATTAGGATTCCTTCTCGGCTTCCTTCTCGATAAACAGTTATGCCTTTTAATCCGTTCTCATATGCAGCCATATATATATCTGCTACCGTTTCTTTAGGTATATCTTCACGAAGATTAACTGTAGATGAGATTGAAGAGTCTATATATTTCTGAATTGTTCCCTGCATTTTTATTCTAAAGAATGGGTCTATGTTATGAGCTGTGCAAACGTAATCTGGTAGGCCATCATCATTCTTAAAGAGTTCTTTAATAATTGGATGATATACTGTGTATTGCTCAAACTCCTTACCGTATCCACCATCATTTTTCTTTACCATTCTTTTATATGATGTGGCGAATATTGGTTCTACACCAGATGTGACTCTCGCGACAATAGCTCCGCTCCCAGTAGGTGCAACAGTAGTGAGCGTACTGTTACGTATGCCACCATTTTTTATTTTATCTTTAATAGATTTTGGAAGTGTCTTCACAAATTTACTTTTATTATAGCCTTTCCAATCAAAGTTCGGGAACTGACCTTTTTCTTTAGCCAGTTGGATACTGGTCTCATAAGCAGTATCTCTAAAGATTACCATGATTTGATCTATTGTTTGCAGCGCATCTTCACTATCATATTTTATGCCCATTCTAACAAACATGTCACCAAGACCAAGGATTCCAAGGCCTACTCGTCGATCATTCATTGCATTTAACTTTTGATCTTCTAGGGCATGTCGATCCATATTGTAATCAACGACATTGTCTAGAAATCTGGTACCTATTTCTACGGTTTTTCTGAATTCTTCGACCATAAAATTTTGGTATCTATCAACAAAACGGTCAAGGTTTACAGCACCAAGGTTACAGCAGCCACCATCAGGTAAAGGTTGTTCCGCACATGGATTAGTAGAGACTAATGGAGAACAGTATTCAGCATTATGATAGTCTGTCATAGTATCCCAAAATAATAGCCCTGGTTCCGCACTAGCATATGCGCTATTTATTATTTTATTCCATAAATCTTTTGCTTTCACTGTGTCATATACATCTCCATCAAATGTTAAATCAAAGTTTAAATCATTTTTTACAGCATCCATAAAATCATGGGTTAAGAGTACGGAAATATTTGAATATTTTACCATATTGACATCACCAGTTTTAATGGTGATAAATTTTTCTATGTCTGGATGATCGACTCGTAATGTCTGCATGTTCGCTCCCCTGCGACCATGCTGAGCTATTGTGTTTGTATTTTCACTGAATAGGTTCATGAAGCCTGTCGGGCCGCAAGAATCTCCACCGGTTCCATTTATAGCATCTCCTGATGGTCTTAATAAAGAAAGGTCATGCCCGCAACCACCACCGTACTTATATGTTAAAGCTTCTTCAATAATTGTATTATAGATAGATTTAATGGAATCATCTTTTACAGCTACCACATAGCAATTGTTAAGTGTGGTTGTTATATCCTCACGACCAGCACCATGCATAATTCTCCCACCTGGTACAAACTTAAAATCTTCTAAGATTGAATAAAAATTTTCCTCCCACTGATCTCTAATGCTTTTATTTTTTTCTACACTAGCAAGAGCCTTAGCCTGCCTTTTCCATAACTCATGCGGGTGTTTTTCACCAGGCGCTAGATATTTTTGATTTAAAACGTCAGAGCCTAGAGTATCATCAACATAGTAGCTATTTGTATCATATAAACTGGATTCTTCTTTATTATTTTGTTCTTTTTCTAATTCTAAGAGGGGCTTTATAATATTTTCTACGGATTCTACTCCGCCCTCTCCTAGTGGTAGATTTAATTCAATTGCTTCGGCCATATCTTACATCCTGTTTAGTGTATGTGGTAGTTATACTCTACAAGCTCTATTAGAAATCAGAGGCTGACATATTAAAGCAAAATAATTTGCTCGGTTGGCTGTCTTTAATATAGAATGTTGAATACTTCTGTGTCAAACTCTATTCTCATATTTAAGTAAAATTTTTTAATTAATTCGAAAAAAATAAAGTTAAAATCCTAGTATGGTAATTATTTGTAGATTTGAGTAATATGGGAGACAAAATTTTAAAAGCAAGAATATGGCTACGTAATAGGACATTAATTGAGAAAATCATTATTCACATTTTATTGTTCCCTTTACCTATAATCGTTCTTTTACTGGCGTATGGAATGTTTGGCGGAGAAAAAAACAAAAGAAATAATTGAAGCCTATGCTGATTTTAAGGATAAGTATAGTTGATTAGGCCCACATTTGTAGATTTGTTTGTTCTCCTTATTAACCACTCTTTAAATTGTTGAGATTTTATAATGAAGAAATGGAAAAATTATAAGTCTGGTATTTCTAACCAAAAATATGATGCCATAATCATTGGCTCAGGTATTGGAGGTTTGTGCACGGCTGCTCTTTTAAGTCTTAAAGGGAAACGTGTATTGGTACTTGAAAAACATTTTAAAATCGGAGGCTGGACGCATACATTTCGGAGGAAAGATTATGAATGGGATGTTGGAATCCATTATATTGGACAGGTTCATAAACTCTACTCACCCATAAGACGTTTATTCGATTTAATCTCTGACGGAAAACTAGAGTGGTCTCACATGGACAAGAACTACGATAGGATTATTTTCCCTGAAAGGTCTTATGACTTTGTCGCACCAAGGGAACAGTTTGTGGAAGATATGATCTCTTATTTTCCAAAAGAAGAGAAGGCAATTATATCTTACATGGATCTCTTGGATCAGGTTTCCAATAGTTCCCGATCATATTTTACCAATAAGGCGCTACCTGGGATTTTAGGTACCATTACCTATCCGTTCATGACGCGTAAGTTCTTTTCTTACTCTGATCGCACAACGTTTGATGTTTTGTCGAGTCTTACCAGTGACCAACATTTGATTGGGGTACTCACGGGTCAATGGGGAGATCATGGCCTACCACCAAAACAAAGCAGTTTTGCCATGCATGCGATGGTTACCAGACATTATCTTGATGGTGGAAACTACCCTACGGGATCCTCAAGAAAGATTGCTGAAACAATATCAGATTTAATTGAAAAAAATGATGGTATCCTTGTTGTTAATGCAGAAGTGAATAAGATAAGGATTCACAATGGTACTGCCGTGGGAGTTATTATGGAAAATGGAGATGAGATTGAGGCAAAAACTATTATTAGTAATGCTGGTGTAGTAAATACCATAGATAAATTATTGGATAATAAAAATAGGCACTCTAGGATAAAAGAGAAGCTTCAAAAAGTTAAACAGACAGAGAGCTACGTTTGCCTCCATATCGGACTCAATAAATCCGCAGAAGAATTAGGTTTAAGCAATACGAATCTCTGGATCTATCCGGGCTATAATCATGATCACAATCTCCAATCCTATATTGAAAATTCAGATGTGGAATTCCCCGTTGTGTATGTTTCTTTCCCGTCAGCAAAGGATCAAGCATGGAATAAAATCCATGCTGGTCGTGCAACCATGGAAGCGATTACTTTTAGTAAGTGGGATTGGTATGCCAATTGGCAGGAATTTCCATGGAAAAAACGTGGTCAAGCATACGAAAATGCAAAGGAGACATTATCAGACCGTATTTTGGATATTGTTTTTGAACAGGTCCCAGGTATTCAAAATGCTTTGGACTATAAAGAGCTATCAACGCCTTTAACTATACACGATTTGGCCAACTATCAAAAAGGTGAAATGTATGGTATCAATCATGACTCTAATCGTTTTCGCCAGCGTTGGTTGCGCCCGCAGTCTGATATAAAAAATCTTTTCTTTACAGGGCAGGATATCACCACCGCTGGTGTTTCCAGTGCACTTTTTTCTGGTATGTTGACCGCGTCAAGTATTTTAAAGGAAAATTTGACTTATATGATAAAAAATTAAGTCAAATTTCTTTACCTTTTGTTATGTCTAATCCACTAATTGCAATAGTCGGGCGTCCAAATGTTGGTAAGTCTACCTTTTTTAATCGTGTGCTAAGTCAGAGGCAGGCTATTGTTGATGCTACAGAGGGTATTACCAGAGACAGGATATATGGTGAATCAGAATGGTGTGGACATAGGCTACGGTTTATTGATACGGGCGGTTTTATACCTGAAGATACAGATATTTTTAATGCTGCTGTAAGAGAGCAAGCACAGCTGGCAATCGCTGAAGCTGACCTAATCTTATTGATGGTTGATGGTAGAGTGGATGCTACTTCCAGTGATGTTACTCTGGCTCAGTTTGTTCGTGAGAGTGACCAGCCACACATCCTTGTCATCAATAAGTGTGACACAATGAAACATGATACACAAGGTCAAAATTTTTTTCATTTAGGTATGGGAGAGCCTTTTCTCATATCAGCCTTAAATGGCAGAATGACTGGTGACTTGCTTGAGGGTATCTTAAAAACTCTTGGTCTTGGTGTCTCAAAAGAAGAATTTATCGACCCTGAGAATCTCCGCCTGGCAATTGTTGGAATGCCGAATGTAGGAAAATCATCACTGACGAATGCACTGCTTCAGCGAGAGCAAACTATTGTGACTCCTATCGCAGGGACCACCAGAGATGCAATAGACTCTTACTTAAAGTGGCATGGGAATGAGATCACATTAGTAGATACAGCTGGTCTAAGAAAGCTATCAAAAATAAAGGACAAAATAGAGTATTATAGTACGATAAGAACTCAGAATGCAATATCAGGATGTAATGTGGCACTCGTATTGATTGATGCAGACAAAGGATTTGGGAAGCAGGATAAATCAATCGTTGATTTAGTGATAAGCAAAGGTAAAGCACTTATTTTTATAGTAAACAAGTGGGACAAAATCGAAAAATCGACCAGTACTATGAAAGATTTTACGGATGAAATCAGGTTTCAGTTTAGAGAGTTAGACCATTATCCAGTGCTCTTTATATCATCAACGACACGCCAGCGTATTAATAAAGTCTTAGAAACCGCATGGGTTGTCCATGAAAGAACAAAAAACACGATCCAAACAAATAAGCTAAATACGTTAATGGAAACAATATTAAGAAATAATCCACCACCTGCAGAACGGGGCAAAGTAATAAAAATAAATTATTCTGTCCAGGTTCATAAACAACCAGTTGTGATAGCTCTGTTTGCAAATTATCCAAAACTGATTAAGATCTCATATCGCCGTTTTATAATGAACCAGATTAGAGCTAGTTTTGACCTTGAGGGTATCCCAATCAGGTTATCATTAAGAAAAAAATGAGCAGGC
>TARA_B110001454_G_scaffold17690_2_pt1 | contig 17932 bp, 15 predicted proteins | sample TARA_B110001454 | Tara Oceans TARA_B110001454 (sample SAMEA4397004) | marine metagenome | biome: Polar Biome; feature: [MES] marine water layer (ENVO:01000295) within the mesopelagic zone...; material: water (ENVO:00002006), including particulate matter (ENVO:01000060) such as...... | reverse complement strand
TATTCTGCGCCACACTGGCCACTACAAGCACCGGACGATTTTATAAAGAAGTATCAAGGAAAATATGATGCAGGGTATGAAAATATAAGATCTCTCCGCCTTAAAAAATTAAATGAACTTGGACTTATTAGTATCAATAAAGCTTCATCATCAGACCTCTGGCCAACCTGGAATGAGCTGGACAAGGAATCACAAAAAAAAGAAGCCAAAAGAATGGAAGTTTATGCTGGAATGGTCGAGGCATTAGATCATCACATCGGGAGATTAATTAGGTACCTAAAAGAAGCAGGCATCTTTGATAATACAGTTATTGTATTTCTTTCTGATAATGGAGCCGAAGGAAATGACCCTCGTGTAATACTGGAAAATGCAGCATGGATTCCTGCTAATTTTGATAACAGCATTGAAAATATGGGCAGAGCAAATTCTCATATTTCTTATGGGCCAAGATGGGCTGAAGTCAGCTCTACTCCTTACAAGGATTTCAAAGGATTTCCATCAGAAGGCGGTTTATTATCTCCGGCCTTCGTTACCTATAGTGGATTTAAACAACAAACGATCAATCATACCTTTACTTCGATTATGGATATTGCACCAACATTCCTTGAAATAGCTAAAACCATACATCCAGGCGAACAATATCAAGGTAAAGCAATCCATCCCATTAAAGGTAAATCAATGATCGCCATGCTCAACGGAACAACCAATATAGTACATCCAGAAAATAATGTGATGGGCTGGGAACTATTTAATCGAAAAGCGATCAGAAAAGGTGCATGGAAAAGTGTATGGATTGAAAAACCACATGGCAATGATCGTTGGTCGCTATTCAATCTCAAGGATGACCCCCTTGAGCAATATGACTTGGCAGGAAAAAATACTCAAAAATTAAATGAAATGATAAGTCTTTGGAAAACTTACAAAAAAGAAAATGGGATTATTATCGATGAAGATTTGAATCTGAGTTACTCAGGTAGCAATTCACATTTTGACTATTAATCATTTCTATCGCATCTCCTGAATCCACTCCTTGATCAAGTTGACCCCCTCATCATGCACTAAGGACCGTCCAGATTCAGGCATCATTATGCCAGGGTCCATCGACTGCATTCTATAAAGCAGGATCGATTCTTCCGGCTTTCCAGGGTTTATCGAGTATAATTTATTACCGCTTCCCCTCCCAGCCGCTACCGGTTTCTTCATAACACCTATATGGATTGGCCGTTTTTCAGTAAACCCTAAATAAAGGCCGCTTGATGCTCCATTACCCTGCGGACTATGACAATGCCCACAATTTATAGCCAGATAGGAACGAGCACGGGTGTTTAAATTTTTTGTGCTATCCTGCCAATCCACCACTAGATCTAGTGAGTCTGGATAAAAATCAATAACTTTTTTATCTAGCCAATAATACAATTGATTCAATTCAGCCTCAGAATCAGCATAATATTTATTCTTATTTAGGTTTCTCGCTTTGGGGCCGATAGGAATAATTTGCTTATTTGCCTCATGACATTCTTGGCACTGATTTTTATTAGGCACTCGATAACGTACACTTCTATATTTGCCATTTTTATCGACCCAAGACGTATTTATGGTCGCACCGGCAATCTTTAATCTTGCCTCCTCTTGAGCGTCATCCCAAGCATAGCTAGCTGCATGCCAGCCATCATTTTTTCTGAGTAATAATCGAGTTTCAAGCAGCTGTTGTTCTGACATTTCCAGTTGTTCGTTTTTTATATAATAAAAAGTCTTTATTAGAGCGCTACCAATAGGAAATTGATATACGGAATCCGTTTCATACTTTGCCTGTAGTGAGTCTGGAACATAAACAAATCTATTTTTTTTTGTGTAATCTGAGAATAATGATGAGATTAAATCATAAGGAATTACATTTTTAGCGGGCAGTTGTGAGCGGGTGTCCTCAAAAAATCTAAATGCAGATAACTTATCAGGAAAGCCCTCAGTTAAAATAAGATCGTCATTAACATTTAAATCTGCCTGCACCCCAAAACAAAAAAAAGTAATAAGGAACACAATGTAACGAGATTTTTTTATAGCATAAAAAAAGAACCTTATTTTAATAGAGTCGTTCATTGGGCAGGTTGATAATGACCTTCTCTAGTGAGGGTCTATTTGTGAAAAAATCTTGATAATCCCTATTCGCAGGATCTAAAAACGGCAATAAATATTTAATTGGATTAATCGCCAGGAATGACGCTCCCACATTCTCTCCTAATCCAATTCTTTCCTCTTGTGGCTGACCAACAATCATTTGATAAAAAGGAGTCACGCCATCCCAGAATATGTCTGGCATATCATCATTAGCGAGATCAACTAGCATTTTTGCTAATTCATTTCTATCTATATCAGGATCAAAACCTGAGTCACTGAAAATATTATCATGAATATAAACTGATCGAGGATGAGGGTAATAATTATCATCACTGGTATCTTTAAAGTAACTAACAATCGCTAAATTAATTGTGCCATTACTATGAATATTATTTTTAAATATTTCTACGTTTGTATTGGCCAAGATTAAAATACCTGTTCCCCTTGGAACAGAAGCTACGATATTCCCTTGTGGTGCAAAATTATCTGTATTGTTATCATAAGATTGATTTTCAAAAACGCGGATATGATGCCCACCCTGTTGAGGTAAATCTGGTAAATCAAATACCAAAATACCCCCCGTATTATTCGACACTGAGTTACCATAAACATCAGCATAAAAAGAATTTTCAATTTCGATGCCCGCCACATTAAACATGGCCTTATTATTTTTAACGATGATATTTTCAGATTGACCTACATAGATACCAGCATCAGAAGCTCCAATGGCAACACAACCTTCAATAAAAACATTTTTTGATTGCACGGGATAAAGACCATAAGCACCATTTGAGGTAGCTGGCCCGTTGGTCCATTCTACTCTCAAATTAATCATATAAATGCCATCGACACCCACAACCTTAAGCGCGTCTCCTTTGGCATTAATTATAGCAAAATCCTTTAAAAGGACTTCATCAGAAGTGACTAATAAACCTTGAGCACCAGACATTTGATTCGAAAAATCCAGTATGGTTTTATACATTCCAGCACCTTTGATTGATACTTCTCTTTGAGTTAAAGAAAGACCATCAGTTAATTTATACAGGCCCTCGTCTAATTGGATTGTATCTCCGGGCTTTGCAAGTATCATAGCTTCTTGCAAGCGTTCTTGGATATCTTCACTGGGTTTAATATAATGAATGTCAGCAAAAACAATATCATTTAGCAATAAACAACAAAAAATAATACACGCCTTATTCATCTGAACTTTACTCTTATTCTAATTTAGTGGATCTTGTAATAGAGTTTATACTAATTATCGGATTGAAGGATAAGTCATCAATGAAAAACATACACTCCTATACTCTTATAACTCTCATATTATCTATACTCATTGCTATACCTATTGCTTATACAAAAAATCCATCCAATCTTATCTTAATAAATGCCAAAATATACACCGTCAACGATCAACAACCTTGGGCGGAAGCAGTTGTAATAAAAGAAGGCAATATAATTTTTGTAGGCAATGATCATGATGCTTTGCAGTACGAAGATAGCAATAGTCAAATTAAAGATTTGCAAGGAAAAATGCTTTTACCTGGCTTTCATGATATTCACGTTCATCCCGTCCATGGAGGTGTGACTTACCTTCAATGCAATTTAAGTGAAATTAGAGGCCTTGAAAATCTTCTTATAAAAATACAATCTTGTGCTGATAATAATCCCAATAGTGAGTGGTTACTTGGGGGTGGATGGGCTGTTGATAACTTTGCAGCTGATGCTCTTCCGGATAAGAAATTATTAGATCAAATCATGCCTAACAAACCGGTCTCACTCAAATCATCGGATGGTCACTCTTTATGGGTGAACAGTAAGGCGCTTGAAATTTCCAACATTAGCGCCCAAACAAAAGATCCCGTCAATGGCAAGATTGAACGTTACAATCAATCCAACGAACCATCAGGACTTCTGCATGAAGACAGTGCCATGATGTTAGTGATGCAACACCAACCAGAACTTTCAGAAAAAGAACTAATTGAAGGGCTGCGGTTTGCAAGGAATCTTTTTCATAGCTATGGAATCACAGGTGTTCAAGATGCCATTTTAAAATTAGAACCTGGTGATCCTTATTACGGCCTTAACGCCTATAAATATCTTGAATCAAACAATGAATTAAACCTACATGTAGTCACGGCGATGTTTTGGAAAAATGGGCAACCTCTTGAACCGCAATTAAGAAATTTTATTCATGTTAAAAACCAACACAAAGAGAGTGAACTAATTCATATATCTGCCATTAAAATATGGCAAGATGGGGTAATCGAAACATACACCGCCGCAATGATTGAACCTTACTCCGATCGCGAAGATAATGTTCGTGGTGAATTACAAAATGCACCCAAAGACCTTAACTACGCAGTTGCTGCATTGGATGCCGAAGGTTTTCAAATTCATTTTCATGCAATAGGTGATCGAGCGATTAATGTTGCTTTTAATTCTTTAGAAAATGCCAGAAACATCAATGGTATAAGAGATAGTCGTCATCATATTTCTCACATACAAGTTTTCCAAGAAGAGGATATTAATAGGTTTGTAGAACTAGATGTAGTGGCAAATTTTCAACCACTTTGGGCAATTCGCGATGAATACATTACCGAACACACATATTCAAAAATCGGTACTCAGAGAAGTCAGTGGCTTTACCCTATTGGAAGCGTCCATCGAACTGGCGCTAAAATCGGATTTGGTAGTGATTGGTATGTAACCTCAGTTAATCCATTAGATGGTATAGAAGCTGCTGTAACCCGCCTTGAACCCAACGGTCTTACAAATATACCGCTTGGTAAAAATGAAGAAATTGATCTAGCTACAGCCATTAAAGCCTATACAATTAATGGTGCATTTGTGAATTTTTTGGAGCATAAAGTTGGCTCAATTGAACCTGGCAAACAGGCCGATTTAATCGTATTGGATAACAACCTTTTTGACATACCCTCTTCACAAATCAATGAAACAAAGGTGTTGGCCACATTTTTTAATGGGTTGCTGGTTCATGGTAAGTTATAATTAGGATCATGACGCATCGATTTTTAAAAAAATATCTCGTACAACCTAGTCAAATTAAAGATAGATGGTATCTTCGACCTTTAAAAAAAATCTTAACTACTAAGGCTTTATGGACGCTTAGAAGTAAAACTGTTAAACCTGGCTTTGCTTTAGGTTTATTTATCGCCTTTATTCCGTTCCCAGTTCATACAATAACAGTAATTCTTGCTGCTGCAAGATTAAATATTAATCTCCCGGCAGCGATACTGGGAACGCTTGCCTGTAATCCGTTTACAGTAGGCCCCATGTTCTATTTAGCTTATCGATTTGGTGCTTATTTGTTACAGCTTAATGAGGAAAATTTTAAGTTCGCATTGACCTATACATGGTTAAAGAATAGTTTTCTTAATATCTGGGAACCACTTTTACTGGGATCATTTTTTTTAGGCTTATTTAGTGCCATTATTGGCTATATTGTTATGGGTATTTTCTGGAGAATCGGTATCGCTAATTACTTGAAAAAAAAATCAAGATAATCTGAAAATAAATTTATAATGTTAGTTATTAAACAATGTTCCGTTTCTTAATTGCATGGTTCTGTCCATTTTTCCAGAGACCATCAAATCATGAGTAACAACAATAAGACTACTCTGTAACTCCTTATGCAATTCTAGTATTAGCTCCATAACATGTTGGCCATTGCCACTATCCAAGTTCCCGGTTGGTTCATCAGCAAGTAATATCCTTGGCCTCGTAATTAACGCTCGTGCAACTGCAGCCCTCTGCCTTTCTCCTCCTGAGAGCTCTGCTGGCCTATGATTAAGCCGTTCACCTAATCCTACCCGCTCCAACAATAAACGCGCTTCATTTATTGCCTGTGCTCTTTTTATGCCGCGTATTAACAAAGGCATTGCCACATTCTCTTCGGCAGAGAATTCACCCAATAAATGATGGAATTGATACACAAATCCAAGGTATTTATTTCTTATAAAACTTTTTTGCTTTTCCGTGGTTTTATTTAAGAGCTGACCATTAATCCAGATTGCTCCACTAGTAGGCTCGTCAAGACCACCCATTATCTGAAGAAGTGTTGTTTTCCCTGATCCTGACGCACCAGTGATTGCAATTCTCTCGCCAGGGTTAACTACTAAATTAATATCTCTAAGGACTTCTAGCCGATTATTATTTTCTACAAAAGATTTGGTAACTCTCTCACAAATTAGAACCGCCCCATTGCTTTTAGTGTTTTCGTGCTTAGTCATGTCTCAATACCTCGGAAGGAACAATTTGAGATGCTCTCCAAGCTGGGTAAAACGTTGATAATACCGATAACAATATTGCAATTGAAGCTATCATTGCGATATCGTAAACCCTTACATCAGATGGTAAGTCACTAATAAAATAAACATCTGAAGCTAACACTTTTATATTAAACATACCCTCAATTGTCATTACAATATATTCAAGATTTATGGCAATGATACAGCCTAAAAAAACCCCTAATACTGTACCCAACAAGCCAATTATTGTTCCTTGTATCACGAAAATCTTAACTACTGTTAACGGTAAAATACCGACGGTTCTCAAAATTGCAATATCAGCCTGCTTATCTCTGACTGCCATAACCAATGTCGATACAATGTTAAAAGCAGCAACAGCAATCACAAGCAGTAAAATAACAAATAAGATTGATTTCGTAATTTGTATAGATTTAAAGAAATTCATATGTTTTTGTGTCCAATCTCCTATCAAAAGCTGAACCCCTGAGGACAAGGCTACCTCTCTGACCACCTCATGAGCCAAATAAACATCTGTTACAGACAACCTAAGACCTGAAATACTATCACCCATTCTCAAGATTTTTTGCGCATCATTCAAATCTACGAACGCCAAATTACTATCATATTCACTCATGCCGGCTCGAAATATACCACTTACTGTTAATTTTTTTGTTCTAGGAAACAAACCCATGGGAGTTGAGAGACCTTCAACTAAATTAATCAAGACCTCATCACCAACAAAAACATTTAACTTTTTCGCTAAATCAACACCTAGAACAATATTAAAAGAACCTTCTTGAAGGTTACTCAAATCACCAATTTGCATTAATTGTTGAAATTCATAAGTCTGAGCTTCAAGTTCCGAATCGATGCCGCGAAAAGTTAGGCTGCTTAACTTATCTCCCGAAACAATTAAACCTTGGCCTTTTATGTATGGTGTGACAGCAGTAACCCTATTATTCTGCATTACTTCATCGAGGTGCATGCCCCAATCGTATAACTTTCCACTTGGATCTTCTATTTGAGCATGACCCGACATCACCAATAATTTATTTTTTAATTCTTTTTCGAACCCGTTGACCACAGATAAGACAACAATTAATACTGCTACAGCGAGCATAATTCCTAATAATGAAATTAATGAAATGGAAGAGATAGAGCGGCCACTTTTTTTGGAAAAAACGTAACGCGACGCCAGCCAATTAGTGTACCCATTTTGCATGTTAATGTTCATACCTTAGCGCTATAGCAGGATTAACTTTAGCCGCCTGATTGGCTGGATAAAGTGTGGCTAATGCCGTTAGTAAAAATGCAATGACCGCAATTACAATAACATCCCTCAAGATAACTAACGAAGGGATTGCGGTCACATAGAAAACATCTCCCGGCATAATTTGGAATCCAAAAAATTGTTCGATAACTGGGACCCACTCAGGGACATTTAATGCTATTAGGACACCAAGCAGTACCCCAAAAAAAGTACCGAACCAACCGATCATGGCACCTTGCAAGAAAAATATACGCATAATGCTTGCTGGACTCATCCCTAGCGTTCGAAGTACTGCAATATCGGTTCTTTTTTCTGTCACAACCATAATTAAACTAGCCACGATATTGAATGCAGCAACCCCAATAACCATCAAAAGCATTATCGACATCATTGTTTTCTCTAATTTAATTGCACGAAAATAACTGGCATTCTCAATCGTCCAGTCACGACCAACGAATCCCTTGCCGAGAGAGCTCACCAATCTCTCTGAGATGACCGATGCCAACATCGGGTCAATCGAATTAAAACGCAGTTCAGAAACGCCATCAATCCCAATTAATTTTTGCACATCTTCTAAGTGAACTAATGCTAGAGTTGAGTCATATTCTTGAATACCTGCTTCAAAAATACCCCTCACAATAAAACGATCTAAAATTGGTTCTATTTCTTGATAATCATTCACACTCGGAATAAGCAATAATAACGTGTCGCCAATCATAACGTTTAAATTTCTCGCTAAAGCACGACCAAGAAGTATCGAATTTAAGCCAGGTTTTAATGCTTCCATCCCACCTTGTAAAAATCTGACTTTATTATCAATTATTTTATCTTCATAACTGGGTATAACAGCATTAATCTCAACGCCTTGATTGTTTTGATTGTTACGCAGCATTCCTTGAATCGAAATAATCGGTGAAACTGATAAAACATCATTGTCTTCAAGTATTGTCTCATAAGTAGGCTGCCAATCTGAAATACTCTCATCATTATGACTTATAGCTCCATGAGCTGACATACTTAACAAGCGTTCACGTAACTCAAATTCAAACCCATTCATTACAGATAAAATAACAATCAAAGCAGCCACACCGAGCGTGACCCCCATTAATGAAATCAAAGTCACAAACGAAGCAAATCCATTTCGTTTTCTAGACCAGAGATAACGAATACCTATAAATAATTCATTCATATTAAAAATTAATACATGCTAGTAATATCGAATATCTTACACATAACTAACCTATGTCAGGGAATAATTTAATAAATTAAATAATTTATAATCTTCATAATTATTATTAATTTAGAATAACTACGATTTTTTAGCTATGATCAGAAAATCATTATATGGGAGCAAACAATGCGAGACATGACTCAGTTTTATATTAATGGTGAATGGGTTGATCCAATCACACCGAATTTAATGGATGTATACAACCCAGCCACGGGAGATGTATGCGGGCATATCAGTCTTGGCAGTTCTGCAGATGTTGATAGGGCTGTTACTGCTGCAAATGAGGCTTTTACTTCATTCTCTGCCACCTCCAAAGAGGAGCGATTGGAATTGTTGGAGTCAATTCTCAAAATATTAATTAAACGTAATGAAGAAATTGCACTAGCGATTATGGAAGAAATGGGTGCACCATGGGATCTAGCCCTCAATGCTCAAGCGGAGAGCGGCCCACAACAATTTTCCGCTATCATCGAAGTGTTAAAAAATTATGCGTTTGAAGAAATGGTTGGCACGACATGTGTTGCTAAAGAGCCCATTGGTACCTGCGCTTTAATCACGCCATGGAATTGGCCCATTAGTCAAATAGCTTTAAAAGTAGCGCCCGCAATTGCTGCTGGTTGCACGATGATACTCAAACCCAGTGAAATTGCCCCATTTAATGCCATGCTGTTTGCCCAGGTATTGCATGATGCTGGACTACCTAAAGGAGTATTTAACTTAATCAATGGTGATGGACCAAGTGTTGGTACAGCTTTGAGTGGGCACCCAGGAATTGCGATGATATCGTTCACAGGTTCGACTAGAGCCGGAGTATCTGTCGCTCAAAATGCAGCACCAAGTGTAAAAAGAGTCACTCAAGAGCTTGGAGGTAAGTCAGCAAATATCATTCTAAATGACGCTGATTTTACAAAAGCAGTGACTGGCGGGGCAAGAAGCTGTTTTAGTAACAGCGGTCAATCCTGTAATGCGCCAACTAGAATGTTAGTACCTCGAAAAAAACTAGATGAAGCAGCCAAGATCGCGGGTAATGTTGCTGAAACGACCATCGCTGGTCAACCTGATGATGATGATACGATTATTGGGCCAGTTGTATCTCAAGCACAATGGACAAAAATTCAGGACCTAATAAAAGTCGGTATTGATGAAGGTGCTAATTTAATCGCTGGCGGCCTAGGCAAACCAGATACTTCGAGCTCAGGATATTTTGTCAAGCCGACAGTATTCAGTGATGTTAATAATAATATGAGAATAGCCCGAGAAGAGATATTTGGCCCTGTGCTATCAATCATTCCATACAGCACAGAAGAAGAAGCCATAGCCATTGCAAATGATACTCCTTATGGATTAGCCGGATTTGTCAGTTCTGGTGATATTAATCATGCCAGAGAGGTTGCCTCTAAAATGCGAACTGGGATGGTTCATATTAATGGTGCGCCATTAGACTCTATGGCTCCTTTTGGAGGTTACAAGCAATCCGGAAATGGTCGTGAATGGGGAGAGTATGGAATGGATGAATTTCTTGAAATAAAATCAATGTATGGTTTTACAAAAAACTAATTTTAAACCTAATCGGAGTTATTTCTTTCAACATCAATCGGAATAGCGGTTACCTTAGTTATAATTTCATCCCCTACCAGTAAGTCTCCCGATACCAAAAGGAAGAGACGTCCTTCTCTTTTGGGTATCACATTGATTTGTTGAGAAGGATAACGGCCATCAGGTAAAATATTAATGGTAACCTCTTCTAGTTGATTGTCATCAAAGAGAAGGTCATCAGCAACATTAATCTTGTAATTCAAAATGATCGAATCTTTATAGTCCGGTGCAATGATATCAATATTAATGGTAACAACTTGGCCGACATACGCTTGTCCAAATATGTTATATGTAAAGTTGATGAATGATGAAGGTACGACCATCAATGACGAGGCTCCCCTATTTTCATCTACATTGTTATCAGTATGAATGCCCTGGTTATTCTCACAACCAATGAAAATAAACAGTAACAATACAAATACAAATTTTTTAAAATACATTTTATATTGCCTATTCAGAAGAAATATAAGTTCTAACATCTTAAGTTATAACATTTATTTATCAAAATTAATTTTGCATTTAGCCTAGAAAAATACAAAATAATTTACGCAAAAATCATTTAAAAGTAGATAAAAAAGATTATGCAGTAAATAAATTACATAATTTGCTAATAATTAATACATTTAAGTTATTGAAATAATTATCTTTTTTGATCCTTATGTAACTAAATGAAACTTAATTGAGAATCTTATTGCGAATCATTCTCATTTGCTTTATCTTTGCGATGATTTTGTTTAAATTAAACAATCCATTGTTAACAAATATAATTTCTAAGAAAAGCAAAGGAAAATGGTTACTAAAAAAATAGCAATTACGTTAATATTTGGAGGCTTAACATTAATTTCCAGTGCTTTGTTTGCACAAGATAATAATCCAGCAAATGATGCGATCGAGAATATTATTATTATTGGTAATCCTATTGATGTATCTGGATCAGCGCATGTTCTTGACAAAGAAGAGCTGTCGATATTTAAAGCATCAGATATGCTGCGAATGCTAAGAAGTGTTCCAGGAGTTTATATTCAAGAAGAAGATGGCTTTGGTTTGCGACCTAACATTGGTATCAGAGGGTCAGGTATCGATCGTAGTGGTAAGATCGCTATTATGGAAGATGGAGTTTTAATAGCTCCTGCTCCTTACACAGCCTCCTCCGCTTACTATTTCCCAACTGCTAGAAGAATGAGTGCTGTTGAAGTTCTTAAAGGACCATCAGCAGTTGCTGTCGGACCAAGAACTACTGGTGGAGCTTTGAATATGATTTCAACACAAGTTCCAGATGAAATGGGAATGAGTGGTGAACTTGATTTTCGTGCTGGTAATCATGATCTCACTGATGCACATGCATATTTAGGTAGCCGTGGTAAGCGTTTTTCTTGGTTAGTTGAAACTGTGCAACAGCACACCAATGGCTTCAAAGAGCTAGATGGTCCTGCTGGCTTAGATAACGGCGATACAGGCTTCGATGTTCAGGACTATATGGTAAAAATACAATATGACACTGACCCTTCTGCCGACATATACCAAAGTGTAAGAGTTAAACTCGGTGCAACTCAGCAAACATCTAATGAGACTTACTTAGGTCTAACGGATACGGACTATAAAGTTAATCCATACCGTCGTTATGCTGCTTCAGGTAGAGATCAATTCAATGGTCATCATGAGCAAATGCAATTGAGCTATGTAATTGATAATAACAATAACTGGAGAGGTGAAGTTACTGTCTATGACAATGATTTTCATCGTGATTGGTTTAAGTTGCAAAAGATTGACGGCAAAAGCCAAGGCGCTATCACTAGTGATCCAATTACTAATGCTGCGGCTTACGCTATCTTAACCGGTGCTATTATAAGTACTGATGATGCCGTTGTCTTAAGACACAACAACAGATTCTATAACTCTAAGGGTGTACAGGGTAAATTCAGCTATGATTTAGATATGAGCGGCATGGAGACAACAATAAACATTGGTTTCCGCGTTCATGAAGACTATGAAGACCGCAAGCAAAGAGAAGATAAATTCCGCATGGAAAATATGGAATTAGTCAACACTACTCTCGCCGCACCGAGCTCAAAAACGAACCGCTTTAGTAAGAGTGACGTGACTTCATTTTTCGTTAGCACAGATATGACTATGGGTAATTTGTCGCTTTCTCCGGGCGTAAGAATAGAAGAACTCGATAACGTTCGTTATGACTATTCAACCAGTGATCCATCGAGAGTTGCAGGTCCAACAAAAACTAAGAAAAGATCAGAAGATGCCACAATCATGGGTCTTGGAGCGATGTACAAGCTAAATGATAATGTGCGCCTCATCGCTGGTGTTCATCAAGGTTATCAACCTCCTGGAGCAGGCTCTAAAGCAAAAGCAGAAGAAAGTGTAAACTTTGAGATTGGTGCCAGAGCGATGATTGATAATGCTATGTTCGAGATTATCGCGTTTATCTCTGACTACGATAACATCGTCGGTACAGTAACAACTTCAACTGGCGGGACTGCAAATATTGGTGATCAATATGACGGTGGTGCATTGAAAGTACAAGGCCTTGAGATAAGTAGCGCGCGTTCAATTACCACTGCAAGTGGTCTTGAAATCCCAATGAGCTTTCAATATACACTAACTTCAAAAGCAGATTTTGAAAGCAGTTTTAAAAGTGGTTATGATGGTTGGGGAACGTCTGTAATCAAAGGTGATCGCTTGCCATATATGCCAAAAAACCAAATGCGTGCATCCGTTGGCGTTATAGGTGAAAGCATGAGTGCGCATGTATCTGCTAGTTATGCTAGTGAAGTACGTGCTTTAGCTGGTCAAGGTGGTATCCCAGACAATCAGTTGATTGATGCCCGATGGATACTGGATGCAGTCGCTAATTATAAAGTTAGTGAAACAGTTAGTGCTTACGTGAAAATCGATAACTTACTTGATGAAGTATATGTTGCGGCTCGACGCCCAGCAGGCTTAAGACCAGGAATGGATCGTCAAGTATCTGTTGGCGTAAACATACAGCTCTAATCATATAGGGGTTTGTGAGTAATGACACCGAGATTTGTTAGTTAACGAAATAATAGTGGATTTCAGTTAACAAAGATTCATGACCTCGGTGTCACCCCCTCGACATCTGAGTAAAATCAAAATAACGGATGTTTTCAACAGAGGCAAACCTTGATGCCTCTCATTATATAAATATATAAATTGTTGAATAGTATTGACAATCATTCTCATTCCGATTTAAATACATTATAATTATCATAATATCTATTAGCACTATGTATATATGCATTTGTAAATCTATTACAGACACTCAAATTCGCGCAGCAGCGGATGCAGGAGTCAATTCTTTAAGCAAACTCAAAAAAAAATACGGCCTAGCCTCTTGCTGTGGAAGTTGCATCGAAATGACTCAGTCCATTCTCAATGAGAATACTGCAGAAAAGCGTAATCCAAGAATCTATGTGCCCTCCGCGGCATAACCAATCAATTAATGCACTTTCTTTTAAGTGATCCTATAACGTAATGATTATAGGTACATTTTTTTAATAATAATCATTCGTAGATGAGAATAATTTCTCACTTGTAAAGCTATATTTACCTCTTATCATTGATCTTAATTAGATTTATATGGGGTGAATATTATGAAGGGCGATAAAGAAGTTATCCGACATCTAAATGAAATATTAAGAAATGAATTGACAGCAATCAATCAATATTTTTTACATTCCAGGATGTACAAAGATTGGGGTATCAGTAAATTAGCTGACAAAGAATATGAAGAATCAGTTGACGAAATGAAACATGCCGACCTGCTGATCGAGCGCATTCTCTTCTTGGAAGGATTGCCAAACCTACAAACACTCGGCAAGCTAAGAATTGGAGAACATGTTAGCGAGATGCTCCAATGTGATCTTGATCTTGAAATGGAAGCATTACCTGATTTGCAAGCAGCTATTACTTATGCTGAAAAAATCAAAGATTATGTAAGTCGTGATTTGTTTGATGAAATTCTTAAATCAGAAGAAGAGCATGTAGATTGGCTTGAGTCTCAACTTGGATTAGTCGATAAAATGAATATTGAGAACTACATTCAATCTCAAACATAAATACATAATCAAAACTGATTTTTTATAATGCAATATACTAAGTCAGTTTTGATTTTTATAATAAATATCTTTTTACTTACTTAGTATTCGTGGCCATCGCTCAAACATGCAGTTCTCTATACTAGGCCTGACTGTCACTACATATACTCTCCTCTCTCTATTACTCTTGACAAGCAATGCCTGCACCCACTTGCCTTTCGTCAAATTAAAGCATTTACTTTGACCTTCTATATCTTGTTCTATAAAGCTACTAGCAGGAATAATTACAGTTTTTGGGAACCATGCGCTCCATACTTCAGAATGAAGCTCCGAAAAACTCACGCAACTTCCAAAAGGAAGTCTGCCTTTTTCATGTTTACGACGACCCCAAGTTACCAATTTTGATGATTCGGTTAATTTTGTCTTTATAGGTAATTTAGCTTGATAATTTGAAAAATAAACACCGCAACCAATACCTTTATATATATAAAAAAAACCAATACTCATATAATGTCATCTAGATACTTTGTCGATGGCCAAAAGGTTTCCAAGCAGGAGCTATGACATTTGGCATTTTTGATCGATGTATAAGTCTTGCTGGGGATACAGAAAACTCACCGTAACGTTGATTAATCTTATCGACGGCTTTACAAAGACTGTTTCTTTTTGATTTATTAGATAAAAATAGCTCTAGCTGTTGTTTTGCCGGTCTTGGGTCAAGAGCAGTTACTTGAACCTGATAGACACCCTTCCCTTGCCAATTCGTCCTCAAAAAAAACAAACATAAATGATAAATATTAAGGCCATCATCAGTTATAAAAGGTGCATATAATTTAGCGCTATACCAACCATTATTGGTTTTGAATCCAATAAAAAAACGTTGCGCCTCAAAAGAATGTTTGCGTAAACGCCCCGCAACCTTTTCACTCATATGTAATAAAAATATTCGAATGATATTTATATCTTTTGTATTGGGGGGCAAAACCTTTCCATGGCCAATTGATTTTGGTGTTGGTATGTTAGTACTGACCTTTTCAGGGTCAAGACCTTGAGCCATAAACCAAATACGGCGACCTAAGTTACCAAAACGTTTTGCTAGTATCCCAATAGGTAGTTTTTTCATATCGCCACATACATACACACCTCGCTGGCCTAAAAATGAGCCTATACCCTCAGCAATGCCACATAATTTTGTAACAGGCACGTTCTCTAGCGCCTTTTCCGACTCCCAAGGAGGAATTACTGTCAACCCATTTGGTTTTTTTAATTTTGCGGCATATTTCGCTGTTGTTTTATCACCTGATACTCCGACTGAACATAATAAACCACCTGAAACATCACTGACCTTCCGCCTAACTAATTCAGCAATATATGGGGGGCTACCTAATAATTTTTGACAGCGCGTAACATCAAGAAAAGCTTCGTCTACAGAAAAAATCTCAATATCTGGTGTAAATAAAACTAAACTCCTCATTATGCATGAAGAGACCTCAATGTAACGCTTAGGCCGTGATGGCCTTTGAATAAAATCACTACAAAGCATCTTTGCCTCTTTAACGCGCATACCTGTCCTGACTCCATAAGCACGAGCTTCATAGGATGATGTAATAATTGTGGTGCCGTCCCATCCATTTGTAACTCCAATAGGTCGACCTTGCAGCTCAGGAAAATCTACTTGCTCAATAGAAGCAAAAAATGCATTCATATCGACTAGTATGACAGCGCGCTTCCATAGCTTATCTTTCTTCAAGCTGTGTGTATTATGTTGATATGGGCTCATCAATAAGTTCTCATTTGTGCCACTAGAACTCCCTGAATCAGAACTCTATCTGACGTATATCTCATTGGTGATAAAGCTGTATTGGCGGGTCTTAATTCTATAAACTCACCTTTAAAATGATACAAATACTTTAAAGTTGTCTCTGTATTATCTATCAGAGCAACAATAATTTGACCTTCATCAGCGTTATCCTGTGAATGTATAATCACCCAGTCTCGATCATGTATACCGGCATCTATCATCGAATCGCCAATCACCTGCAAGGCATAGCGATTTTCACCCAACAATAGTGCATTTGGATTTAATTCACTCTCTCCTGAAATTGCTTCAATTGGTTTTCCAGCAGCAATTCTACCTATCAATGGTAACGACCTTCCATCATCAAATACTGTTAATTTTAATCCGCGCCAAATACGCGCTTCTCTTTGCAGGTAACCTTTATTCACTAAAGAGTTAACATAACGGCCTATGGTTCCAGGAGAGCTTATACCTACTATTTTACCAATGCCACGAATGGTCGGCATTTCATCGTATTGCTCGTAATAAGATCTAATTGAATCTAATATTTTCTTTTCTAAATGAGTTAAAGTGACTCTCATAATGTACTCCTTATGTACTCTTTTATAATAAAGCATTTCGGGAGTCGAATTCAAGTGGTATTATTCAAATTATGGTTACTTCACAATTTCAAAGTTTATACATGCTCTTAACGCTGGCAACGATAGGTATCAGCTTATTTATCTCGTTTGGTGTGGCCGCTTTTCTTTGCAAAGAAGTGACCCTTAAAACCTATAAGTTGAGCATAAAAATATACGTAACGATTTGGCTTATAGCTATTTTCCTATGGCTGATAACTGGCTATAGCTACCATAGTTTATCCTAAAAATGACGGACTCTTATTTTCACTATTGATCACTTTCTTCTACTTTATCTAAAAATTCTTCAAGTATTTTACGGTAATCATCAGGAGCTCTGCTTAGTGATGCATGTGCAACACCTTTAATCACAACAAATTGCGAATTCGGAATCATTTTTTGAAATTTGGAAACAGTTTCAGGACGGGCTTCATCATATTCACCGGTTATAAATAAAACCGGTATATCAATTTTATAAAGCCGGTCAGAAAGATCAAAATCAATGAGATTACCAGTTGCAAAGAACTCAGTCGGGCCCCACATATATTCATAAATAACCTGATTCCATGGAGCACCATCACAATTTATTTTTTCTTTCGCCATACCACGAGTCAAATGTCGTTTATAAAATACATTACTAGCAGCCTGGTATTCATCTGAATTGGTTGTACCTGCTGCTTCATGATGCTCTAACTTATCTTGTATATTTTGCGGTAACTGGCTTCGAAGATAATTAGCGTCCTCAATCCAAAGAGGCGTACTTAAAAGAGGGCTTGAAAAAATAACAGAGGCAACTCCAGATGTACCTTTTTCTAATAAATACGCACCTGCAAGTGCCGCGCCCCATGAATGACCAAGTAAATGAAACTGTGTTAATTGAAGCTCTTGACGAATAACACCCAACGCTTCAACAAATCTATCCACTTCCCAAAGTGACAGGTTATCTGGACGCCCTGATCGACCA
>TARA_B110001454_G_scaffold16361_1_pt1 | contig 18163 bp, 11 predicted proteins | sample TARA_B110001454 | Tara Oceans TARA_B110001454 (sample SAMEA4397004) | marine metagenome | biome: Polar Biome; feature: [MES] marine water layer (ENVO:01000295) within the mesopelagic zone...; material: water (ENVO:00002006), including particulate matter (ENVO:01000060) such as...... | reverse complement strand
GTCCGGCGCCATCCCGACCTGCGTCTGGGTCACCGACGCACCGGGATGCCCGGTACCCCGCACTGCTTCATGGCGCGGGGTCACAGAGGACGAGATCCACGTGGGCGTCACGATGATCGACTTCCCGTGGCTCATCGAGATGGGCCTGTCCACCGAAGGCTGGGGCGACCCGCAGACCATCTGGGAGGCCCTCCTGGCTGATGTGAACGCCAACGGGGGAGTGTGGGGCCGTCAGATCGTCGTCGACGGCTACCGCTTCTACAGCCCCGTTCCGGGGATGGGTATTTCTGCCGACGGCGTGTGTCTGGAGTTGGCCTCCGACATCGAGACCTTCGCCATCGTCGGCGGCTTCCTCGGTCCGTCGGAGATCTCGAACACGTGCATCACGACCACGGCGAACACCATCCTCATCGGTGGTCGCCAGACTGCCGAGTGGCTGGCGGAGTCGACGGCACCGTGGCTCGAGTTCGGCACGATGAAGGAACGTCGCATGGACGTGTTCCTCTCACTGCTGGAGCAGGAAGGCCTCCTCGAAGGCCGTACGTTCGCCCTCGTCGGCGGCCAGGACGGTCCCTATGAGATGGCCAAGGAGCTGATCGCCGGCATGGGCATCGACCTTGCGCTCGACGCCTTCAACGATGTCACGGTGGGGGACACCGAGGCAGAGGACGCCCGCTGGGATGTTCTCGTCGAGAACGTCCGGTCTTCGGGCGCCGAAGCGATCTTCCTCGTGGGCGGCGAACGGGCCGGCATTCGGAACCTCTCCAGTGCGGGAATCGACATCGACCTGTTCGTCATGAACTCGGAGACGTTCACGAGCTTGAGTGCGAGCGTCACTCCGGAGATGGCAGATGGCAGCATCACCCTCACCGGGATGACCCCGGAGGAGCAGTGGGAGACCGAGGACACCCAGGCCTGTGCCACGGCGTTCAGCACTGCTAATCCGGAGATCGAGGTCGGCAACCCGACCGACTGGGTCGAGGGCGAGAAGTGGTACACGGGCATCACGAACTACTGCAACTGGGTTGCGATGCTCGTGGCCGTGCTCGAAGCTGCCGGTCCGAACCCGACCCACGAGTCGTTCCTGGCCGGCGTCGAGTCGATGACGCAGTTCTCGCTGCCGAGTTCGCCTTACGCATCGTTCGGGCCGGGCAAGTACGACGCCAGCGACTCGTTCCGCCTGTCGGTCTTCGACGGTTCAGCGGCGGCCGGCGAGGACGGCCTGCTGACGCCGATGGGCCCGGTGCTCGACGGCACGCCGTAGTCGCAGAGGTCCCAAGCCTTGAGGGGCCGGTCCACCGCCAGAGGGCGGGGATCGGCCCCTTTGGCTTTTTTGGGACTAATCCTGGGAAGGGGGAATCCACCTTTCCATTCCTGAAGAGTGTCAAGATAACGTGCGTTATCAATTATTGGGATTGAGAGTCAATGGCCCATCAGGAACTGCCCGACGAGTCATCGATGTCCGCCATCTACGGTGAATGGCTGCTCTGGTTGCCGACGTACGAAAACAAGTCCCATGACACGCTCCGTGCCTACGGACAGGGACTTCGTCGCATGCTCCTCTACGCAGAGATCTCCCCGGCAACCTTTCAGCCCCGAGACCTGGGTCAGGCGGTCCTGACCGACGCCGTGCGCCGGATGCGGGCGGCGCGCCGGAAGGACAAGAATGGCGAGGACGTGCCTGCGGTGTCCAAGGCCACTCTGAACCAGACCCTCGCCGCCATCAACTCATTCTTCGACTACTGCCTCGCCGAGCGCCTCGTCGACGAGGCCCCGGACATCCGACGGATCCGCAAACTCACGAAACTTGACACCGACCAGATCGATCCCGAGTACTACCGTCCCGCCGACATCCGAGGCCTCTTCGCCATCGCCGGATCTCCAGTAGGACGCCATGGAGTCCGTTGGCCGGCCCGGGACCTGGCCATGTCTTCGTTCCTCGCCGTGCTCGGGCTCCGTGCCTCGGAGCTGATCAATGCAAACCTCGACTGGCTAACGCAGGAGCGCCTTCTGGAGGTGGACGAGGCTGCCAACTGGATGCTTCAGGTCAGAGGGAAGGGCCGCAGGATCCGACGACTGCCACTGTCTCCGGAACTACTCGACGTGAACGAACGCTGGCAATCGGTGCGCAGGGAGCGCTTCGGCCACACCGCTCCCGACGATCCCCTCTTCGTCACCCATGAGGGCTCACGATTCAACTACCAGCGACTCCGATACTGGCTCCGGAAGTTGAACCGGGAAGCTGCGCTCAGGGATCGCTCGCTCCACGCCCTGCGCCACACGGCCGGTGTCCAACTCGCTGCCGACGGCGTGCCCATGAACGTCATCCAGAGCCTTCTCGGCCACGCCAGCGTCGCGACCACCGGGATCTACACCGAACTCGCCGGAGGCGAACTGGTCGGCGTCCTCAACCGGTCGGAGGCCAACACGCTGCTTCGTGAGGCCCTCGACGGAAGCACACCATGAACTCCCTGCGGGCGAAGTTGCTCGTCGCCACTCCCCTGTTGCCGGATCCCAACTTTCACCGGACCGTGATCCTGCTCATCGAGCACAACGAGGATGGGGCGCTCGGCATCGTCCTGAACCGCCCCCGGCTGGTCGGCGGCGCCGAGGCGGTTCCGCACTGGGGCGACCTGCTCCAGCCGCCGGGGTTCCTCCACGAGGGCGGGCCGGTGTCGGAAGACTCCGTGATAGGCATCGCCCTCGGACCCGACGACGGGGCTGACGGCCTGGCTCCATTGTTCGACAGCGTCGGCATCCTCGACCTCCACCGCCAACCCGACGAGGTACCCGGCGTCGAGGCCGTACGGCTGTTCGCCGGCTATGCGGGTTGGACGGGTGGGCAACTCGAGGATGAGTTGGCCTACGGATCCTGGTTCGTCCTCGAGGCCGAATCCGATGACGTCCTCACCGTGGACCCCGAGGGGCTCTGGGAGCGCGTGCTCGCCCGACAGGAGGGCCTGCTCGGCCGGGTCGCCGACTATCCCGAGGATCCATCGGTTAACTGAAGCGCTCCGCCCGGACGAGCGTGCTCAGGCGAGGATCTCGACCGGCGTGCCCAACGGGAGCGCGAGGTTGATCAGCAACTCGATCACTTCGTCTGCGACCCGGATGCATCCGCGGGAGACCGCATCTCCCAACAGTTCCGGCTGGTTCGTACCGTGCAGCGCCACCGCCGGCTCTCCTCCGTCGATTATGTCGAGGACCTCCGAGAAGGCCGAGATGCCGAACAGGCCGGCACCCCGCTCGGTGTCCGGATCGACCTCCATCTGCACCTGGTTCACATAGAAGACCCCCGTCGGTGTTGGCGTCTCCGGTGCGCCGATCGTGGCCTCCGCGATGACGAGCACCTCGCTGCCGTCGTAGACGGTGACGCGCCGCTTCCCCAGTTCCACCACGATCCGGGTCGTCACCGTCGAGAGGACGACGTCCGAGCGCCGGACCCAGCCGGTCCTGCCGTTGGGTCGTACCGGCAGGTGCACCTGGACCCAGTCCGGGTCCGTCACGTCTGCGGCCAGCAGGACCCGGGGCCCGTCGAAGGGACCGGGGTTCGGGAACAGCCACCACGAGTCGCCTTCCGCCGGCTCGCGGAAGGCCTCGAGGAGGACGACGTGGGAGGCCGCCGTGGCCACCAGGGCGGTGGGTACTCCCCCTGGGACGGTGCTCGTCGTGCTCGTCGTCGATGTCGTGCCGGGAACTGTGGTCGAAGTGGACGTGGTCGATGCCGTGGTGGTGGTCTCAGGGATGATGGTCGTGGTACTGGAGGAGGCCGGTGGCATCGTCGTGGTACTGGTGGTGGCCGAGGCGGGGGCACCTCGGCTTGGCAGCGTCGTCGTGGTCGACCCGAGGTTGCGCATCGCCGGGAGGTCCTCGCCGCTGCCACAGGACGCGAGGAGGGCACAGATGGTCACCACGAGGCAAATGCCCGTTCGGCGCATCGCCTCTTTCTAGTCCCCGGGCACCTGACTGCGTCGGGGTCGCAACTCCTTCCGGCCGGAGGGCATCGGTGTCAACAGGGTCCGTTGGAACGCTGGCACGGTCGGCAATGTGATCCCCTGCTCGAGGAAGGCAGCCATCACCCCGGCCAGGGCCCGGGAATCGTCGAGCGCCTGGTGGGCATCCCCGAGCGCGACCCCGAGGGCTTCGGCGAGCAGGCCGAGGCGCCCGGGGAGGCCATGCTCGCGGGCCACAGCCAACGTGTCGAGGGCCTCCAGGCCCATCGGCCCGCCGTTCAACCGCTCCCACTCTGCCTCGAGGAACCGCCTGTCGAAGTCCGCGTTGTGGGCGACGGGTACGCAGTCGGAGAGTGCGTCGGCGAGGTCCCCGGCGATCTCGGCGAAGGCCGGAGCCGAATCGAGCCACTCGGGCTTGATGCCGTGGATGTCCGTCCTCCCGAGGGCCCGGGTTCCGGCATCCACCAATGTCGTCCACTCCCCCACCACCTCTCCTGTGGGTGAGATACGGACGACCGCCACCTCGATGACCCGTGCCCGACCTGCATCGAGGCCGGTCGTCTCGACATCGAAGCAGGCGAATTCGGGGGTACTCACCCCTGCAGGGACGGGCTGGCGATCACGAGCGCGACCGTAGCCTTCGCGGGTCGTGTCCGGACCCGACGCCGGCCGTACGCTCCCTTGGTGCCCGACGTGGAGCAGCCAGAAGCATCCGAGCGGGCCACCGTGCAACGTCGGACCCTTGCGGTCCTGATGGTCGCCATCCTCCCGGCCGGCGCGGCGATGAGCGCCGGCTATTCCTCGGCGGCCGTGCTCGGTGAGGACATCACCGGCAGCGCATGGCTGGGTGGCATGGCGGCTGCGTCGATGACGACGGGTGCGGCCCTCTCCGCTGTCCCCCTGGCCCGGCTCATGGCGGCGCGGGGGCGGCGTCCGGGCCTGGTCGTCGGATACCTGATTGCCTGCGCAGGGTCGGTGTTGGCCGCAGTGGCCGCCCTACTCGGGTGGTATCCCCTGTTGATACTGGGAATCCTCGGGATCGGCACCGGCAATGCCTCGAATCTCGCCGCCAGGTACGCCGCCGCCGACCTGGCCGACGACGACGGTCGGGCGAAGGCGATCGGCAGCCTCGTCTGGGCGTCGACCTTCGGCACCGTGCTCGGCCCCGCAATTGGCCTCGGTCCGGCACCCAGGGCCGCCGACCTGATCGGCCTTCCACCCCTGGTCGGTCCCTACCTGTTTTGCATCGTCCTGTTCAGCGGAGCGGCACTTTTCATCTGGCAGCGCCTGGTTCCTGATCCCCTGGCCTTCGCCGGCGGTGTGGGGCTTCCGGCAGAGGCACGCCAGAGCCTCCGGACCTCGGTCCGCATGCTCGCCGGCTCGTCGTCCGGGCGCCTTGCCGTCCTCGGCATGGTGGCTGGCCACGTCGTCATGGTCGGCGTCATGACCATGACGCCCCTGCACATGCGGGACGGGAACCAGGACCTCCAGATCGTCGGGTTCGTCATCTCGCTCCACGTCATCGGCATGTATGCCTTCTCGCCCGTCGTCGGTTGGTTCGCCGACCGCCTCGGATCCCGGCCGGTCCTTGCCACCGGCGGCATCTTGTTGTTCGTCGGTGCCGAGTTGGCCGCTCACACCCAGGCTGAACACTCCCTCGGGATCTACATCGGGCTCTTCCTGATCGGCCTGGGGTGGAGCTGTGGAATCATCGCCGGATCGGCGCTGCTCACGGGCAGCTTCCCGCCCGAGTCAAGGGTCCAGGTCCAGGGCCTCGCCGACCTGGTGATGACCGCATCGGGGGCGGTCGCAGGACTCTCCTCCGGCTTCGTTGTGACCTGGGCGGGATTCCAGTTCCTGGGCCACTGGAGCGGAGTGTTGGGGCTCGCCCCGACCGTCGTCGTCCTCCTCCTCGGCCTGGCGCGGTTGCGGGGAGAACCCCTTGATCAGGAGAACCGCTAGTCGTACCCGGCCGAGGCCCCGGATTCTCGACCTGGCTAGAAGGCGAAGTAGATGAAGGGAGCGACGCCGTCCGGGCCCAGCAGGTCGATGCCGAGGATCGCCACCAGGACGACCGCCGCCTGGACCACGACTGGCGCCCTGCCGAGTGAAGCCCAGAAGCCGTCCGTTCGGCCCCGTGGCGCGAACTGCAGGACGAGTCCGAGCAGGAGAAGCGCCACCACTCCCCCATCCAGCGACGGTGCAGCGGTCCAGGATCCCCCGAGGGCCCCGAAGACCTCCAACGCCCGCTCCAGGTCCACGGCTCGGAAGAACACCCAGCCGATGCACACCAGGTGGAAGGTGGCGACGACGCTCACGAAGCGGCCCAGCCGACTGACAGGCGCCTCTCCCCTACGGTCCCGGACGATGCGGCCGACGACCAGTCCGATGCCGTGGAGCAGCCCCCAGATCAGGAAGGTCCACCCTGCGCCGTGCCAGAGGCCGCCGAGCACCATCGTGACGAGCAGGTTCCGGTACGTCCTCGCCTTCCCCCGCCGACTGCCGCCCATTCCGATGTACAGGTAGTCCCTGAGCCACGTCGACAGGCTGATGTGCCAGCGTCGCCAGAATTCCTGCAGCGATGCAGCCCTGTACGGCTGGTTGAAGTTCTCGGGGAACCGGAAGCCCAGGAGCAGGGCGAGGCCGATGGCGATGTCGCTGTAGCCGCTGAAGTCACCGTAGATCTGAAGCGCATAGCCGTAGACGGCGAGAAGCGTCTCGAGGCCGGTGGCGCCACCGGGATCGGCGAAGACGCCGTCGACGAGGCGTGACGCCAGGACGTCCGCCAGCACGACCTTCTTGAACAGGCCACCCAGGATCAGTTGCATCGAACGACCCGTGTCGAGTGGCGCCCGCTCGTTCGTCGCCAACTGCTCCAGGAAGTCCCGGGCTCGGACGATCGGTCCCGCCACCAGTTGCGGGAAGAAGGCGACGAAAAGGGCGAAGTCTCGAAGATCGCGGGTCGGGCGAAGTGTCCCCCGGTGGATGTCGAGCGAGTAGGACATCGTCTGGAAGGTGTAGAAGCTGATGCCGACCGGGAGGATGATCCCGAGCGGTCGCGCCGACACGGTCATCCCGAGGTCGGCCATCAGGTTCACGAACTCGGTGACGAAGAAGTCGGCGTACTTGAAGACGCCGAGCATGCCCAGGTTCGTGGTCAGGCTGACGATCAGGAAGGCCTTGCGCCGCCTCGGGTCCGACGAGGCGTCGATGGCGATCCCCGTTCCGTAGTCGACGAGTGTCGAGATCCAGATCAGCGTCAGGAAGCGCCAATCCCACCAGGCGTAGAAGACGTAGCTGGCAACGAGCATGGTGGTCTTCCAGGCCCGGGGCCGCTTCAGGAGCACCGTATGGGCGGCCAGGACGAGCGTCAGGAAGACGGCGAAGGTGATCGTCGGAAACAACATGGGCGGCCCGAGTCTGCCACCCGACGGCTCCTGCTCCTGCTGTCACCGGCGTCGGCCACCTCGTGCCCCGACCAGACCGGGTGGGGCCGGTACGATCCGCCGACGATGGCGGCTCCACACCGACCCCCCGACGAACTGCCCGAAGGCGGCCTCGACGCGCTCATCGATTTCTCGGGGATTCGCCGCATCCATGTCCTCGCCTGGCGCGACCTGGACGACCCGGAGGCCGGCGGATCCGAGGTCCATGCCCACGAAGTTGCCCGACGCTGGGCCGATGCAGGGCTCGAGGTCACGTTCCGCACCTCACATGCGGCCGGCCACTGCACCTCGACCCGACGGGCCGGCTACCGGGTGGTCCGCCGGGCCGGTCGCTACCTCGTCTTTCCACGGGCGGTTGCCGCGGAACTTCTCGGCGCCCACGGGCGTCGCGACGCCCTGGTCGAGATCTGGAATGGTGTGCCCTTCTTCTCGCCGCTCTGGGCCGCCAAGCCCCGGATGGCCTTTCTCCACCACGACCACGAACTGCTGTGGCCCATGGTCCTCTCCCCCGGCCTGGCCCGCCTGGGTTCCTTCCTCGAGCGCCGGATCGCCCCGCCCTGCTACCGGAAGACGCCGATCGTCACCCTTTCGGAGTCCTCGAGGGCCTCGCTGATACGCGACCTCCACCTACCGGGGCACGGAGTCCACGTGGTCGAACCGGGCATCCATTCCCGCTTCTCGCCCGCTGCCGACCGCTTCCCGACGCCGCTGGTGGTCGCAGCGGGCCGCCTGATGCCCTCGAAGCGCTTCGACGCCCTGATCCGGATGGTTGCCGAGGTCCGGCGGACGGTCCCCGACACCCGGCTCGAGATCCTCGGCGAGGGCTATGTCGAAGAGGAACTGCTCGAGGTCATCGCCGAACTCGGCGCCGACTCCTGGGTCGACCTGCGAGGGCACGTCGACGACGCCGAGTTGGTTGCCGCCTACCGGCGGGCATGGGTGGTGGCGAGCGCTTCGTCCAGCGAGGGTTGGGGTATGACCCTCACCGAGGCCGCCGCTTGCGGGACCCCCGCTGTGGCGACACGGATCCCCGGCCATGAGGATGCTGTCGAACACGGCGTGTCCGGCCTGCTCGCCGACGATGACCGGCAGTTGGCCGACCACCTCACAGGCCTGCTCGCCGACGACGAGCGTCGTTCGGAGCTCGGCCGGGCGGCGCTCACACGGTCCGCCCGGTACGACTGGGACCGGACGGCGACCGAGGCCTTCCGGGTCCTCGCCTCGACGGCGCCACCACGGGGCCCGTGAATCCCCGCTTGCGCCGACTCGGCGCACGCCTGTTCCGACAACTCGACGCTGGCCGGGGACAGGTGGCCCTGCTGGCCCTACTGGCCTACCTGCCGCTCCTCCTCACCCACCGGGGCATGGTGGCGGCCGACACCAAGCCCTACCTGACGCTCGATCCATGGGGCCTCCTCTCCGACGCTTCGTCGATGTGGCAGCCGGACTTCGCAATGGGCACGGTCACGCACCAGAACCTCGGCTTCCTCTGGCCCGTCGGGCCGTTCTTCGCAGCAGGCGACCTTCTGGGCCTCTCCGACTGGGTCGTGCAGCGCCTCTGGCTTGGTTCGATCCTGTTCGCCGCAGGCCTTGGACTGCGCTGGTTCCTCCGCACCATCGGCTGGCGGGGCACCCCGGTCCTCGTCGCCTCCCTCGCCTACATGCTCAGCCCCTACGTCCTCGACTACATCGCCCGCATCTCCGTGATCCTGCTGCCGTGGGCGGGACTCCCGTGGATGCTTGCCCTGACGGTCCGGGCGCTGCGGACGCCGGGATGGCGGCATCCGGCGCTCTTCGCCCTCGTCACCCTCACGATCGGCGGGGTCAACGCCACCTCGCTGCTCCTCGTCGGCCTTGGCCCGGTGCTCTGGATCGCATGGAGCGTCGCTGAGGGCACGGTCGCCTGGCGGAGGGCCCTCGGCGCATCGAGTCGAATCGGGTTGCTCGTGCTCGCAACCTCCGTCTGGTGGGCCATCGGACTCCGGACCCAGGCCGCCTACGGCCTCCCCACGCTTCGGCTCACCGAGACCTATGAGGTGATCGCCGACGCCGCAACCGCCCCCGAACTGTTCCGTGGGCTGGGGTACTGGTTCTTCTACGGTCAGGACAAGCTCGGTGCCTGGATCGAGCCCGCCTACGCATACACGCGGTGGGCGCTTCCCCTCTCCTTCGCCCTCCCGCTGTTCGGCCTTCTGGCGGCTGCCGTGACGCGTTTCCGGTACCGGAGCCACCTGCTCCTGCTGTTCGGCGTCGGGATGCTCGCCGCTGTCGCCGCCCATCCGTTCGATTCGCCCTCACCGCTTGGACAGGTCTTCAAGGCGTGGACGACCACGGACGCCGGCTTGGCGATGCGCAGCACGCCCCGTGCTCTTCCGCTCGTGGTGCTCGCGACATCGGTCTTCCTGGGCGCCGGGGCGGCGGCACTCGGGCGGCGCATTCCCCGCTTCCGCGAGCCCCTTGCCGCCATCCTCTGCCTGGCGATCCTCGCCAATTTCGCCCCGCTGTGGCGCGGGCAACTCCTGGGGGACAACCTCGAGCGGCCCGAGGAGGTTCCTGCCCACTGGTTGGCGCTGGCAGCGTCGCTGGATGACGTCTCCGATCCCCACGAGACGCGGGTCCTGGAGGTTCCCGGGAGCGACTTCGCCGCACACCGTTGGGGTAATACCGTCGATCCGATTCTGCCGGGGCTCATGGAGCGCGGACACGTGGCCCGTGAGTTGGTCCCGCTCGGAACCCCTGCCTCAGCGTCGTTGCTCGTCGCACTCGACACCGAGATCCAGGAGGGCCGCTTCGATCCCGGGTCACTGGCACCCCTCGCCCACCTCATGGGCGTCGGCGACATCGTCTTTCGCGGCGACCTGCAGTACGAGCGCTACCGCACACCCCGTCCTCCCGATCTCTGGGCCGACCTGCTTGCGGCCGACGGACTCGGTGTTCCGACTCTCCATGGCGACGGCCTGGCGAACGTGGCCGGGCCCCAGCGGCCGCTCGTCGACGAACACACACTCGACCGGCCACCCGGCGCTCAGGTGCCGCCGGCCGTCGCCGTCTTCGCCCTCGAGGAGTCCAGCCCAATCCTCCGGGCCGCCGACCCGAGCCGCCCGGTCGTCATCGCCGGCGACGCCGAGGGACTGGTCGCCGCCGCCGGTGAGGGCTTCCTCGAACCGGGCCGGCCCGTGTTCTTCAGTGCCACACTCGCCGAGTCGCCCGATGTCGTGAACCAGCCGGGCGCGCTGCTTCTCCTGACCGACACCAACCGCAAGCGAGGACAGCGCTGGGGAACCATCAGAGAGACCCAGGGCTATACGGAACGCCTCGATGAGGTGTCGCTCGCCGACGATCCCACCGACCAGCGACTGGAGGCCTTCCCCGACCTGCCGGGCAGCCAGACCGTGGCCTTCCAGGAGGGCATCCGCGCGTCAGCGACCGCGTACGGGAACCCGGTGACCTTCATTCCCTCAACCAGGCCCTTCCACGCCGTCGACGGCGATCCCCAGACCGCATGGTCGGTGTCGGCATTCGCCGACGCTCGCGGCGAACGACTCCTGCTCGAGTTCGATGAACCGGTTCCCGTTCCGAGCGTGACGCTGCTCCAGGCGGTCACCTACGGGCAAAACCGCACCATCACCGATGTCCGCATCCACCACGATGGGGGTAGCACCGACGTGGCCCTCGGCGAGCCCTCACATTCGTCAGGACAGGTCGTGCCACTCGGAATTTCCTCCACGTCATTCCTCGATATCGAGATCATGGCCACCAGTGAGGGCGACCCGAAGTGGTACTTCGGCTACAGCGGGGTCGGATTCGCCGAGGTCGGGGTGCCCGGCGTGTCGGCCGACGAGACCATCGCCCTCCCAACCGACCTGACGGACCTGCTCGACGTGGACCATGGACAGGAGTTCGCCGTGCTCCTCACCCGTCTCCGGTCCGATCCACTTGATCCGGTCCGTACGGACGGCGAGGAGTACCTCGACCGCACCCTGGTCCTTCCCTGGGACCGGACGTTCGCGTTGTCCGGCGAATCCAGGCTTTCGGCCCATGCCTCCCCGGAGACGATCGCCACGCTCCTCGGCGCGGACGCCTGGCCGACGACCGCTTCTGCCACCTCATCGCTTGCTGGATCCGTGCGCTCGAGCGCCGCCTCCGCCATCGACGGAGACGACGATTCGTCCTGGCAGTCGGCCCTCGGAGGACAGAACGGACAGGAGATCACCCTCTCCTTCCTGGAACCTCAACGAGTCGGCCCGCTCACGCTGCGCTTCCGGGATGACGGGAACCACTCGGTTCCGACGGTCATCGCTATCAGCGGGGACCAGGCGACACTCGGGACCTACCACTTCGAACCACTCCCCCCACCAACCGATGGGGAGCGGCGACTGGAGGTCGACCTTCCCGATGTCGAGGTCTCGGAGCTCTCGATTCGCATAGAGGTGGTCCAGCAGAAGGTGACCATGGACTGGTATTCGGGGCTTCCCGTCGAACTCCCGGTTGGCCTGATTGACATTGAAGGACTCCCGGTGCCCCCGATCAACCGGCTCCTCCCGGTCTCGTGTCGTGACGACCTGATCCTCCTGGACGGTGAACCGGTACCGGTGCGGATGACCGGATCTGCCGACGATGCCCTGGAGCGGACGGCGATCGCCATAGAGGCCTGCGGCCCGGCACTTCAACTCGACGCCGGCGAGCACCATCTCGAGGTAGCCCCCGGAAGGTCGACGGGAATCGACATCGACCGCCTCGTACTGCGCTCCGTTGGGAGCGGTGCTTCGCCGACATCGGACAGCCTTCCCACCGTCCGGGTCGTGGATTGGAGCAAGACCAGCCGTGACCTCGTCGTAGCGGGGTCGCCCTCCCCCTTCTGGCTGGTGCTCGGGGAGAGCTTCTCCGACGGCTGGCGACTCTCCTCGGATGCCATCGAGGTCCCGGCGGCCCCCGTGCTGGTCGACGGCTACGCCAACGGCTGGCTCATCGACTCCGCTGGCCACGAGGGGGAGTTGTCGCTCCACCTCGAATGGACTCCGCAGCGCATAGTGCGCATCGGTCTACTCGTCTCCCTCCTGGCTGTGTTCCTCTGTCTGGCCCTGGCCCGGAAGGGGCGCAGGGACGAGGGAGCGGACGAGGCGGCAGTCCACCTCGTCGATCCGCGCGGCGGCCTGGTGGTCACCGGCAACAGGACTGCCGCCATGGTGGGCGTCGTCTTCGCCGTCGGCGCCTGGTCGAACCTGCCGGCTTGGCCGGTGGCCGCTCCCCTTCTCGGCGTGGCGATGGGCCTCGTGCTGGCCGGACGCTGTTGGCGTCGCATCCTTCCCCTGCTGGCCACCGTGTTGATGGCGACCGCCGCTCTCATGGTCGTGGTCGACCAGGTCCGTTTCCGCTACCCACGCGACTTCATCTGGCCGACGTTCTTCGACCAGTACCACGTCATCGGGGTCCTGGCGGTGCTCTGCACCCTGGCCGAGGCGCTCCGGTCCCTGCTGGCGCGGCGGGCCGTTCGGCCTGCCGGTCGACCCCCGGGGGGTCAGTAGCGGTCGACGGTTCCCGTCACCAGCCACGTCAGCAGGATCGACGCCGTCGCAAGCACGGGGATCGCGGCGAGGACGAGGCGTGCCATCTCCTCGGGCAGGCGGTCGAGGGTCTGGGCCAGTCGCCGCGGTGCCGCGGCGAGGAGCATCAGCACGAGGAGCGGTGCCGAGTACCGGGCCATCTGTTGGCCGATCGTGTCGTAGCCCACGTGGTCCGTGAAGTACACGTAACTGGAGCCGAACAACACCAGGATCATTCCGGCAGTTCCGAGGCCCAAGAGCCACCGATCGGGTCCCCGGAGGCCTCTGAAGTCCTTCCGGTCGAGGCGCAGCAGGGCAGCCACCAGCAGGAGGAGGAACAGCCACGGCAGCACCGCCGGCAGCCGGGACGTGAAGAAGCCGAAGTTCCGGAACCAGTCCTGCACGTAGTGGTCGAGTTCGGTGAACCAGGTCTCGAGTGAGGCCCACACGAAGCCCGGGATGTCGCCCAACAGGCGCTCGCGCTGCACCTCCGGCTGGAGGGCGAGGTCTCCGTAGCCCATCGTGGAGGTCACGGCCTGGTACTTCGTGGAGGAGTTGAGGAGGGTGACGAGGAGTCCGAGGCCGAGTGTGCCGGCGCCGACCCTGGCTGCCAACCGTCCTTCGGGCGTCCGGCGACGGAGGCCGGCGACCGGGAGCAGGGCGAGGACGAGGAAGTACGGGGGCTTGGCGAGCGCCAGAAGAAGCGTTCCCGATACGAGCAGCCACAGTGGGATCTCTTCGTCGGCCCGTACCCGCGTCCACAGGGCCACGACCAGGAAGAGGGCGGCGGCGGTGAGGGCATCGGGTGAGATCGTCGCGCCGAGGGTGAGGTGCATCGGGAGCAGGGCGAGGGCGGCGAGCGTCCAGCGGAACGCCGAGGCGGTCCGTACGGCCAGGACCGCCAGGCCCAGGTAGGCGGCCAGGTTGGCGATTCGTCCCGCCCACAGGGCCAGGACCCCCGGGGCGTCGGCGGCGACGGGTACCAGCATTCCGACCGCCGCAGGCAGGTATGCAACCGGAGGCGAGGCGTTGGTCGGTCGGAGGTCGACATGGAGGGTCCGTCCGTCCGGGCTGCTCCCAAGGAGGTCACCGGTCAATGCCGCCGTCCATGCCGGATTGCCGTCCACCCAGTTCTGCTGTACAAGCAGGGTGTCCTCGCTGTAGCTGGCGGGAATGGGTGTCCCGAGACCCTCCTCGTGGGTGGGGAACAGTGATCCGCCGGCCATGTCGACAGCTCGGGCGAAGTGGGTGTGCTCGTCGTAGCCGGTCCAGGCCGGGGCGAGGAGGGCGATCAGGAGGCCGAGGGGAACGCCGACGAGGAGGAGCAGGCGCTGTGGGCTCACCCGGGCAGCGTACCGATGAGTCCAGCGGCACCCGGGGCAGCGTTCCCGCCCAAGTAGGGTCGGCTCCCGTGTCCGAACCGCCCGTCCTCCTACTCCATGGCTTCGGCACGTCCTTCGCCAGCACCTGGGTCGGCAACGGGTGGACGGCGCTCCTCGAGGACGCCGGCCGCGACTTCATCGCCGTGGACCTCCTCGGGCACGGTAAGGCTCCCAAGCCGCACGACCCAGATGCCTACCGGGACCTCGAGGAACATGTCATGGCGGCGCTGCCCGAGGAACCGGTGGACGCCATCGGCTTCTCGTACGGGGCGCGGACGCTCCTGGTCCTGGCCTCCCGACACCCCGGTCGCTTCAACCGCCTCGTGGTGGCGGGAGTCGGCGCCCGACTCATGGCGCCCGACGACTGGAGGACCGAGGCGGTCGTCGAGGCCGTGAGGAGCGGTCAGGCGGAGCACCCGCAACTTGCCTACTTCGCGCGCCTTCCCGAGGCCGAAGACGCCGACCGGGAGGCCCTGGCGGCCTTTCTCGAGCGACCCGACCGGGGGCCCCTCACTGCGGAGTTGCTTGGAGCAGTGGACGTGCCTGTGTTGGTCGTCCTCGGCGAACGGGACGATGCCGGGCCGGCCGAGCCACTGCTCGATGCGCTTCCCGACGCCAGGCTCGTACTGCTCCCGGGCGTCGACCACTTCGCCACCCCGAAGGACTTCGGCTTCATCGACGCCGCCCTCGGCTTCATCGACGCGCTGCCCTTCTAGGAACCTCGGGCGTCTCAGCGCAGGGGCGCTGCGGTCGGGGCGATCGGTGACGGTAGGTGGGTGGCTCCCATGAGGTGCTGATCGACCGCTGCCGCGCACGAGCGCCCCTCGGCGATGGCCCAAACGATCAGCGACTGGCCTCGCCCCATGTCACCGCAGACATACACCCCGTCGACGTTGGTGGCGTAGGCGCCGTCCCTGGCGACGTTGCCTCGGGCATCGAGGTCGACACCGAGCCCATCTGTCAGGGCCCCCTGCTCCGGACCGGTGAATCCCATGGCGAGGAACACCAGGTCCGCCCGAAACACCTCCTCGCTGCCCTCGACGGGCTCGAAGGACATCCGACCGTCGGTGAAGGCCTGCTCGACCCGGTGGGTCCGGAGTCCGGTCAGGTGGCCGTCCTCGCCGAGGAATTCGGCGGTGTCGATGGCAAAGACCCGCTCGCCGCCCTCCTCGTGTGCGGAGGAGACCCGGTAGAGCATCGGCCAGGTCGGCCACGGGTTGGCGTCGGGCCGGTCGTCGGACGGCCGGGGCATGATTTCGAACTGGTGGATCGAGGCCGCTCCCTGCCGGTGGGCGGTGCCTAGGCAGTCGGCACCGGTGTCGCCACCGCCGATGATCACGACGTGCCTGCCGGATGCGTCGATCGGCGAATGGTCGATGTCGCCTTCCTGGAGGCGGTTCCCCCAAGGGAGGTACTCCATGGCCTGGTGGACGCCGTCGAGTTCGCGGCCGGGGATCGGGAGGTCTCGCCACCGGGTGGCTCCGCAGGCGAGGACGACGGCGTCGTAGTCCGAGCGCAGGTCTCCGACCAACAGGTCGGTGCCAACCTCGACGTTCGTGCGGAACTCGGTGCCCTCGGCCTCCATCTGGGCGAGCCGGTGGTCCAGGTGCCTCTTCTCCATCTTGAACTCTGGGATTCCGTAGCGCAGGAGTCCGCCGATGCGGTCGGCGCGTTCGAACACCACGACCTCGTGTCCGGCCCGCGTCAACTGCTGGGCGGCAGCGAGGCCGGCCGGGCCGGAGCCGATCACCGATACCCGTCGACCGGTGCGCTCCTGGGGAGGTTGCGGCAGGATCCAGCCCTCTTCCCAGGCACGGTCCACGATGCTGACCTCGACCTGTTTGATGGCCACGGGCGCCTCGTTGATGCCTAGGACACAGGCGGCTTCACATGGAGCCGGACAGAGGCGTCCAGTGAACTCCGGGAAGTTGTTCGTGGCATGCAGGCGTTCGCTGGCCTGGCGCCAGTGCTCCCGGTGGACGAGGTCGTTCCAGTCCGGGATGAGGTTGCCGAGCGGACAACCGTCGTTGCAGAACGGGATGCCGCAGTCCATGCAGCGGCTGGCCTGCTCCCGGAGATCGTCCTCCGGGAAGGGTTCGTAGACCTCTCTCCAGTCGCGGAGACGGACCGGAACCGGTCGACGTTCCGGGAGGACGCGATCGTGCTTGAGGAAGCCGCGTGGATCGCCCATGGCCGGCTCCTCAGGCCCTCGTGGAGGCCATGATCGCCTCCACCTCGTCGCGTCCTCCGGAACGGGCGGCAGACGCGGCCTCGAGTACCCGTCGGTAGTCGGTCGGCATGACCTTCCGGAAGGTCCCGGCGGCCTCGGGCCAGGAGCCCTGCAACCGCTCGGCCACCTCGGAACCGGTCTCCGCGTGGTGTCGGGCCAGGACATCCCGAAGCCAGTCGGCGTCCTCGTCGTCGAGGTCCTCCAGTATCACCATCTCGGGGTTGACCCGCTTGGCGAAGGACCGGTCCTCATCGAGGACGAAGGCAATGCCTCCCGACATGCCGGCGGCGAAGTTGCGTCCGGTCGGGCCCAGAACGACGGCCCGTCCTCCGGTCATGTACTCGCACCCGTGATCGCCGATGCCCTCGACAACCGCCAGGGCACCGGAGTTGCGGACGCAGAAGCGCTCACCGACCACGCCCCGGATGAAGGCCTCGCCGCCCGTGGCCCCGTAGAGGATCACATTGCCGGCGATGACCTGCTCTTCGGCCCGGAAGGGCGAGTCCTCGGGTGGCCGGACGGTGATGCGCCCGCCCGAGAGCCCCTTGCCCAGGTAGTCGTTGGCGTCGCCGACCAGGCGCAGCGTGATGCCCCGGGGCACGAACGCTCCGAAGCTGTTGCCGGCTGAGCCGTCGAGGTCGATCGTGATCGTGTCGTCGGGGAGACCCTCTCCACCGAACCGTCGGGTCAACTCGTAGCCGAGCATCGTCCCGGTCGAGCGGTCGACGTTGCCGATTGCCGTTCGGATGGCGACCGCCGAGCCGTCGGCCAGTGCCGGTGCCGCCTCGGCGATCAGGGTCCGGTCGAGGATCTCTTCGAGGCCGTGCTCCTGTCCGGTTGCCTGGTGGCGGAGCGCTCCCTCCGGGAGTTCGGGCACGTGCAGGATCGGCGTGAGGTCGAGGCCGTCGGCTTTCCAGTGGGCGACCGCATCGGCGATGTCGAGGCACTCGACCTGGCCGATGGCCTCCTCGAGCGACCGGAATCCGAGTTGGGCGAGCAACTCGCGTACCTCTTCAGCGATGTACTCGAAGAAGTTGACGACGAATTCCGGCTTCCCGGTGAACTTCTTGCGCAACTCGGGGTTCTGCGTGGCCACGCCGACCGGGCAGGTGTCGAGGTGGCAGACCCTCATCATGATGCAGCCCGACACCACCAATGGAGCCGTGGCGAATCCAAACTCGTCGCCACCCAGGAGGGCGGCGATCATCACGTCGCGTCCGGTCTTGAGTTGGCCATCGACCTGGACGACGATCCGGTCGCGCAGGCCGTTGAGCAGCAGGGTCTGCTGTGTTTCGGCGAGGCCCAGTTCCCACGGTGCGCCGGCGTGCTTGATCGAGGACAGCGGCGAGGCACCGGTCCCACCGTCATGGCCCGAGATGAGGACCACGTCAGCGTGGCCCTTGGCGACGCCCGCAGCGACGGTCCCGACGCCGACCTCGGCCACGAGCTTGACGTGGACGCGAGCCTCGGGGTTGGCGTTCTTGAGGTCGAAGATGAGTTGCGCCAGGTCCTCGATCGAATAGATGTCGTGGTGCGGCGGCGGCGAGATCAGGCCGACGCCGGGCGTGGAATGACGCGTCTTGGCGATCCAGGGGTACACCTTGTGGCC
>TARA_B110001454_G_scaffold40792_1_pt1 | contig 18267 bp, 27 predicted proteins | sample TARA_B110001454 | Tara Oceans TARA_B110001454 (sample SAMEA4397004) | marine metagenome | biome: Polar Biome; feature: [MES] marine water layer (ENVO:01000295) within the mesopelagic zone...; material: water (ENVO:00002006), including particulate matter (ENVO:01000060) such as...... | reverse complement strand
GAGAATCCACTTGAGGTGCAGGAGGTATACGGCGCACAGGATTTGCGTATCCGTGCCTATATATCTGAATTAGGTTTGGATGATTTGTATGAAGAGAGTTATCGGGCTTGGAGGGTAGCGGAAGGTTTGCCTCCTGTTTCGGATGTGACTGATTCTGCAAGCCGACTTCTGGCTGATACACATGAAAGAACTTATCTGGGACTCTGGAGACAAGAGGTCGTCCGTACACAGAATCGTCGGATAATGATGCGTGACCATCCGACTCTATCGCCAATGAATGAATACTCTGATGAATCTGTGGTGCCAAACCTTGATTCCTTGACGGATGAACAGCATGAACTGTATTCGGAACTGTCGGGTGGTGATATTGCCGGAAATATATGGGGTGTTGGTACCAGTGGTGATGAGATAACAAGAGAGTGGCTAAAGGGTCTTGGATATGACGGTCTTCATATTAAAGAAGCATTCATGGGTCCAGATGGAGATGTTTATAGAAGAGGTTTACCAGAGCAGGCTTCTTGGGTTGCATTTGATCCTGACCAAATCTCTAAGATCGATGGCAGTGGGCTTGGCGGGGACGTCGCTCAGGTAATCAGAGACTTGGGGTACCCAGAGGAGATGGCTACTGATCAGTTGTTTCAAGAGTTTGTAATATACAGTGAGATCACCAGACATGCCGAAAAGAGTACGGTAATTGACCCGTTCTCACCGGAGTCGGCACGCCTTGCACAGACAAGGCCTTACGATTGGAAGGCGTTCAGTGAGTCACGGGGATATACCGAAGCAGAGATCGCTGACTACGAGCATTGGATGGATCTGGTAGAGGAGGTTGACGCAAAGTATCCTGAGGATGGGACTGGTGCGGCATCAACATCACAGGGTTTTATATACAATTTGGAGACAGAGTTTCAACGTGATCTTGAGTTCCGACGCTTCGGTACCGGTGGTGGCGCTTCCCGTGCCAGTATCCGGTTGCGTGAGTCGTGGGAGAAGTATGGTGGCATGTTCGGTTTCGGTGGGCTTGCGCTCGCAAATGGAATAGAGTATTCAGACGAGCCACAGATACAGGATTGGGATTCTTTTGCTAATGTTATGTGGGGTGAAGAACCAACTAGTAGTTTCGGAAGGGCGATGAAGGTGGCGCAAACAACCGGTCAGTTCAATGAGGGACTAGATCCCGGCTTCTGGGCACAGTTGGATGAGTTCATTAACGACAGTGACGGTGAGGTTCAGCCTCTAATGGGTCGAATGGATCCAGCCGACTACAAGCATATGCACCACCAGTTGTTGAAGAGTGACCCGGAACTTGCCGCAGAGTTGGGTGAGATGGCTAATACGTCAATGACTAACGGTATGGCAGCCATGTTGCATTACCCGAATGGCAGCCATTGGGCTACGAATAACGCTGACCGGTATGGATTGAGGTTGCGTGAGGGGTTCGATAATGTGGTGGAGCCGGTGGGTGAGCGGCTGAAGCAGGGGCCGACTGACTTCAGCACGATGACTGAGGCTGACAAGGTGCGGCATTTCATGGAGGTTGCGGGTGGAACTTTGAAGTATCGTGATCCCGTTCAGGAAGAGGCCGCTAGTGGATAGCCAAGCCCACCTTGATTCTGGTATAGCAGCCGCCCTCGCCGCTGGGGAAGAAGATGAGTGGGGGAATGTTTTAGAATACCACTGGGCTAATGAGATCACAGAGTTGCAAGACTTTATCGCTGGTTGGATTGCCAAGATCAATGGTGAAGGTGGGACTAAACCGGATCCTTACACGGTGGAGGCACTGTTCCAAGCAGACTTGGAATCGCAGGAGTGGTGGCAGGACACGCATCAGGCGTATCGTGATGCAGAGCAGCAGCGGATAAGCGACAACGGTACATGGACAGAGAACTTAAGGATTGAAAAGGCAGATATTAAACGGCGTGCTGAAGCATTGGGCTACTCCCTTACTGCTGCGGACCTTCAGACACTTGCCTTTAATAGCCTTCATGCGGTCACTGGTGGGTGGGTTGACGACGCATTGGATCGTCAAATCATCAAGTTTAAGACAACAGTGGATGAGGTTACGACCGCCTCTTCCGCACCGATGGGTGTGGGTTCGATTCGTGGGTCGTTTGATACTTATCAGGGGGTTGCAGCAGCAAACCTTGTTACCGTGACTGATGACAGGGTGTGGGGGTGGGCACACAAGTTTCAGAATAATGAGTTGACTGACGAGCAGATCAAGCAGGAAATCTATGACATTGGCAAGAACCAGTACGGGTTCGTTGACGAGGAGCGGTGGGACCGGTGGCGGAATGCTGGCACGACGCTAAGTGACCATTTGAACAATCGGCGTGTGGCTATTGGTGGTGTCTGGGAGATTGGTGCGAATGAGGTCAACTGGGATAGCCAGTTCATGCAGGATAATCTTGTCTATAGTGACCCTAATGATCCCACCAAGGAGCGATTTAGAACGAGTAAGGAACTGAAACAGTTGGCGATGCGTAACGCAGACGGGTCTGTTAACGAACGATATGGAAAGACCTTGGGGTATAAGACTAAGAAGGCTGACTTTAGGAACATGATCTATCAAGGGTTCGGAGTCATCTAATGGCAATCACCACGGCGGGTAAGGCAGGTTGGTGGCAGGGGCTTAGTGCGGGTGAACGGGCGACGTTCATCAGTGACAACCCTGCCGCTCCGGCAGGCACCCCATTCGGAGAAGGCGTGCAGTACGCAACGTATGACGAATCCGGCAGGATCGTACACAGTAAGGACCCGCTGACTGATCCCAATGCTGTGCCCATATCAGGTATGGGCAAGGATATTATGGCTAAGTGGGATCCAGTAGGGACAGCAGAACTGGACGCACAACAGATGCGTTTCAACACTTGGATGGAGGCATCTGGCTATGAAGAGGGTGTTGGATATGGTAGCAGCGGTAACACAGCATGGCAGTTGTTCGATCAGGTAGAGCGAGCCGGTGGCACAGCCAGCACCTTCGACCCGTTCACCGGTTGGGTAGACGGTGCAAGCGCGGCAGGTCAGAGTGGTCCCACGATGGCTGACGGCTCTGGTCAAATGGACTTCGGGGGGAGTAACCAAGGAGAGGAGTTCTCTTTAGGAGACTTTGTGGCTGCTCTAACAGCCATTGGTATCCCTAACGACATGGCACAGTCGTTGTGGACGTGGGGGCAGGAGAAGATGCTGGATGCCACCTACCCTGTAGAGAACTTTGTCGTAGATATCTATGAGCAGCCAGCATTTCAGGCTCGGTTCCCTGCCATTAAAGAGATGCAGGGACGTGACGATGTGCGCCCCATTAGTCCTAAAGATTATCTTGCCTTCGAAGAGGACGTTAAGGAGTTACTGACACGACACTCTGCGGGTGGCCAGAACATCAACTTTGATGGTTTAATCACTAGCCTTCTCACCAATACAGTTGGTACTGGTGAGGTAGAAGAACGGCTGGTTGCTGCTAAACGGGTGCTAGGCAACGTTCCAGAAGAAGTGAAGACGACATACATGGCGTGGTATGGGCCGGGTGTCGCTGAGGAAAACCTTATGAAGACCTTCCTTGACCCAGAAGATAAATGGGGTGGATCGTGGGCTGATGTGGAGGCAGAGGTAGCGACATCAGAGATCGGTGGATGGACCCGTCTACGGCTGGCTCTGGATGACGAGGCAGCGGGACTGACCCAGCAGACAGCATCAAACATCGCTCGTTTGGGGCTGTCTCAGCAGAACATTTGGCAGCGGTTGGACGCATTGAAGAATCAAGAGAAACTATTTAGTGAAAAGTTAGGTGAGGAAGACTTCACAATCACAGGTGAGGGTGTTGATGCGGCATTCGATCTTGACTTTGATGCACAGGATGCACTGGAACAACGTAAGGATACCCGTTCAGCAGAGTTCGGTGGCGGTGGTGGTGCTATGCTAGCAGGAGCAACTACAGGGTTTGGAGCGGCCAATGCCTAAAGTTGGGAAGAAGAAGTTTGCTTATACCCAGAAGGGTAAGGCTGCTGCAAAGAAGCACGCTAAGAAGACAGGAAAGAAGGTACAAAGTGGTTACTAAGGATCTCTTTGAGAGGGCTATAGCGACGTTTGTGCAGGCGTTCCTTGCTGTATACGTTGTGGGTAGTACCGACTCGTTGAAGGCCGCTGGTGTGGCTGGAGCGGCGGCTCTGTTGAGTTTCGTTAAGGGTGTGGCTGCGTCACGCTTTGGTGATGGATCAGCATCAGTGGCGTCGTAATGGAATGGGTTGGCTCCCTTGGTTTAGTGGGAGCAGCCCTTGTCACCGGACTCTTTACCGTGATAGCCAACCGGTTGCGTAGAGAGAACACATCCCAGCACGCAGCCAATCAGATTAAGTTAGAGGCTATTGGTGTGGATGTCAGGGAAGTTAAGTGGGATATACGTCATGTGAAAGATTCGCATGACCACCATTTAGAGTGGCATTTAGACAAGACAGTATGATATGGTTATTCCGTTGGCCGCTGTGCGCCATGTATTTGGCCGGTGAGTGCCATCACCGTTGGGATCGCCCACGCTCCCGATGAGTATTAAGTGGAGACTGACCCGGTTGACGACTGGCGACGTTGAACTAGTCACCCCGCATAGTCCCTCCGACTATGTGCGACTCGGTTAAGGAGAGACATCATGGCAGAAACTCAGGAACCCGGAAGCATCAAGGAACTGCGTGATGCCGCTGATCGCGGCAAGAAAGCATCGCAGGAACTAGACGCTGTGAAACGCGAGATGGCGTTTCTAAAAGCGGGAGTGGATACAGACACGAAGGCAGGTCAACTACTGTTTAAGGCTTACGATGGTGATCTGGAAACAGATGCCATTAAGGCTGAGTGGCAGGAGTTGGTACCGGGATTGGCAGAGCCAGCCCCGGCTGAAACTGTGGATGCTACCGATACAGAGGTGGCACAGCAGCGACGGGATCTTGTCGGGGATAGTATCCCACCTGATACTCAGACAGAAAGCCCATACGACGCAGGACATCGTGAGTTCAAAGCGATGATGGATGCGGGTCGTCCCAAAGAGGACTCGGCAGCCAGATTCGTTCACACGGTGTTGGAAGCGGCGGGTGGGAATGATCCCGATGCTCGGGTTCTGCGCTGACTGATAATGCCTACATACGTTTACCGTTGTTCTGATTGCTTGGAGCAGTACGAGCGGACACAGTTGATATCCGATGATCCCGACAAGGTTTGTCAGGATTGCGATGGGACTGTCAAGCGGATACTACAAGCGCCAGCCTTAACGGCTGCTGCTGCACCTAGCAGGATGAATAAGGTTCCTCCGCCTAAAGCCAATCCGGTTTGGGAGAGGGGACTAGCAGGTAGTGAGAGGCGGGACGGCTCGTTTGTCCCGTATCTACATGCTGACGGTAGCAAAATTGGTGTCAAAGAGTTTGCCGATAATCGCACTAAGTACGAGCGGGCCATACGGGAGAACAAGAACCGACCCACTTAACTACTTAGGAGTACATCATGGCTATCGTTGGACATCCGGGCAGAGTCACTTCGTATGACTTAGCCGTCGGAGTAAAGATCAGTATGGACGAGGCGATCTTTATGATCTCGCCCATTGATTCACCATTTCTGAATGGCATCGGAACAGACGGGCGACAGTTGCTCGGCAGTTCCAGTGTGGATCAGACATCATGGAAGTGGATGGACGAGCAGTTGCTGCTGCCGCGCGCGAACATTTCGGCGGGGAACGCAGCACTGGGTGTAGCACATACCACTATGACAGTAGCAGTAGCCGATTCATACAAGTTTCAGGAGAACGATCTTGTAACTACTTTGGATCGGAGTCATGCTGCAACGGGTACTGTCCTTCTGGTCAGTGACGTTAACAACACAACCGGCGTTCTAACTGTCGGTGAGTGGGTTAACCATGCTGGACAGTTGGCTACTGCTCATGGAGCCAACGCTGACACTATTATCTGTGTCGGTAGCGCTTTGATTGAGGGTTCCGATGCGGGTCCGTCCCGTTCGGCAGACCGCACAATCCGTAGCGGTAACACGCAGATTTTCGGCCCGACCAAGGTTGACATGACGCGGACAGAGCAGCAGATCAGCCGGTATGGCGTGAGCGACGAGTTTGCCAAGCAGTTGTACGGCAGGACCGTTGAGAACGTCATCATGCGTGAGCAGGCTTACCTGTACGGCCAGAAGCGTGACGACACCTCTACCAAGCGTAGGTCAAGTGGTAGTTTGTCGTCATTCATCACTTCCAATGTGTCAACTGATAATGCGTTGACCATTGGTTCACTGGAAACCTTGATGCAGACAACGTACAACATAGGTGGGGTGCCTGATCTTCTCATGGCTAACCCCACCTCGTTGACCGACTTGAACAACATCTCGGATTCCAGCCGTGTGCGTACCGTCATTGACGATCCGCGCCGTGGCCGCGTACCCGTTACCTCTGTGTTCCACGAGTTCGGTGAGACACAGATCGTGCGGAACCGTTGGGTTGACAAGGGCGACGCCTTCATCATCGTGAAGGATAACGTCCAGCGTCGGGTGATCCAGCCCCTCATCGTTGAAGCCCTCGCAAAGACAGGCGACAGCGACTCGGTGCACATCGTGTGCGAGGAAGGCCTTCAGGTCAAGGCTGAACAGTACATGGCGAAGTGGAATACCCTCACCGATTACACTGGTGCTGGTGCTGGTTACGGATCCGTTTGATCCTTTAATCTAAACCGGATCGTGGGGGGCGGGGTCTATCCTCGTCCCCCACTAACCGATAGGATCACATCATGCCTACCATTAGTGATGCTATAACTCGCACAAAGCGCCTGCTTCATAGCAATACACGCACCGAATTGAATGCAATTCATACTGCGTTGCCTTCAGCAGCAACAGATATCATTAGGCTGAAGCATCAGACTGATGGGATCCGTGCTGGATCTTATATTTCTGTTGGTGGTGGCACTAACTCGCCTGAAACTATGTATGTTCACCTCCGTAATGGTGAATACGCAACGGTGCAGCGTGGTATTGATGGCAGTACCGCAAGGGAATGGGAAGCGAACACTCTCATTGAGGTTGAGCCACGGTTCACTGAGCATCAGATCCATGAGGCTGTAAAGGATGCCATCCGTGCCCTACCAGATAGCCTGTATGCAACGGCTGTCACGACTGCTTCGTTTGGTACAACGGAACAGTCCGTACCTGTCACCGACCTTGACGGTACAGGGTTTAATCAGATTCTATCGTCTACTCGTACTGCCCGTTCTGGTGAGGACCGACTGCTAGCCTTCAATGTCAAGGTACAAGAGTATGCTGGTGTCCATGAGTTGATCCGTCAGGAGTCTATTGAGAAGACGGTGACGGTTAAGGTGACGTATGCTCATCCGTTTGTACTAGATGCGCTAACTCTGGACATTGATCTTGTATCCACGGTAGGAATGACCCTTGAGATGACAGATATTCCAGCACTAGGAGCAGCAGCATCTCTGTTGCTTGGGGAGGAAAGTCTCCGATTGGATCTTCATGGTCAAGGAGTGAGTCGATCTGACTCAGCCGTCGCTGCCGGTGATCGCGCAAGGTATTCAATGATATTACAGGCGCAATGTGATCGTCGGATAAGTCAGGAGGCTCGTCGTCTGATGGCAAAATGGGGAGTGCGGACGGGTGCCGTAACTTCGTCCGTATTTCCGACCTCTCTTCGTGGGTAATCATGGGACTCCATCAAACTGTTCGTGATGCTCTACCTGTCCGCCTTGGTGACCGTAAATATAACATCGATCTTGCTCGTCTAGCCAGAGCCACCATCGACCCTATCCGACAGGGGTTCGATACACAGGGCCAGCCGGGTGAGCAGTCGCTGAATCAGGCTGGTGTGTGGAAACGTAGTCGTAATGACTGGGAGTTGGGTGCCGGTCAGCGCGAGAGCGACATGCAGGAATCTACACTGCGTGAATACCATACCAGTTTAGGTATAGATCCGTGGACTAAGGGTGAGATCAAGTTACATAAGGCGACATCAAAGACAAGCACGCCTGCGTTCACAACTGACAACATGTTCTTATCAACTGGTGGTAGTTACGTTTACATGACAGAGGGGCAGGATATCTATGCCTCAATAGATGGAGGACAAACATGGCCTACGACGTTCCCTCTGGCAGTACCGAGTCCCGTCAAGGGTATAGCGAGCGACGGTACGAATGTCTTTATTGCAGATGTCAACGGCGTTGCTGCTGTTACCGGAATCACTCCCAGTACGACCGGTATCTGGGCGCTGTCTGGGGCAGAAGACGTATGGGTTGCCAACGGGTATCTGATTGCTGCTGTGGGGTCACGACTGACTCATCTAAGCGGTACGTTGGCTACTCCTACAGCACCTGCTACCAGCGGTGACATCGCAAGCGGCGACTTTACGCAGGTAGACGGATGGAAAGAAGTTATCGGTACACCTGTTGGTATCTTTGCTGCCGGTAACAAGGGCACCAAAGGGAGGATCTACTACGTTGGGATCAATGACTCAACGTCAGCCCTCACTGCACCGGTAATAGCGGCTGAGTTACCTGACGGAGAGACTGTCAATACGCTGGTTGAGTACGGTGGGTTGGTAATCATTGGTACGTCGAAGGGTATCCGGGCTGCTCAGATCGTGGGTGAAGGTTATTTAACCTACGGGCCACGGATCAGTATCCCCGGTGGTGTCACCTGTCTGGAGGAACAGGGTGAGTTCGTCTGGTTCTCATGGTCTAACTATGGGACTCATACGGGGCTGGGTCGCCTTGGTTTGTCTGAGTTCACTGGTCAGTTGGTACCAGCCTACGCTTCCGACCTTATGGTATCCGCACAGGGGCCGATACGGGGGCTGGCTACTGTAACCATCGATGACGTGGACCGGCGGCTGTTCACTGTGTATGACAGTGGTACGCCTGCTAACACCGGAGCATGGTTGGAAGATGCCAGTACCTATGTGACCTCAGGCACACTCAACGAGGGACGTTTCAGGTGGGGCATCACCGAACTGAAGTCAGTCGTGTCAGTAGATATGCGACATGACACGCTGGTAACTGGTCAGTCGGTAGCCCTAACAGTTACCGATGACAGGACTCCTGCGGGTACCAAGACAATCATATCAGCGCAGCCGGGGACTGAAACACCGGGGATCAGACCGATTGCTGATCAGGTACCTATACCGGCGGGGGGTACTGGTATCAACCCCGTGCAGGGAGAGTTCATTACCAATACGTTGACACTTGTGGGGCCGGGTACCTCTACTCCTACGCTCTATCGGTGGACTGTACGCGCCATCCCGATGCCATTTGTGGCTGAGATTATCCAACTACCTATCATATTAACGTCGCAGACTACATTCGATGAGCGTGACGTGTACCAAGATATCTATGAGGACTATGCGTACTTGAAGAGTCTTCTGGAGAATCGCAGCCTAGCATTATTTATTATGGGAGATGAAACCAAGAACGTGTATGTATCTGGTGTCGGTTATGAGGCAGGCTCCCTTTCCAAGTGGTCTGATAGTACGCAGCGAGCAGAGCGACGACGAGATAGGTGGCCTGAAGGAGTCATTACTGTGACGCTGATAACCGTACAGACTGGTGAGACACTGGTCCCGACACAATACAGCAGCACGGGATGACGGAGAGATACTTCCCTGAGTACGGGTACGGTGTGCCACCTCGCAGGCAGGGGGGAACCGTTGGTGTCGGTGGTATATCGAATTGGTTGGGTACTCCAAGCCCGAAGGATGGTGTTACTAAACCCTTTATAAGAATTGGCACATCCACCGATGTGCTGAGTTCATCTGGGGAGGAGATTAAGTACCCGTTCCTCAGGTTCCAATCCGTTGCCATTGAAAACCATTCAGTGGGCATCGCGTGTCACGGGATTCATGATGCTACGGATGGTTGGGTGAGTTCGTTACGCATATACGGTGGGTCGCAGCAACAGACGGATGACTACCGGATGATTACATACATGACTGAGTACGATGACCACCCCACTAGACCCGGCTTGGCCTACCAGTCTACGGGGATATGGGATCTTACTGATGCGGCAGGTACTATGGCAGAGGCTGTGACCTATTGGAGTAAACAAGACGGCACCTTGGGTTACATTTCGAACTACGGGAGTAACCACCACTGGTATGACAACCCTCAGCATGGTGTGGCTCACGAGCAGATGATGAGTATGTACGGGCCGCCAACCCGTTCCTTGCAGATAGGTTCCGCCACTCAGAGTTACAATCTGAATGTTATCGGCAACCTTAGTAAGTCGTCAGGTACTTTCGATATTGAACACCCAACTGTGGAGGGCAAGAGACTTAGACATTCTTTCATTGAAGGACCGCAGGCTGACCTGATCTATCGTGGTACTGCTGAGTTGGGGGCTGCACCGATGGTGATTGATATGGATACGGAGTTCGACATGACTGCGGGTACATGGGAGGCGTTGAACTGTACGCCTTGGAGCATGGTGTCGGCATCCGGCAAGGTAGTGGAGTGGGAGTTTGAGGGGAGCACACTCACTATCACGGGTGACGAGGGAACTACCTGCATGTGGATGGTGATCGGTGAACGACACGATCCTCACATGAAAGGTTCAGACTGTGATGTGGCTGATACCCACGGTCGTTTGATAGTGGAGTATGATGCACCAGATCCGCTACCGGGGGTTGATCATGTCGTATCCGATCCGAATTAGTAACAAGCGAGTAGACCTGTCGCTGATCCATCCTCGGTTCATCGCACGGTTGGAACACTTCTTCAAGGACAGTCGGGTCGAAGGTCATGTTGCAGTGTCTTCTGGTTGTCGTTCCTACGCAGAACAGAAGCGTCTATACGATAAGTACAAGGCAGGTAGAGGGAACCTTGCTGCGAACCCGGACTGGAAACGACCCGACGGGTTCTTCCGTGGGTCGTTCCATCAGGAGCAGCCCGATGGTTATTCGTATGCCGTTGATCTATCTGCCATAGGCGGGGTCAGCAAGCCAACCATCACCCGTATAGCAGCAGACTATGGGATTAAGCCAACCGTTAAGGGTGAGTGGTGGCACTTCCAGCCTCGTGATGGCAATGATTGGTTCCGTCAGAGTGCCTTCAAGGAGAACTACACCACTGAGGATGGGCACACACTCCATCCTGCGGCTGTGCCGATGGACTGGGCAGCCCTGATAGCCCTTCATGCAGCCTGCACCAAGTCCGTAGGCTTGTCACCATTGCGACGGGGGACACGGGGTATCGAAGTATCGATGGCACAGAAGCGACTCAATGCAATAGACTTCTGGTGCGGTGCCGCTGATGGAATCTTTGGCTGGAAAACTAAGTCTGCTGTCAAACGGTTGCAGCGTGTGACACTACTCAACGTGACAGGAGTGGTAAACTCTATGACATGGAAAACATTGTGGAACGATCCAGTGGTACCTGATGGCCTCTGACATATCGTTAGCAGACTTTGCTAACAAGCCAGTGTTCTTAAAGGCATGGATAGATGATCTACCCGATGTGATATTCAATCAGGTATGGGATGGCATACATGACACCCTTGGTAAGAACACTATTACCGCGTGGTTGGTGTCGATAGGTTATGTAGATGCTACAGCAGGACGAGTGGAAACGGTGAAGACCCGTGAGCGACGACAGTCTTAAAGCGTTTGCTGAAGACGGTGAGACAATACAGGAGATCACCGCTCTATCTCGGCAGTTAGGTAAGGCACGGACTGAAGCCTCTATCTTGAAGGCTCATGTCAAGGAGTTGGAGTCTGATCTGGATCAAGCAGAGGTCAGAGGCCAACTCTTTACACAATTGGCGGGTCATACATACAAACCTCCGACGTGGTTAACTCGTAAGCCTAAGAAATCAAGCGGCGTTGTATGTACGATATTGTCTGACACTCACTTTGATGAGGTAGTTCGACCAGAAGAGATTGGTTATCGAAACGAATACAATAGAGAGATAGCAGTTGAACGGTTGAAGACATACTTTCAGAAGGTCGTTCTTCTGACCAAGGATTATATTACAGGTGTGAAGTATGAAGGGTGTGTCCTCTTCCTTGGTGGTGACATCTTCAGTGGTGACATCCATGAAGAACTATCAGAGACTAACGAAGACACCATGCTTGCATCTGTTATCTTCTGGACGGAGCAGATCACAGCAGGTATCAACCTTCTAGCCGAACACTTTGATTATGTGCATGTGCCATGTGTTGTTGGTAATCACGGGCGTCGAACACGGAAGCCTCGTCACAAACTGCGAGTGAAAGATAACTTTGATTGGTTTCTTTCCAAGACATTAGAGCAGCGGTTCATTGGTAATAAGAAGGTTACCTTCGATGTGGCTGCGGGTGCTGATCTTATGGTAGAGGTACAAGATACAACCTATCTCCTTACGCACGGTGATCAGGCTAAGGGTGGAGGAGGTATCGGTGGTATCTGGCCCCCGCTCATGCGTATGGTTGCGCGTAAACGGAACAATGCAGACTTCGATTATATGGTATTAGGTCACTTCCATCAGTTGATTATGGCTCCATCATCAGGGTTCCTACTCAATGGCAGTCTTAAAGGATACGATGAGTACGCTGCTATAGGTAACTTCGCCTTTGAAGCACCACAACAGGCGCTATGGATCAACGTACCGGGTAAGGGTGTGCTATGGCAGACAGCCCTACTCGTTGATGACTAGTCCTGTGGCACCACATAGTGGACAGTCATTATCGTAGTGTTCTTTGGTTAGCAACTTCTTAGCCACATACCCACCGCAGTCCCAACATTTGATGAAGTTCTTCCCTCTGCCAGTCGGCTCATTCATTCAACTCCCCTAAATCATATTTAACTAATCTATCAAACTTCGCTTCTTCCCATAGTTTCTGAATCACGCCATTCTCACTAGCATCTAGTAAGAAGAAGAGCAAGGTAGCAGCCTGTCCAGTGGCTTCCAGCCGCCAGACTCTACTGTCTGGGTCAACCATTAGATTGACTTCAAATACCTGTGGCATCTCTTCGTGCTCAGATGAGTCCCCGTTCTCTTGCAATCCCATTGAGTCTCTTTGCCTCCTCCTGCCAGTCAACCTTGCTGGTCGGCTGTCTTCGTTCCAATAGTACTCCATAGGCTTCGTCACCGATTTTGTCGATTGTATAGGTACCGAACTCAACTGGGTTGTCTGTGAAATACATATGACATGATGCACAAAGGCAGAAGGCGTTGTCTAAATCGGTTCTAGTGTTGCTGTATTTTCTACTGATTATATGAGCGCACTGTAGGGCATGAGTTGAGCCACATCTTTCGCATGATCCATGATCCCTTACAATCAGGGCATGTAGTCGGGTGGCCTTACCCTTGTCACCCTTACCGTAGATGTTGGTCATATGCCATCCCGATGTTCCTTCTGTTCAATCACGTCATGTGCTCGTCTGTGGGCTTCTGTGTAGTCCCAATACCAACCAACCATTTCGTTGCCATCGAAAACTAACCATGCGACTCTCTTTAATCCGCCGCCTAGGTATACGGTCTGTCGTTCTAAGTCAAGTGCCATCAGGCTGGGATGAACTTAGGGGGTGGGTCAGGATTCTTCTTTACTTTAACACCCGGAGGTGGTTTATCCCAGCCTTTTACCTCTTCAGCCTCTGGATCCCACAGTTCTGTGCCTTCAACGATGCTGGCATCAATGATCTCTGCCTCTGTAAGCACCGTATCAACCCCTCTAACAGCCTCTGGGATCTCAACAGGGGGTAGTGCTCGTGGAGGTGTACGGGCGTTGTGCAGGGTTGTCGCACGTCCCCCTCCTTCCAGTAGTTGGTCGGGAGAGGCATCCATACTCAGCCTTGGTACCACGAAATGCTTTGTCTGTCCGCCTGAAACTTTAGTGCGCTGTTCTAATACTAGTTGGCATTGAGCCAACCCTGTAGATTGAAGTTGTTCCAATACAGATGCCATACCCGGCAATTCGTTGGCTGCATTCCATCCCTTGGACTCCAACCGCCAGATACCACCGAACTTCACGTCTGGTAGGATCACTCGTAACCGAGTATAAGGAGCGCATTGCATTGGAGTCTTCTCTTGATCGCAGGGACATGGAACTGTGTCGATGTCCATGCCATCTGGACTTTTCATCGGAACTTCCGCAGTCACACCGTCGCAACGACGTTGACACCCACCAGACGACCATGCTTCGTACCAAACATCGATGCTGTGAGGAGGCAGATACACCTTTATCTCGCTAGCCTCAGTAATCACCTCCCATTGAGGCTGCTTACTTCGTGGGGCAGTCCAACGACCCACAATACCTCCGTACAACGCTGATATCTGTTCAATCGCTGACTGATCTGGTGATGTGAATCGGAACGTATCCAATGACTTCATGGCACGTTCGGTTTTAACTCCTAATCGGATCCGACCCTGTTCAGGCGTTCGTCCTAGATCCGCTAGCGGTACTATCTGTCTCATACTCTGCTTTCTTGTAGGCAGTCCGCATTCTATTTAGTGCTATACTAAATAAGTCTAAACTAAAGGCAGCGGAATCGCGTGCGTCCTCTAACACGTCGGTCCCTTTGTTCTTCTCTCCTTTAGCCTTGTAGTACGCCAACTTGCTTGCACTCTCAGCAAGATAAGGCTTAAGTGCTTCAACAACAGCGTAGGTTTGCCAATAATCAAGAGCGCCGATTGGCTCGAAATCGTCTTCATTGGTTCCAAATATCCAATCGACGCAAAGAGATCCGCTCGCGTCGGATGCCATGTTCTACTCCATATCTGTTATGCAACGGTCTTGGTAGTCACAATACCTGCATTGCCAGACTTTTCCAAACTTTGTGTCGATTGTCCACAAACCTTTTGATGGATCACTAATCTCAGCAGGAAAAGGTATGTCTGGATCGTGATGGGAGAATCGTCGTGGTACTGACAATGGTCCTTCGGCATGTGCTTGTAAGGCTACTGCTTCTAACCGCTGCTCTTCGGCTACTGCTAGTGGCATGTAATCTTCTTTGGTGTAATGCCATTCGCTTGAGAACCGACCGATGTCATCTAACCCTTGAGACTCAGCACGTTGTGGACTGATGTTTTCCATCGATAGATAACCAATGACCAACATGTCAGCGTCAACAGCCCGTGCATACAGTGCGCCTTGAAGAATATGTGAGAACCGTGGCCCTTCACCCTTCTCCACCGACATCTTGTAACCAAAGCCATTGATTGTCTTTAGTTCAAGCACAATCTTTAAGCCAGATGCCTTCTCATACAGAACAAGATCAACGTGACCATGCCCATATTGACCCATCTCTACAGTGACTTCTTCTTCAACAGCAACACTGTCATCAGTAGCAAGCCAATCCTTCACCGCAGGCTCAAGTAGTTCGTGAACAACAGAACCTAATCCCATACGCCATGTATCTGCCAACGTAGGAGGATTCGTCTGCTCCTGTCCTGTCGTCATGTACGCCACCTTACGAGAGCACATCCCTGCCCATGAACCACGCCACAGCGTCCCCTCAGGCTGGCTGGGAGCACCTCTGTCGTTCTTAGCCCATGCCTGAGCAATCCGGTGTACGAACAGTCGATGTACAGGTGATGCTAGGTGTTTACTCATCTGTAACCAATCCTTTTGTCATCACGTTCAACAGTTCTTCCCGCACGATTAGACGGATCCAAGACTTTCTGTGTTCGTCCGGGTGGATTGATTGAGTAGGTTCTGCTGAAGGGTTTGGTGTATCACCTGCTGCTGTTACATTCGCAAACTCAACAGCGGCTTGAAAGGATCGACCAACACTGCAAGGATTGTTATTCCCTACAAACTCATCTAGTAGAGCCTCAACTGCATCAGAGACTCCCTCATTATTGTTGTGGTCATCAATCATTTGTTCTACATCAGAACGATCCATGATTTCGAGGTGTTCTCTAACCTCATCCAAATCTACATCTATCTCTACTTCGCCCCCGGTAAGGGTACCTGTGATATCCATCTTACTCATCTCTTTTCTTTTTGTTATGTGGTTTTATTTATCGAGCCAGCAAAGTCAATGCTTTGCCAGACAATGGTGTACGTCCATCAATGGCTTTCACCAATGACTTCTCTATTCCTGCTTCACTTGCTGTAAATCCTGTATTGATATTGTGCTGCTCCGCACCCTGCACAGCGTTATAAGCCAACCAACGGGTTCCCGCACCCCACTGTTCAACCTCTTCATTCCACTTGTTCGTCATGTGTTCCCGCTTTTTGCGAACCATCGTCCAACGACGTTCCGCTACTTCTGTCTCACCGGGGAATGGCATTGGCTTCGGTACCAACTCTAGAGTCAACTCTTTAAACTGCTCATCGGTATAACTCTGATCCTTCAACACTCGTGCCATCGAAGCAAAGTTGTGAGCACGCTTTACTGACTCTTCCAACACAAAGGCTCGTGTTTCAAACGTGTAGTTGTGATTCTCGGTATGCCTACACTTGAAGAGAGCATTACCTGTCACTATCTGGTTAGAACAGAACCAGCGATACATCGAATCCATTACAGATGTAGACCACGTTCCATTAAAGGATGAGATCCACAACACCTGAGGCTGGATAACATCACCACCTAGATCAACTGCGTCTGATACATCCTGCTTCAACATGATTCGTTCACCGTTACCGATGACCGTGCAACCAGTAGCAGAGTTTGGAAACATCTGTTCTGCCATCTCAGCAAGGAACCTGTAACTCTCAATCTGTGGGTAGGTGCCTGAATGCAACCCAAGTGTGTCACCTGTGTCTTCACGAACCACCCACTTATAAAGGTTCTCACCTTCATGCTTGCCAGTCGAATACTGGGGTGTTGTTGATTCACCATACCTATCTTCATAACTAGCAGGTGGGTAGACAACGTTGAATAGTCCACCAGCCTGCTCCATGATAGACAAGGCGTTACCCTTTGTTTCAGTACGAATCATCTGATGACTGTTACTTCCGTAAGCAGTATCTAGTCCTGTAATATCATTCATCTTTAACTTCTCCCTTTTGTAGTGATTCTCTTAATGCCACAATTTGCTCAGCATTCTTTATGAATGTCAACTTATCTGCTGGAGTACCCTTCCATGTATCCTCTACAGGACGATGTTTCGGTAAATCAATAGCCAATACATCACGAAGTGACTTAAGAAGAGCCAACGTTCTAGCCTTATCTATATCATCATTGTATGGTCTGTCTTTCATTGTTTTGCTGAACATATTTACGACTTTGTTTATTTCGAGTACCTTTTTGTCTGGTTTCTTCAAACCGTTTAGCCCTTTCGATCTCCATGACACCGGCCCAAAACGTATCTTCTGCATTACCATCATTTAATGCCCATAATTCCTGTCGTTTATTGGCAGGTAAACTACCACGAATAAAGAAGGCTGACTCTCCTAATCGATCATCTTCAATCAATGCTGTCCATAAACATGGGTACATAACAGGACATTCATAGCAAAGATTAGGAAAAATCATGTCGATTTGTATTCCAGAACACAACGCCTTAGTCCACCACTGTTCTAAGTCTTTTTTAGAAATCAGGCTCGGGACCAAGCGGTCCTGCTTGGCTTGGCTGATTGAAATCATCTCCCTTAGGGTTCTTTGCTTGTGAGGTCACAGCCCAACGCATTGTTGGACCAATCTCTTCTACATTAATCTCAGCAAACTGTCGTTTTGTACCATCATCACCTTCAACACGGCGAATCTTCAGGCTACCAACAACAAGAACCCTATCACCTCTTTGAAGAGATTCAGCGGCATTCTCTCCCATCTTGCCCCAGATTGAGAGATCAAAGAACTCGATACTCTCCTTCTTTCTGCCTTGTGGGTCCGTCCATGTCTTGTTGATCGCAACCCCGGTGTTACATACAGCACCACCATTCTCAAAGAACTTGAGTTCGGGATCTCGTGTTAGGTTACCCCAACACACCATCTGATTTGCTTGGCTCATACCTCTCCATCCTTTATTGCTTGCATTAATAGATCAGCCATGTATTCCTTGGCGATTTCGGGATCGCATAAGTGGCAACCATTGTCACACATGTCGCATTGTTTCTCATCTGGTGGGTCATACCATGAGTCAGGCATATGGAAGTCAGTCATTAGCCTGCTCCCTCTGCTGCCAACAATGTTTCCTTCGATACCCATTCGTCAGTACTGTGTTCCAATAGCCATTGATGATAGACGGCTTGGTGTATCCATTCACACCACCCCGAAATCGCCATGGCTATCTTTGGATCACTACCATCTCTGTCCATAGCGCGCTCGTATATAGCGCACAGTGGCATGTCCCATATACGATTTGCTGCTTCTTGAG
>TARA_B110001454_G_scaffold20677_1_pt1 | contig 18435 bp, 14 predicted proteins | sample TARA_B110001454 | Tara Oceans TARA_B110001454 (sample SAMEA4397004) | marine metagenome | biome: Polar Biome; feature: [MES] marine water layer (ENVO:01000295) within the mesopelagic zone...; material: water (ENVO:00002006), including particulate matter (ENVO:01000060) such as...... | reverse complement strand
AGGATCAAAAGAATAGGAAACTCTGAGAATTATGTGTGGGCCCAGGCGAACGCGGTATACATAAAAATGGATAAAAGTTCTGGTATCCTAGCGGGGATATATCCGATGCCGGATGAGCTCAATATAAAATGGAGTAGTGGTCCATACTTAATGCAAAATGAGGTCAGTGATGTCGTAAATAATTATACCATCATGTCAGGCTGGATGGTGTCGGGATCGCAGTTTATTGATAACTATGGTAGGTATATTGATATTACCAGTGGCCTGGTCGGATCTCATAACGATGTCTGGATAGGGAGCTCTGATGGTACGCTTTTTCATGGCAATAAGACGATGGCGGCTATATTCCCAACGGAGTTTGGAATCAGAGGTTCGAACATTGACGCACTATCTCTAGAAGAAAATAATCTTTGGATAGGCTCAAAAGATTATGAGATAACAAGAGGAATAACCAGACTGAATACCAGAAACTTCCAGGCAGACCACTATGACTTTGATATTACCGTCAACATGAACCTGACGGAGGTTCGCTCTATATTTAATTTTGATAGTGACCTATGGTTAGGCGGAAATGGCGTGGTACTGGTTTTTGATAAAGACGATAACTACTGGAGAACTCTCGGGCAGGACAGGGGCATCCCTGATAGTGATATCACATCTATGGTGGGCGACTCTAACTATGTATGGATAGGATCTTACTATGGAATAAGGCAGATAGACAGGAGGTCAAAGAGAGAGGAGCCTATGGGATTTGAATACCTGTTCAACAACCACCCTGTCTACGATCTGTGTATCAATGATTATGGTGTCTGGATCGCCTCGAGGACCGGTATCTATCTCTATGACAAGAATAATCCTCAGATAATGAATGCGCTATCCTTAGGAATATCATACTTAGATTTTCCAGTGTCAAGAGTTACGTCTATATTTCAAAAAAAAAATATTCTATATTTTGCAACAAATATTGGGATTGTAACGTTTGATATGAGTGAAGAAGTTTGGGATATGTTAATATCGGTGGCAGAGTATAGAGGGCTAGACGTTTCGGATATGTCAGTGATCGGAAACTTTTGTTTTATAGCAACCGAGCAAGGTCTTTTTAGAATCAATATGAAATCACACCGTGTTAGAGAATATAATTTTGAATTTATAGGTTCTGTGAATACGATAAAACACTTTGACAAATTTATATGGATCGGTACTAGTGAGGGTCTGATCAGGTTTAAATGGAGGAAAGATCTTTGAAATATGTAGCCCTGTATAGCGCATTGTTTTTCATTGGAATTCTAGACCCGGCGAATGCGCAACGTTCAAAGCGAAACCGGACGATGGATAATGTTAGTCAGTATCGTCTGGTATCCTTTTCTAGGCCAATCTCAAAAGATTCAATAAAGGTTACCGCGTTTTTAGAGATTCCGTTTAACAGTCTGCAGTTTATCAAAAGAAATAATGATTTTCTCGCTTTCTATGATGCCACCATTACGTTGCAGGGTGCAGACGGGAAACAATTATTGAGAGAGACCTGGTCGGACTCTATTGTCGCCACATACTATGTTCATACACAGTCAAGATTAAGAACCAAAAAGCACCATATTAACTTTAATATTGATAAAGAAAAATATGTGATCCTATCTGAACTCTATGATAAGGACACAAGAAAAAAAGGAAGCAAGAAGAAAAAATTAAATTTTACGAAGACCAAAAAAGTACCTTCGTTGATGGAACCTATAATTCTTACAACTTTAAAAGGTGAATGGGGTTTTGAATCGAATGAGTTTCCAATCATTGGAAAGAAAATTTCAAACATTGATGCGGGGCTTGTAATCAATATAGTAGGTTTTGCTAATGAGGGGCCATACACCATCAGAACTATTATAAAGTCAAACACGGAGGATAAGGAGCTACCAACAATAGAAGGAGAAAATAGCGGCGGCTTCTTCAGTCATCGGTTGCAAATAGACAAGGCCCACCTGCAGTCTATAAGTCTAAAAATAGAGATAGAACTAAGACAATCAAAACAAGTAAAAAAAATTGAGAAAAATATTTCGATCTATAAGCCGGGTGTTTCAGGGTATGTTGATAATATTGAGAATTCATTTCGCCAAATGAAGTATATACTGACGAGTAAGGAACGCAATAATGCAAAAGGTAAAAAAGGTAAAGAGCTAGAAACTATTTTTTTACAATACTGGAGAGAAAGAGACCCTACACCAAAAACAAGTTTAAACGAGCTAATGGAAGAATATTATATCAGGGTCAACTATGTCAATGAGTATTTCAATATGTCCTGGAGAGAAGGCTGGGAAACGGATTTAGGAATGATATATATATTGTTCGGACCACCTGATGAAATTCAAAGGACAAACCCCAGTGGCACGACTACATCGATCTATCAAGTCTGGTACTACAACAGTATAAGTAAACAGTTTACCTTCAAAGACCAGAACGGGTTTGGTGATTATCGCTTAGATACTCCATTTATAGGGCCAAGCTATTGACATTAAATAATGAAATAAAACGAAGCTATATCCTCAATCGTAATTAGATTAACCAAGTAAAAATAATAGAATCATCTATAATATGAGCCAAAAGTCTATATCAAGCATAATTAATTGGATCTCAGGAGATATAGCGATTGATTTAGGGACCGCTAACACACTGATCTGGCTCAAGGGTAAGGGTATCGTTATCAACGAGCCCTCAATAGTCGCGAGGACTATCCATGATGATAATATTGTCGCTGTTGGTAATGAGGCCAAGGCAATGCTTGGTAGAACCCATAGAGACCTAGAGACGATCAGGCCTCTGCAAGATGGTGTAATTGCTGATTTTAAAATGACAGATGGTATGCTACAGGGCTTCATCAATAAGATAAATTTTAGCAGAATGGCCAGGCCAAGAATGGTTATCTGTGTCCCCTCTGGTGTTACCGAGGTAGAGAGGCGAGCTGTGAAAGACTCTGGCGAACGTGCAAACGCGAGAGAGGTATATCTTATAGAAGAACCGGTAGCCGCTGCAATAGGTATTGGGTTAGACATAAGTCAGCCTATCGGTAATATTATTGTTGACATAGGTGGTGGTACCACAGAGATCGCTGTTATCTCATTGAATGGCGTAGTCACGAAAGAGACGATTCGTATTGCTGGTGATGAGATGGACGAATCTATTTTGCAATGGTTTAGGAATGAACACAAGCTTGAAATTGGTTTAGGCATGAGCGAATCAATAAAAAAATCCGTCGGCTCAGCCATGCAGATGAACACAGAGACGATATCGGTTAGAGGAAGAGACCTGGTGTCTGGGATACCTAAGACCATTGAGGTTAGTTCCGATGAGATTCGACAGGCTCTCAAAGATCCGGTAAATGCTATTGTCGAAGCAGTAAAAAGATGTCTGGAGCAGACTCCTCCAGAATTGGCTGCTGACATACTAGAAAGAGGGATCATTGTTGCGGGTGGTGGTAGTCTGTTAAAAGGGATCGATCAAATTATCAGAGAAAGAACAAATGTCCCAGTGAACATTGCAGAAGATCCTTTATTATCAGTTGTAAAAGGAACCGGCATGGTATTAGAAAATCTAAAAAAATATGAGGCGGTACTGCTCTAGGGGTTGTTCATGCGCAACCTTATATTATACATAATTAAAAACAAAGATCACTTTGTTTTTGCTTTAGCTATATCTGTTTCACTTCTGTTTCTTGCTAGCAATAAAAATGATGATATGAGTGTTATTCGTGGAATTTCATCTGATGTAGTCTCTTTCCTATCCTCGCCAATGGTGAAAGTAAAATCTTTAGCAATAGTAAATGAGGAAAATCAGTATCTAAGAGAAAAAAATCTTCAGCTCAATCTGCAATTAGAATCAACATTTTTTGCTGCCGATGAAAATAAAAAACTTAGAGAGTTACTTGATTTTAAGAGGAACACCAAGCTTAAGATCCTGCCGGCTAGAATCATTAACAAAGGAATTCAGGCAAATTTAAATTCTTTAACTATTGACGTTGGGTCTCTAGATGGTGTCATAGTTAATCAAGCAGTGTTAACGCCTGAAGGTATTATAGGGAAAACAATTCAAACGGGTAAATCATCTTCCATGGTTCAGGCAATATCAGATAATAATTTTCGATTAAGTGTAAGAATAATGCCTAGCGGAGCTGTAGGTATATTAAGATGGTATAGTAGCAATATGTGTAAGGTTTATGAAGTTCAAAAAAATGTTGAGATCAATATCGGCGACAGAGTAATTACTTCAGGGTTTAGTGAGATCTATCCTCCAAAACTTCCGGTGGGAATTGTCTCAGGCGTTTATGATGAGAGAGGTAGCTACCAAAAAGTGGTCAATGTCGAGATCCAAAGTGACTTTGAGTCAATCCAAAATGTTTTTGTCGTGATCGATAATAATTATGATCTTAATTAAATATTTAGTTATAGTTATTTCTGTATTTGTGTTTCAGCTATGGGCCTCAGAATTTTTTTCCTTAGGGACTATTGATCCAGATTTCTGTGTTATTATAATATTATATATTTCTATCAAAGAAGGTAGACTTGTAGGTACCCTAACTGGTTTTTTTATAGGGTTATTGATTGACCTTTCTTCAGGTTCAAATCAATTTTTTGGGTTAACATCCCTTATATATACTACTTCTGGTTATTTAAGTGGATTTTTAAATAACCAGAATGACAAATTAAATAAAATTTATTTTACCTTTCTGTGGGTCGCTATTATTCTATGCCAGTTTCTGGTATTTAGTTTAGTTTTTTATCAGGGCTACTTGGTCCAGGACCCAATTTATTTCATGGTTAAGTGGCTCGGAACATCATTATACACACTAACCTTTTTAGGTATTTTACAATTTATAATTCCAATATATAGATTGTCATAATTTTTATGTTAAAAGCTGATAATATTGTATCCAATAGACAGTACCTAGTTGCAAGAATATTCTCTTGGTTAATGATCTTAATATTGATCGGTAGATATTTTCAAATTCAGATAATCGAGCATGAAATTTATTCTTCAAAATCAAACACAAACCGCATAAGAAAAGTAACTAAGAATGCTCCTAGAGGTTTGATTCTAGATAGATCCGGAGAAATTCTTGTTGATAATTACCCGGTATATGTTTTGACAGCGCTGCCAGGCGAGATGAACAATAAAAATAAACAGTTTAATCTAATCGCTGAATTATTAGAATCTGATTCAAGTATTATTCGTTCAAATTATAAAAAATATTATAGGGGACGTTTTGTACCTACTCGTCTTGCAAAAGATATTGGTTTTTCTCAGCTTAGTAATCTTGAGGAAAATAAATTAGAGCTTGAGGGAGTCTACTATGATCAGATACCGGAAAGATATTATCCGAATAAAGTTAAGGCTTCACATTTGTTTGGCTATGTAAAAGAAATAGATCGATCAATTAGACAGGGCTTGAATAATAAAGAGCACTATGAACTCGGAGACTTGGTTGGCTGGAGCGGACTGGAGAAGCAGTATGAAAGTTTTTTGATGGGAAAACGAGGCACGTATTTCTTTGAGGTCGACGCTTCAGGCAGGGAAGTTGGTTCGGCGTCAGAGCTTGTGGATACCAGGCCTGATCCAGGCTATAATATTCAAACAACAATCGATCATAACCTTCAAATATTCATTGAAGAGTTAATGGTTGATAGAAAAGGCGTTATTCTAGTAGGGAAGCCTAAAACAGGAGGAATCTTGGCCGCCACTAGTGCACCAGGTTACTCTCCAGATTTGTTTACCGGTTTAATGAAAGAATCTGTTTGGGATAATATTAAAAATGACCCTAACACTCCATTAATTAACAGATATATACAGGGTACATATATTCCTGGTTCAATAATAAAAATGATCACACAGATTGGAATACTAAAGGAAGGTAATTATGATTTAAATATGACTCAATATTGCCCCGGGTTTTACCAGTTTGGCGACAGGATTTTTGGGTGCTGGGTAACCGAAGGTCATGGTGCTGTAAATCTAACTCAAGCAATGGCCATGTCATGCGATGTCTTTTTTTATAAGGCAGTGCAGTCAATTGACATTGATAAGTTACATGATACCTTCAAACAGTTTGGTTTTGGAAAAAAGACTAAAATAGATATACCCAATGAGTTATCTGGTTTAGTCCCAAACAGAGATTACATGTATCAAAGGTATGGAAAATATGGATGGAGCAGGGGGTCGTTGTTAAACCTAGCAATCGGACAGGGTGAACTATTGGTGACTCCTATGCAAGTATTAAACTATATAAATCTGATTTCCACTAGAGGAGAATCACCAAGCTGTCATTTTGTAATGGTTGACAATCTCCCGAAAAATTCTAAGCCCCAATTAGAAGAATTTATTTGGGATCAGGTTTTTATTGGCCTGCGATCGGTTATTGTTGGTAAAAAAGGCACAGGGAAAAGGTCTGATCCTAATATTGGGGGACTAGAAATTTATGGAAAAACAGGTACAGCCGAAAATCCTCATGGTGATAATCACGCGTGGTTTACTGGTTGGGCAGAATATCTTGATGAGAAATATTCTATTGTGGTGTTATTAGAAAATGCAGGATCAGGTGGGGCGGTTGCTGCTCCATTAGCAAAAAAAGTATTCACTGAGTTAATTAATAGCGCTCTTCTTACATTAAAATGAATATACTAAAAAGAATAAATATTAATGATGCCCCTTGGAAAATGTTATTCTCATCGTTGTTTTTAAGCTTGATTGGGTTAATCGCTTTAAATAGTATTTCACATCAGAATTTAAGCATAATTCAGAATCCTTTTTATAAGCAAACATTTTTTTTATTGATAGCCTTATTTTGTTTTTCAATTTCTTTTATTACTCCAAAGTATATTATCCATAAATATGCATTTGTGATATATGGATTAGGAATTTTATTAGTCATTCTACCATTTTTCGGTGCTCCACATGCAGGTACGCATAGATGGCTAAATATTGGACTACCATTTAGTTTTCAACCTAGTGAATTTTCAAAAATTTTTTCTGTGATAGCTCTTGCAAGGTATTTATCTGATCGTAATATTAAAATCCAAAAATTTAGTTCAATAATTTTCCCTATTGTCATTGCTTTGGTTCCTGCTTTTATTGTTTTAAATCAACCTGATTTAGGGACTGCATTAGTAATGCTGAGTCCCATTTTTCCAATGCTATACTGGGCTGGTGCACGTCCTTTTTATTTATTTTTATTGATTGCACCTATTCTGTCTATTCTTTCTGCATTCAATGTAGTTCTTTTTTCATTCTGGGCAATGATTATAGCTATTGTTATCTATTACGCTCAGCCAAAAATAATAGCCGGAGCAGGATATTTTTTTGGTAATATCTTTTTTGGGTTACTCTCTCGCCCTATCTGGGATATGCTTAGCCCATATCAACAAAATAGGGTGTTAACTTTTATCTATCCGGAAAAAGATCCGCTGGGTGCAGCTTACCAGATTATACAAAGTAAAACGGCTATAGGATCTGGAGGGCTTTTTGGCAAAGGTTTTGGCTATGGTACGCAGACTCATCTAAAGTTCTTACCTGTTCAGGAATCTGATTTTATTTTGTCAGTAATTGGAGAAGAATTAGGGTTTATCATGATAGCAGTTATACTAGCGACTTATGGATACTTATTTAATGGTATCTTGAGAAATTCATTTCTATCAAAAGATCGGTTTTCCAGTTTATTATTATTAGGCATTGGATCAATCCTATTAGCACATGTATTTGTGAACACAGCAATGACTGTAGGATTGATCCCTGTTAAAGGATTGCCTCTTCCTTTTATCTCAGCAGGAGGGACTTTTTTAATCACCAGTTATCTAATGATAGGTCTGATAATGCGGTTTAGTATTCCCTATTCAGATTAATTTATAAGATATTGTCGTTCATCAGATTATCGGGTAAATTCAGGTTGTTAGCATTTTAAATAAATTTTGGTATTATATGATTAAACCCTACACCTCAGTAGTACTTGTTTTGTATTTTTTCTTAGCCGTAGCGAACAGCGTTAGTGCTCAGAATTCCAAAAACTATGATAAGGAATTGAGAAGGCTAAATGCAAAGATTGATCGAGTTAGAGTGCTTGTCGATTCCCTGGAGTTTAATGACCGACTCCTATTACCAGAGCTAATGGCCGCATTCAGACAGGCAGTAAGCAGTAAGTCTCAGCAGGATTCAATAACCGTGGTCATAATGAAACGTATTAATACGTTAAATAACAAAATAGCGATACTTGAAAATCAAGCTAAGTTCATGGATAGTACTGCTCTTGAGATTTACAATAAACTCGTTATGATTGAAAACAAAATCGTTACATTGACAACTAGCTATAATGAAATGTCAAAAATGAAGTCAGGAATATCTGTAGATATAGATCCTCAGTTTAACGCTGTTAAGTATAAAAAACATTACATGAAAAGCTTAGGTCATTTTCAAAATCAAGAGTATGATAGTGCTATCAAAGGGTTCTCTGAGCTAGTAGCTTCGGATGCGACAAATGACTTGGCGGATAACTGCCAGTATTGGTTGGCGGAGTGTTACTATTCAAAAAAGGATTTCAAAAGAGCCGTAGGGCAATTCACAAAAGTATTTAACTATGCCGGTACTGATAAGGATGATGATGCTCAGTTGAAGCTTGGACTGTCCTACCAGAGTATGGGTAGTCTTGAAAAAGCGAAGGAAGAATTTCAGCGTCTCATAGATTATTTCCCAGGTAGTGAGTACTACCCTAAGGCCAAAGACGCTTTAAGAAAATTGTCCTTAGATTAACATCAACTATACACCATACACTTAAACTATGTCAAAAAAAATATATTTTATTACAACCGAGATTATTCCTTTTGCTAATGTATCAAGCATAGCTGGTTTTTCTACTGATGTTCCTACCAGACTTCAAAGCCTTGGGCATGACATTCGTACGATTCTTCCCAAGTACGGTTTTATAAGTGAAAGAAAATATATCCTCAGAGAGGTAATCAGGCTCAGAGAAATACCATTTGAGTTTTGTGGTGAACAAGTAATTGCTAGTGCAAAAAGTGCTTTTATTCCTAAAACAAGGGTTCAGGTCTACTTCCTGGAAGATGAATATTGGTTTAAACCATTAACAAACCTTCTTTATAAGTCTAAAAACGGAAGGGTGTTAACTGATAATGCGAAACGGTATGCATACTATTCTAAGGCAGTTATTAGTACTCTACCTCATTTATTTTGGGTGCCAGATATCTTTGTCTGTAACGCGTGGCAATCAGCATTGGTACCTAGTATATACAAAGAAGAATATGAAGGTATTAATGAATTTTATAAAAAGATTAAGACTGTTCTAGTAATACATGATTTGGATGAGTATTCGGTTATTGAAAAATCTGATTTATTAGATATTGGGGTTAAAATTCACTCTAATTTAAAAGGAAAAAAACTTAACGTATATGATGTAGCCAGTTACAATGCTGATGCTATTTTGATCATTGACAGGCCAGGAAATAAAATATCTACTAAATTGCTAAACAAGGTTGCATTTAAAGATAATAAAAAGAAGATCACTGTTTTTGAACAAAAGGATACCGAAGATATAGATTATAGTCCTGTAACAGATTCCTTAGACCAAATTATTTCTGACATATCTTCTAAATAAAACTCAATTAAATAATAGGTTTTAATGTATTTCACTAGATTTATATCTTTTCTAGGTTTATCAAGTATTCTTTTTTTTAATGTCAACTGCTCTGAAGAGCCAATTGAGACAGACTTGTCTAATATTAATCAGTCGTTAGATACACTTTCATTGAATGATATATCGGGTTTTACGTACCAGATTTCTCCAGAAATTGGTTCTTATCAGAGTCTATATGTTGGTGAAAAAAATTATTTTTCTTTCCCTTTTTCTCTTTTCAAATTTTCATCAGACGGGTGGGAAACATTTTTAGACTCAACTGTTACGATTGATAGTATGTTTTTAAAGCTTTATTCTAGAGATAGCCTAATCAGTGATGATATAGACCTTGTCTTACATTTTTCTGAAGATTCAGTATTTAGCGAGTCAGACAGTTATATGAGTCAACTTAAAGAAATCGACAGATCTCAGTGGACTAATTTGGGAACACCTAATAATAAAATCGTATCTGATACCTCAGATACTGTCAGTCATTTCCAGGAAACTATTTTATCCTGGGATTTGTTATCCTTAGTTGATCCATTAACCGACACCACTAATCTCGATTTATCTAGAACTTTTTCAATATCATTTTTAGAGAATACTGACAACTCTTTTATAGAACTTTATAGTCGTGAATTCAGTGCGGGGAGTGTGGACCCTAAAATTGAAGTCTATTACAGATCTATTTTAAGTTCAAGTGATAGTGTTTCTTTAATTGATACACTCACAAGAATTATTTACGTAGCTGAAGATCTATCAGTGATTGATAATCCGGAGTTAAATCAAATATCTAATAATACAATAATGATAAGTCGTGGAAGGGGATATAGGTCAATAATAAATATTCCATTTGACTCTTTATCGCTACCACCATTATCGGTCATTCGATATGCTATTCTTACCTTATACCAGGATAATGATTCACTAGGGTCATTCTCCATTAGAATGGATCCATTAAAACAAGCAGTTGACTCTCTAGAACTATTTTTTGAATCTGATCCTTATGACAACTCAGGTGCGTACTATTCAAGCTCTAATACTTCTGAAGGTAAATTACAGATATCGCTAAAATCATATTTTCAATCGTTATTAATGGTGGACTCATTAATAAATGTTGGAATGAAGTTTTCATCTAGTATTAATAATAGCCTATTTGATAGTGTTAGGTTTGATTTAGGTAATGAAAAAACCAGGGTTGATATTTTATATGTTTCTCCTTAAAAAAATAATACAAATATATTTTTTAGTATCCTTTGTGCTAGCACAAGGTCCAACAAATAGTTTCGGAATAGGGAGCATTCAAAAATGGAATTCTCCATCTCAAAGTGGTATCGGCTCAATCGGGCTGGTACCTTCATTTCAGAATAATGTTTCATTATTAAATCCAGTAACCTGGTCAAATCTTAAATTCACGCATTTATCTGTATCATATAATGGATTAGAGTCCAAAATAGCAAAAAATAATGTGACCAATGGTTTTTCTAATCTGCAATCAGTTCAGCTTATTATACCAGTAAAAAATAAATATGCAGTTGGACTGGCTCTTCATCCCTTCTCCTATCAACAGATTGTTTTATCTGACACTGGCTATAGTGATATATTGGCTTTTGATGATACTTTGACGTTTGATAAGAGATATGATCAATCTGGAGGAATAAACGCGCTAGACTTGTCATTTGCATCCTCATTATTTAAGGGTAATCGTATCGGGGTTACCTTTCAGCTTTTATTTGGTTCATCCAGACAAAATAAGAGTCTAATAATTAACCAAATACCCTATACCCAGACTTCTCGTTTGAACTATTCTGGTGTTACCTCTACTGTTTTTGTAAGCCAGAAAATGGATTTTGCCGATTTTTACTTTAACACATCTTTCTCAATAAAGCCACTAGCGGCGATTTACACTAAGCTTTATCCTTTTGATGATACAAATAATAATGGATACCATGATTTCACTTATAATTACCTAAGCCCTGGTTATGATTTTCCCCATCCTGATGATATTCCCGAACCCGATGAATCAAGATTAACTGATATATATGATAGATCTTCATTAGGAATGGGTATAGCAAAAAAAATATTCAGTAGGATTCAGATATCTGGAGAGTTGCAGAACAATAAAGACAGGGCTTCTTTTAATACTTTGCTTCCAAATAATTTCAATTATAGAATAAAAAATGATAATCATTATTCCTTAGGACTAGCATGGTTTCCTGATGATCTTTCTTTTCGATTTATAGATAACTTTACTTTTAGATCTGGTCTTGTTTTCAGTTCTTTTACATACGATGAGTATGAAAATAGTAGTCAATCAAGGATAGTTAATAAAAATGATATAACACAACTTGGATATACTATAGGGTTTGGATATAAATTTAAGGCTGTTGGAAATCAGATTGATTTCTCTTACTACTCTGGTGCCCGGGACTATCCAAATATGTATAGCGATGAAAGATTCAGAGAGTTTCATGTGGGTATTAGTATTGCCGATATTTGGTTTATAAAAAGGAGACAAAGGTGAAATGAGTTTATTGAGATTTAAATATTTAGTAATAATCAGTTTTACTTTTGTTGCCATGATGTGCGTTCCACCAAAGGAAAAATCAGACTCAGATTTTGCAAAAGAAAAGGCAAAATTAGATTCATTGAGAGATGTTAGGTGCCCTCGATTGATGAGTAGTGCAGCAGAATATTATAGAAACCGAGATTGGAAACAGACTATTAGAATATATTCAGAAATCACCGATCTAGATTGCGATGAGTGGAATGTCATTTATGCTCCTCCTGAAGAGATATATCAGTACTATTCGTTCGCATATACACAGCTGGGAAGGTTTGACAGTGCAGAGTTTGTATTGCTCGATGGATTGCAAAAGATACCTCAGAATATTCAGCTAAGAAAACAATTAGCATATGCATACAAGAGGCAAGGTAAGGTTGAAAAAGAGATTATTGAATATGAGCGTCTTGTTGATATCGTTCCTGATGATATTAGTATACTAAATGATCTAGCAAAGATATACAAAGACCAGAATAATTATGATGATCAGATAATTATCCTCAAAAAGATTCTTAAGATAAATGATACTAATGACGTAACTCAAAGCGATCTTGCAGTGGCATATGAAAATAGTGGACGTAATCCATTAGAGGTATATGAAAAGAGGTTTATGGATAATTCTGACAATATTAGTTATGGACTAGATTATTCTGATCGATTGATCAAGGCAGACAGGGTTGATGAGGCTAAAGATATTCTAAAAAGAATTATTTCTAAAGATCCTACCAGTAAATTAGCTTATCAAAAATTAGGAAAGGTATGCTGGGCATCGGATGAACTTGATAATGCCGCCTCTGCATATGAATTATTATTTAAAATTGATCCGAGGGACGGTAAAGTTGCTGTTAATATTTCTGATATTTACATAGACTCTGAAAACTTTGGAAAAGCATTAAGATGGGCTGATAAATCAATTAATTTAATTAGTAATAGTGGCAAGGGTTTCGGACAAAAAGGAAAAGTATATTACAAAGCTTGGGAGACGCTTAAACAGAATCCTTTATCTGTAGATGATAGAATAGTCGCAAAACTTGCATTTAATAATTTTGTTAAGGCAGAAAAATTAAATTACAGAGGTTTTAACAGATCTAAATATTTAAAAGAAAATGCTAAAGATCTTCTCTATGGTAAAGCTCATTGGTTTATGGCAGAGGATAAAGTAAAAAGATCTGGGATCATCCGAACAACGACATCTAGTTATGACTGGGTTACGGATGAATTATTACCGGAAAAAGGTTGGAAAAAATAATTGACATTTATAAAAAAAATTGATTCTGAATTATATCATATAATCCAGAAAGAGCAAGAGCGAGAACAGAATACCTTAGAGCTTATTGCGTCTGAAAATTTTACCAGTGCAGCTGTATTGGAAGCTGCAGGTGGAATAATGACAAATAAGTATGCAGAAGGTTATCCTGGGAAGCGTTATTATGGTGGTTGTGAACATGTGGATGCGGCTGAAGACTTAGCTAGAAATAGGTTAAAAACGTTATTCAATGTAGAGTATGCTAATGTGCAGCCACATTCGGGTTCACAGGCTAATATGGCTACATTTATGACTTTCTTAGAAATTGGCGATACCGTAATGGGATTAGACTTATCTCATGGGGGTCATCTTACGCATGGCAGTCCTGTTAACTTCTCTGGTCAACTCTATAATTTTATTAGCTATCACGTTGATAAAAACACTGGGAGAGTGGACTTTGATGAGGTGAGTTCCTTAGCAAAAGAGCATAAACCAAGAATGATAATATGTGGTGGCAGTGCCTATCCACGTTTTATAGAATTTGAAAAATTTCATGCTATAGCAAAAGAGAATGGTGCTTATCTGATGGCTGATATTGCCCACCCTAGCGGTTTGATTGCTGCTGGAGTGCATCCCTCTCCGGTACCATATTGTGACGTAATAACAAGCACCACGCATAAAACATTGCGAGGTCCAAGAGGTGGTATTATAATGATGGGTAAAGATAAGGAAAATCCCTGGGGGAAGGTTGCGCCAAAGTCTGGCAGGGTTAAGATGATTTCTGAATTGCTTGATTCATCGGTCATGCCTGGAATTCAGGGCGGACCTTTAATGCATATAATATCTGCAAAAGCATTGGCATTTGGAGAGGCACTAAAACAAGATTTTAAAAAATATGCTCAAAAAATAGTCGACAATGCAAAGACTATGGCAAATTCATTAATGGAATTAGATTATGACTTGGTTTCCAAGGGGACAGACACACATGTTGTTCTAATAGATTTAACAAATAAAAATATTTCAGGTAAAGAAGCAGAAAAAGTCTTAGAAGCTGCAGGGATTACTGTAAATAAGAATATGGTCCCCTTTGACCAAAGAAGTCCCTTTGTGACAAGCGGGATAAGAATTGGCACTCCGGCAATTACGACAAGGGACATGGGTAAAGAAGAAATGAAAGAAATTGTTCGGATGATCGATTCCATTATAAGAGATTCTAAAAATATTGAAAATATTCATCAAGTAAAAGTTGAGGTCAAAAATCTTTGTGAATCATACCCTATATACAAAGAACTTGCACAATAAAACATTAGGTTCAATACTCTTTGTAACTTTTTTCTTTTCATGCAGTCCTACGGTCTATATTCTCGATCACAAGCCAAAATTTGGCGGGCAGATTTTTAAAGGTTCCGTCAATAAAACGCAGAAAAAGATAACAAAATCAAAAAACGACATCCATCTGCTTAGAGAGGGGGTCGAACAGCTAACTACTTACGCATATGGTTTTCTGATTGAAGAATCTGATAGAGTGATGCTACATAATTATTCTCAAGGAAAAAAACTTAAGCTAGAAGCGCATAATTATTTTAGTGATGCTGTGGAGTATGGTGATTCTGCTCTTAGTTTTATCTATAAAGATTATATAGAATGGATTAATGATAATAGTGATAACATTATTACGCCTCAATCTTCAGACCTTACACTTTTTTATTGGACGGCGGCAGCCTATGGAGGAGCGATTAGCTCCAGCGGTGGCAACCCCGCATGGATAATAAAACTTCCAAGAGTCGGTAAACTTTTAAATACGATTGTAGCAATAGATTCATCTTGGAATAAAGGTTCAGCTCTCGTAGCTCTGATATCTTACACCATGAATAATCCTAAAATATCTACTGATAAGGGTGTGAAAATTTCAAAAAATCTTTTTAATTCTGCTGTAAAAGCTTCTAGAGGATTAGATATGGGTCCGTATGTAACATACGCTGAGTCTGTATCCATCGTGATGCAAAACAAGGATGAGTTTATTGATCTTTTAAATCAGGCATTAAAAATAGAAATTTCTAAAAGCAAAGATTTTAGGCTGACGAATACAATAAGTAGAAACCGCGCTGAATGGCTATTGGAAAATATTGATGAGTTTTTTTATTAGAGGAAGTATAATCAATGAAAAATATAATAATATTAATCGCTTATTTTTTACTCATTAGTACTGATTCTATCAGTGCAAGAAAGACCATAATAAAAATGGCGACACTGGCACCTGAGGGCACACCATGGTACGCCCTGATTGCAAAAATGGGAGAAAGGTGGAGCGAGGAAACAAACGGTAATATCAGGCTTCGAATCTACCCGGGAGGTATTGTCGGGGATGAGCGTGATATGATCAGAAAAATGAGAATCGGTCAGATTCATGGAGCCGCTATTTCCGCAGAAGGTTTAAGCGAAGTAAATCCTCAATATACCTACTGTTTTATACCTCTATTTTTTCAAGGTTACGAAGACATAGACTACATCAGAAACAATATTAAAGATGATCTTGTTAATGGCGCCGAAAAGAATGGTGTAAAGATTCTGACAATGGTAGATGTCGGTTGGGTCTATTGGTTTAGTTCAAATCCTATAATCACGCCTGACGATCTTAAATCTCAAAAAATATGGACATGGGCAGGCGACTATAAAACTGCTCAATTATGGGACAAGGCAGGGTTTAACGCTGTCCCACTATCTGTACCAGACGTACACTCCAGCTTACAGACCGGACTGGTAAATGCAATGGCTTTTCCTCCTTTGTATGTGGCCGCAAATCAGTATTTTGGTATAACATCTCATATGCTAAATATGAAGTGGGGTATTTTAACAGCAGCAATAGTAATAGATGTTAAAATTTGGAACAAGATCAAACCCAAATATCAAGAAATAATGCTAAAAGTTTCTGAAGAGATTGGAGTTGAATACCAGCTTAATAATCGTAATGAAGCAGATAACGCTATCGATGTAATGAAAGAATATGATCTTCAGGTTCATGACCTAACGCCTACACAACTGGCCGAGTGGAACACACTTGTAGAGTCTATGTATCCACTAATTAGAGGTAATATCGTCCAGGAAGAGATTTTTGATCGTGTTTTGAAACTGAAGGATAGTATGCCATCAGCTAAGAAAAAATAATAATGGATAAAACTTGAAAATTGTTAATAAAGTTGAAAATATAGCTGCATGTTTAATTTTCATATTATTAGTACTGCTCCCATTCTCTGATTTAATAATCAGGGAAGCAATTCGTCCCTTTTTCTCTGGAATAGCTAAAATCCCAGCCTCACAAACTTTAGTCTCACACTTAACTCTTTTGATTGGCTTTAGTGGTGCAGTTATCGCATCTAGGGATAATAAACTATTATCACTATCGAATACATACCTATTTGATGATAGTTTGCCAGGTATTAGTAAGCATATTACAAAGTGGGTCACCCTTTTTGTTATTTTTCTTTTAGCTATAGGAAGTCTAGACCTTGTGCTAGTAGAGCTATTTTTACAATACCCAATATTTATTGCTCCCAGCATCCCGCGTTGGATATTTCAGTTAGCCATGCCACTTGGGTTTTTCATTATATTTCTTCATATAGCAGGAAAAATGAGAAAAAATATTTTTTCGTTAAGCGGATTATTTACTATTCTATTTATCATACTATTTTTGATATCTCAAGACGATTTAAGGGAGAATGTATTTACTCTAACACTGGGGCTATTTCTTTTTATTTTTTCTGTACTAAATGGGGCTCCTATTTTTGCTGTTTTAGGTGGCCTCGGGGCTTTACTATTTTGGTTTGATTATGTACCTATTTCCGCAGTCATAGCAGAAGCGTATCGTATTGTTGTTTCTCCACACCTAGCTACCATCCCATTGTTTACCCTTGCGGGATATTTCTTAGCCGAGAGCAAGGCATCAGATCGGTTGGTTAATGTATTTAAAGCTGTGTTCGGTTGGCTTCCTGGTGGGACACCGGTAATAGTATTATTAATATGTGGTTTCTTCACCGCGTTAACTGGCGGCTCAGGTGTGACTATCCTAGCTTTAGGTGGTTTGCTTTTTCCTATGCTAATAAAAGATGGTTATAAAAGAAAGTTCAGCTTGGGCCTGATAACAGCATCTGGATCAATAGGTTTATTATTTCCCCCTAGTCTGCCATTGATTCTTTATGGGGTCACTGCTGGTATATCAATCAAAAGTATCTTCATTGCAGGAATTATGCCAGGAATATTTCTAATTGTAGCATTATCACTCTGGACAATTTATTCCGGTGAATTAGACAAGGTTGAAAAAAATGATTTTAATATAAAAGATTCGATTAATGCATGTTGGGAGACTAAGTGGGAATTGTTTATTCCTTTCATAGTTCTCTATGGAATATTTGGTGGACACGCAAAGCTCGTAGAAACTGCCGCTTTTACTGTCATTTATATTTTCGTAATTGAAACTTTCATTTATAAAGATATAAAAATGAAAGACATTGTAAAGATTATCGTTTCTTGCGCAACACTTGTTGGTGGGGTATTGATTATAATTGGTGCTGCCATGGGATTAACGAGTTATATGGTTGATGCACAAATACCGATGAAGATTTTATCAATAATGAAGGAGTTGGTAACCTCTAAATATGTATTTCTTATATTATTAAATGTTTTTCTTTTAATTGTCGGTTGTCTCATGGATATCTTCAGTGCAATAATAATTGTAGTACCTCTTATTGCACCCTTGGGCTTACACTATGGGGTAGATCCAATTCATCTGGCAATAATATTTATCGCAAACCTAGAACTCGGGTATTTAACACCCCCTGTTGGTATGAATCTATTTCTATCAGCATACAGGTTTGATGAAAAAATGCCATTCATATATAAGGCGACATTCCCATTTTTTATTGTTCTACTAGTTGCTGTCCTTTTTATAACCTATGTTCCAAGTCTAACGCTTTG